>Ga0233425_10003270_pt1 | contig 29799 bp, 27 predicted proteins | sample Watercolumn_Towu_2_FD_181712 | JGI IMG/M metagenome (GOLD analysis project Ga0233425, IMG submission 181712) | Freshwater microbial communities from Lake Towuti, South Sulawesi, Indonesia - Watercolumn_Towuti2014_140_MG | ecosystem: Environmental > Aquatic > Freshwater > Lake | place...
CGAATCGCGAAGGGTCGATACCGGCGAGCGGCCAACTGGCTTCGGTAGCCCTGATGGACGCCCGTTCCATCGCCGCGACGGCGCTGAGCGGAGGGATCCTGACGCCGGCGACGGAAATGGATCTCCCTGAGGCGTACGCGGAATACGTCTTTGACAAACAGGTCTACGACCGGCGCGTCTACCGGGGCTTCGGGAGCGCCCATCGGGATGCGCCGCTGCACTTCGGGCCGAACATCGTCGATTGGCCGAAGATCGGGCCGCTCCCGGTGAACCTGCTGCTCAAGGTGGCCTCGGTCATCCATGATCCCGTAACGACAACGGACGAACTGATCCCCTCCGGGGAGACCGCATCGTATCGCTCCAATCCGCTGAAGCTGGCCGAATTCACGCTGTCGCGGAAAGACCCCGGCTATGTGGCCCGGGCAAAGGCCTTCCAGGCGCTCGAGAACCGGCGGCTTGCGGTACTTAGCGATGAAGGTACGGCGGACGCGCTGCAGGAGGCCCTCGCTTCGTTTTGGACGGGGGGAAAACCGACCGCGGAGGAATTCAGGAATTTTCTGAGGGACACGGGGCTCGCCACCGCGATCTGCGCGCTCAAGCCGGGCGACGGCTCCGCCCGCGAGCAGGCCGCCTCGTGCCAGAAGGTCCTCGGGGGGCAGGCGAACATCGCCGTGGAATACGCCACGAAACGGTATCGGAGCAACCTGATCAACTGGGGGATGCTGCCCTTCACCGCCGAGGCGGGAGCGATCGAGGATCTGGCCGTAGGGGATTTCATCCACATCCCGCAAATCCGCCCGGCGATAGCAAACGGCCAGGAGCGAATCCCCGCCGACCTTGTCCGCGAGGGGAAGCGAACACCGCTGGAACTGAAACTGGGGAGCCTCTCCCCGGAAGACCGCGACATCATCCTGGCGGGCTGCCTGATGAATTACTACGCAAAGAAATAGACTGGAGGACGGAGCCGTTAAGAAAAAGGGGGCAGCCGCTGATGACTCAGGAAAAGAGGGTCGATATTGCCCCTATTTGGCGACCGGCTCCACGCTGCACGATGCCGCCTTGCGTCGACTCAGCAGCCACTTGCTCAGCAGACAGACAAACGCCACAAAGAAGACCATCACCGCATATTCCACCCATGTGGGCGGGTTAAGCAGGCCGTGGACCCACGGGTCGGTGATCATCATCTCGCCGCCCACCTTGCCTAGGATCCCGGCGCCGAGCCAGAGGATGATCGGGTATTTGTTCATGAGTTTGGAAAGAAGATTGCTCATGAAGACCACAAAGGGAATCGAAAGGACGAGACCGAACAGCAGCAGAAACAGATTGCCGTGGCTCGCGGCGCCGACGGCCAGCATGTTGTCGATCCCCATGCTCATGTCCGCCACGATGATGATCCAGACCGCCTCCCAGATGCTGCCGCACTCCTTACTTTCGCACTCGTCCTCGGCCCCTTCGCTCAGCAGCTTGACCGCGATCCAGATGATCACCGCCCCTCCGACCAGCTTGATAAACTGGATATTCAGGAGTTGAGCGACCAGAAATGTCGAGACCACGCGCACGAGGACGGCGGCGCCAGCACCCAGCGCGATCCCCCACAGGCGCTGTCTGCCAGGCAGATTCCGGACCGCCATCGCGATGACCACCGCGTTGTCGCCAGCCAGCACCAGGTCAATCAGAATGATGCTCAATACCGCAACCAGGAATTCCCACGTGAAAGCAATATGTCCAAGCCAACCAAAATCGATCATCTCTCCCCTCCATACTCAGTTATTCATGCAAGCCAACAAACCGGGCCGGCAACCACACCTGCCATCGGACCGGGTGTTAAATAACAGGTTCCTCATTTCTTGGCAAGCCCGGTTTGAGCCTCCATCCGGCATTGTTCGATGGCTTCTTTTAGCCTCTGCCGGGCCATCGAAGGAGAAAACAGCGAGCGATAATCCAATAGACGTTCCGCCTTTTCGATGGACAATTCCCACGGGTCCGCCAAAAAAGGCGCCCCCTTCCACTCCTTGGCCGGGATGACTTCCAAGGATGAGGACGAACCGGCCGCCTCGATGATCATCTCGGCGATCGATTTCCATTCCAGATACAGGGTGGCCAGATTGAATATCTGTCCGATGCTCTCCTGCCTGTTCAAAGCCAGCAGGAGGGCCTGCGTCATATCGTCGTGAGCGAGAAAACTCCCGCCCGCCCCGTCGGGAACCGATAAAGGTTTTCCCGTTTCCGCGAGCGCGATCATGTCGCGCAGGTGCCTCCCCCCGATCTTCTTCCCATAGGACCACCAGAATCGAAAAACAGTGACCGGCAACCCCTTTGTTATCCAATACGCCAGCGCCAGCTTTTCCGCGGTCTGCTTGGCCACGGCGTAGAAGGGTTTCCTCGCCTCTTCCACCAGACAGGGCGCGTCTTCGCTTATGGGCACACGCACCGGCTTCCCGTAGACGACCGCCGTGCTGGCATAGAAAAGGCGGGACACCTTTGTCTCGACGCAGGCATCGAGCAAGACCACGTGCCCTTTGAGATCGCTTGCAAGGAGCTCCCCGGGGTCATCGGAAAAAGACCAGGCGAGGTGGATGACGGTATCCACCCCTCCCAGCGCTTCCCTCACAAGGCGGGCATCTTCAACCCCTCCCCGCACCAGCTCCAGCTTCCTATCGACAGGAGGTGTCAGCGCTTCGGTATGCTTGTCAAGCACCCTGACCCCGTGTCCCTTTTTCAGCAGGGAGGCGGTCAGATCACGGCCCACCGATCCGGCCCCTCCCGTAATCAGGAAGTTCATATCTATCCCGAGACCGATTTTGTGTTCTCCGCAACAGGCGTTGTGGTATCTTTAATCCTTACCGGAACAAAACCTCCGGTTATTGCTCGCTCGCAACGGATTCAAGTCTTCTTGCCGAATAATTTCGTTTTTACCGGGGCGATGACCGGCCAGAAGAAAATGACAAGGGCCGCCACCATGATCGGCAGTGCGATGGGGGGCTTAAAGAAGATCATCGGGCTGCCCTGTCCCATGATGAGCGCCTGTCTCATCGCCTGTTCCGCCATATCCCCCAGGACCAGCGCCAATACCATAGGCGCTATAGGATAATCAAGCTTCTTGAAGAGATAACCGAGGACGCCGAAGATCAGCATATAATAGACATCGATCACCCGGTTGTTCACCGCGTAGGCGCCGATGGCGCAGACATAAACGATGATCGGCATCAGGATGGAGAATCTGATTTTGAGGACGGAAGCAAAGAGCGGGGCAAAGGCCATCACGAGGAAGAGTCCGATCAAATTTCCTACCCAGCAGCTTGCGATGAGTCCCCAAACGAAATCTGCATGCTCTTTAAAGAGCATCGGACCGGGTTGAAGACCGAAAATCATCAGACCACCCATGATCACCGCCATGGTGGGGGAGCCGGGGATGCCCAGGGTGATCATCGGAAGGGTTGCCGATGTCCCGGCGCCGTGAGCGGCGGACTCGGGGGCGATGATCCCGGCCGGGGCCCCTTTCCCGAATTCGTCTTTGTTCGCGCTTGATTGTTTGATAAAACCGTAGGCCATGAAGGAGGCAGGCGTTGCCCCTCCCGGTTTGAGCCCCATCCAACATCCGACGAGCGCCCCCATGATGAGCGCCTTTGGATAGCGGATGATTTCCTTAAGTCCTTCCAAGACATCTTTCAGTCCTACCCGGGCCACGATCCCCTCTACCTTCAGTCCCTCCTCCACGGTGAGGAAGATCTCCCCCAACCCGAAGAGCCCGATGACGGCAACAACGAAATTGAAGCCTCCCATGAGGGCGACCGACCCAAAGGTCATCCGGAGCTGCCCGCTGACGATGTCCATCCCTATCGCCGCCAGGATGAAACCGAACAGGATTGCGATCACGGTCTTGAGAGGAGACTTGCCGCTCAAACCCACAAAAGCGCTGAAGGTGAGCATCATGACCGTAAAAATCTCCGCCGGCCCGAACTTCAGGGCAATCTCGGCGATCACCGGGGCGAAAAAGGTCAGCAGGACAATCCCCAGTAAGCCTCCGGCGCCGTGGGAGAAAAAGGCAAGCACAAGTGCCTTCCCGGCCTTGCCGGCCTTCGCCATGGGGTAGCCGTCGAATGTGGTCGCCACCGACCACGGTTCGCCGGGAATGTTAAAGAGTATCGACGTGATGCTGCCCCCGTAGAGCGCGCCCCAATAGATGCTCGACAGGAGAATCACACCGGTGGTGGCGGGCATTGTGACCACAACGGGTATGAGAATGGCCACACCGTTTGCACCGCCCAACCCAGGCAGCACGCCGACAATGATTCCAAGAATGAGGCCGACAACGGCTATGACGATATTGTAAGTCTGAAGCGCGATGCCAAGACCCATCACCAGATTGTTGAAATCCTCGATCATGGCGCATTTCCCCCTTTTTATTTTTTATTACGGTAGCGTCATCGAAGGTTCGTATCTTCTCCTCAAAACGGTATCAGCTTTGCGCCCCACAATCCCTGGGGAAGGGGAATCAGGAAGAACTTATCGAACGTAAAATAGAGCGATACCGGTACGATGATGCTCACAAGCAGAGTCGTTGCCCAGCCGATCTTTCCCACCAGACGCATGTAGAACCCCAGATACAGGGCGGCGGCGATGTGAAGCCCCACCAATTCCGTGATCACGACCATCACGGTGGCAGGGACGACAACCCAGAGGATCGGCCGAAGGGCCCCTTCCGGAATCAGACGTACAGCCGACCTTTTTTGCCTATACTCCGCCCAGACTTTGCGCAAAACGAGGAGGGATCCGACAATCAACCCTACACCCAGATAAAATGGGAAAAAACCGGATTCGGGACCGTTTGCCCCCCATTGAAAGCCGAGTGTCACCGAATCGTAGACGACGACAATCCCGAGGGCTACAAACAACAAGGAAACCAGGATGTCAGCCTTTCTCATATACGCTCCCCTTTAAAAGACGGTTAGATGATAGAGGTTTTGAAGAAGCCCCGATAGAGCAAGAGGCGAACCCCGCTCTATCGGGCGATATCACGATCATTTCTTCTTCAGCAAGTTTCCCTTGCTCATGAGATCCATGGTCATTTTATCCTTTTCCTGAAGCCATGTGACGTACGCCGGCCCAGACAGGAACGCCCCTTTGAGACCCATATCCGAAATATACTTCTGCCATTCGGGCGTCTCGGCCACCTTCTTCATCACGTTCACGTAATAGTCCTGCTGATCCTTCGTGATGCCCGGCGCGGCAAATATCCCTCGGAGCATGAGATAGCTCATGTCCGTCCCCGTCGCCTCCTTCATGGTCGGAATCTCCTTCCAGAGAGGGAGATCGATCCGCTCGTGATCTATCGTAGCCAGCGGTCTGAGCCGTTTCGCCTTCCAGTGGCTCACCGCCTCTGCGGGATTGTTCACCGTCGAGTTGACATGCTTGCCGACCAACTCCACGGCCACCTCGCCCCCGCCCTTGAAAGGGACGTACGAAAACTTCACCCCGAATGCCTGCTCGAGCATCACGGTAATGATCTGGTCCTCCTGAGCGGAACCTGTGCCTCCCATGAGGAATTTCCCCGGCTCCTTCTTCACCGCCTCCAGGTACTCCTTCGCCGTCTTGTACGGTGCATCCTCATTGACCCAGAGGTTGAAGTAATCGAGCGCCAGCCGCGCTATCGGCGTCATGTCTTTCCAGTTAAAAGGCACTCCCGTCGCCAGCGGCGTCGTGAACAGATTGTCCAGCGTGATGATGATCGTATGGGGATCCCTGCTCTTTCCTTTTACGTAGAGGAACCCCTCGGCCCCGGCTCCCCCGGATTTGTTCACCACGATGAAAGGATGCGAGGCCAGTTTATACTTGCTGATCAAGGGCGAAATGAACCGCGCCATCACATCTGCCCCCCCTCCCGTACCTGCCGGTACAATAAAATCCACCGGTTTCGCGGGTTCCCACGCATTTGCCGCGCCTATTGAAAAACCGGTCGTCAACGCCAGGGAACAGAGCACCGCTAACACTGTTTTGGATGTCCAAGATATCGTTTTCATACAAACCCTCCTTTGTTTGAAAAATATACCGACATTCCGACGTGAGATCTTCGAGCGCTGTCGCTTATATGTTCCTGAATGCGATCCCCCCTTTCCTGTTCCGTTGCCTTTTTTGTCTGCACCTTCCCCGACCACACGCCCCGCCGGGGAAGGCTCGTCCGTGATTCAGGTAAAAAAGTCCTCCGGCGCAAATGCAGATCCCCTTCCAAAAGGCGGGGCGTCCCCTTGAGTCGCCAGCCGTTACTGCCCTTTCATTCCCCGCCAGCGGGGCGGGGTTTGAAGGGTTGCACTCCCGGTCAGGCCTTCTGCTTGGGAGTGGAAATGGGAATGGGAATCCTCTCCTTCACATTCTTGATCCTCTCATCGACAAAAGCCTGCATTTTGGCGATGTGCTCGGGTTTGAGATGGGCAAAACGGCCCTGATGCTTCATATACTCGCCCACGGGTTTGTACTTCTTGGGGACGTTCGTATATTTGTACTCGCCGTTTTCCCACTCGAACATCGACCACATCCCCGTCTCCACGGCCAGCTTTGCCATTTCCCGCGACAGCTTTTCAGGGAACAGCCAGCCTTTGGGGCACGGGGCCAGCATGTGCAGGAAGGTCGGACCGACAAAGGTCAGCGCCTTGCGGACCTTGTTCATCAGATCCAGCGGATGGGCGATTGTGGTGGTAGCCACGTATTTGACCGCGGGATGACCGCCGATCACCATCTGCGGGACGTCCTTGGGGAACAAGACCTTGCCCTCGGGAATCTCCTTTCCCGGAGGCGTGAAGGTGGTGTTGGCGCCGTAAGGCGTCGTCGGCGAGGTCTGGATGCCCGTGTTCGCGTAAGACTCGTTGTCGTAGCAGATGAACAGAACCTTGTGGTTCCGGTACATCATCCCCGACATGGCCTGAAGACCGATATCGACGGTCCCCCCGTCACCCGCCATGACGATGATGTTGGGGAAGGGTCCTCTGTGTTTGCCCTTGCGCGCGAGGACCTTGAAGGCCGCCTCGATTCCCGATGCCACCGCCCCGCCGTTGGTGATCTGGGCATGGATCCAGGAGCAGGCGTAAGGGGTGCACAGGTAGCTGGAGTTGGCCACGTACATGCAGCCGGTGGGGCCGACGAAGATCGTATCCTTACCCGCTGCTTTCGCCGTCAAACGATAGTTCAGCGCGGGACCGCAACCGGCGCAGGTGCGGTGCCCGGGCACATACACCTCCAGCTCCGGCGTGCGCTTGAACGACTTCAGTGGTTCAAACTGCTGATATTTATAGTCAAATGCTTGCATGTTTCCTCCTTAAATATGTAATGGGATCGCTCGCTCTACATCCCAAGCCAATAGACGTAATTCTTGGTCCGTTTCTCCTTGACCATCTCGATGAGGATCTTCGCCATGTACTCGAAATCGCGCGGCCAGATGGTTTCGCCGCCGAGACCGCCCATGAAGGAGGTGACAAGCGGCCTCTTATCCAGATCGTACAGGCTGGCCCGGACTTCGTGAATCAGATTTCCGCCCCGCATCGCCCCGCCGTAGGAGGTGCTGGTGTCGATCACCGCCAGGGCCTTCACATGGCCAAGGGCGTTGGCGATCTGGTGGGTCGGCCAGGGGCGAACCCAGCGCAGACGCGCCATACCGGCCTTCACGCCTTTTTTGCGAAGGGTATCCACAGTGGCCCGGCAGGTATTGGCATGGGCGCCCTGGATGAAGAACGCGATATCCGCGTCCTTGAGTTGGTACTGTTCGAGGAACGGATCGTACTTTCTGCCGAAGATGCGGTTGAAATCCGCAGTAGCCTCCTCGATCACCTTGGGGACCGCAAGGAATGTCTGCGCCCGCATGGCGTCCATGGGGGCGCCCTGGTCCGGTCTGATCTGTGGGCCGTGGGAAACCGGATTGGTCAGGCTCAGCGGGCCGATCGGCCGATAGGGCGGCAGGAATTCCTTTACCTGGGACCGGTCTCCCAGCGTGACCTTGTCCGGGATATGGGAGATGAAATACCCATCCTGGCACACCATCTGGGGAAGCATGACGCGGTGGTCTTCGCCGACCCGGTAAGAGATCAGCGTGTTGTCATAGACCTCCTGCGGGGAGCAGGCCCATCCCAGAAGCCAGCCCTGGTCGCGGGTCGACATGGCATCGGTATGCTCGGAGCCGAAATCGCCGGGGGGATCGAGCGTCCGGTCGGCAATCGACATCTGCGCCGGATACCGGCCACCGGCCATCGGGCTGTACACCTCCATTGCGTAGGTCACTCCAACCCCCGAACTTCCCGTAAAGGCGCGCGCACCGGCAGCGCAGGCGCCCAGGACCACGGACACCTGGGCATGCTCGCCCTCGCCATGGAGGAATTCCGCATTCAGTTCGCCGTTGGCGACCATCTTCGCAAGCTCCATCATAATCGCCGTATAGGGGCGGATAGGATAGGAGCAGATCACTTCTACTTCGGCTGCCTTTGCACCTTCTGCGGCTGCGCGGCAACCTGTCATCATCTGTTCTTTCGCCATAGTATTGATCCTCCTTTAGAAAGGTTTCTCCAAACGAATCACGCCGTCCGGGAAGTCGAGTTCGGGCACCGCGGTGAGCGCCCCGGTCGGACACTCGTTGATGCAGATCTGACACCCCTTGCAGAAGCCCGCGACCCACTCCATCACGTCCGCTTTCTCATTAAATATCCAGCAGGCATCGGGGCAGCTCATGTAACAGATAAGGCAGCGCGTGCATTTTTCGTCGTCCTTCACAGGGCGGACGATCCGCCAGTTTGATGTCTGAAACAGATTCTGCGTACAGACCGGCGCCGGTGTCACGGCGCCGAACGGCACTTCTCTGTCCTTAGGAACTTTTATAGTCCCGTAGCCGGGAAGTTGTTTAGCCATGGTATCCTCCTTGTTCGTATATGTATTTTTAACCCAATTTCTTTATCTTGACTTCCTTGTATCCTCTCTCCATACCGGAGACGTCGGAGACGATCTTGGCGAGATTCTCTTTTTTGATCAGGCCGGTCACTTTGGCTATTGCGCCGCACAGTGGGGCCGCGATACCTTTGCCGATACCCGACGTATCCACGCCGCCTTCCGACCCGGAAAAATCGACGGTCCTGACCCCGGTGATCCCGTCGGCATCCACCGTGGCTATCGTCCCCAGCACTTTGGCGTTGGGAATGAATTTCAACATGGAGTCGATGGAACGGTTGGTGTTGATGATGAGGGTCCCGCCTTTTTTCATGCCCCGGAGGACATCGATGCCCTTGACAATGGTCGCCTCGGCAACCACCACCACCTCCGGCTGATCGTTCGTATAGACGTACTTGTGTTCGATCTCCTTATCGCTGAGCCGGACATATTTGCGGACCGTCACAAGGACGCGGTCGGGCAGGTCTTCATAGTTGTCGAAGGCCTGCGCATGCTTCCCGTCCATCTGAGCGGCTTTAGCAAATATGTTGATCACGTCGCGGCCCTCTTTGTCCATGAGCACTCCCCGCGACCAAACGGTTATTTCGTGTACCTTTGCCATACACACCTCCTTGCTGTTCTGGGTAAATAGGATAAAACGCGTCTCTACACTTCCGGGATTCAACCGCACTTATGAGACAGGAACATCAACCACCCCCTCCCCTGATTTGAAAAGTAATCCGCTCTATATTCTCCAAGTGTTGTGACATCGCTTCTTTCGCTTCTTCGCCGTCGCCTTTTTTGATCGCCGCAAGAACCCGCTGATGCCCCGCGAGCGATTCCTTTGCCCTCCCGTTGCTTTCATCCTCTGCGAGATATTCCCTGCGGGCCTGTTTCAGAAGATCAACCAGGGCAAGACTGAGACGCTCGATGACACGGTTCTTTGCCGCCCCTGCCACGATACTATGGAACGCCGAATCCGTTTCGATGATGTTCTCCCCCCGCGCGATGCAATCCTCCTGCATGTGCAGTATCTTCTCCATCTTTTGGATGTCCTCCGGAGTGGCGTTTTCCGCCGCCAGCCGGGCAACATGGGGTTCGATGATTTTTCTGGTGTAGAAGATGTCGCGGATGTCGTCCTTGGCATTGAAAAGCGCGGCCGCCAAAGGCTGGATCAGATCCTCCTCGTTCGATGCAAGGACATAGGTGCCTGTCCCCTGGCGGCACTGGAGAAGCTTCATCGATTCGAGGGTGCGGATCGCTTCCCGGACCGTGGTTCGCGACACCTTGAAGATGTCGGTCAGATCCCGCTCCGAGGGAAGCTGATCACCCCGCTTGAGTTTTCCCTCCCCGATCAGGGCAATCACCTGCTGGACGATGTCCTCATAGGCCCGCTTCTTCTCGACAACCTTCAACATCGATTGGCTGTTCATACCTGATAAGCCTCAACACATGAAAATCCCGTTAACGAGGCGCCTCGCATTCCCGCAGTTCCGCAAGCGCAGCCTTGAAATGCGCGGCCGACACCGAGAGCCTCCCGGAGGCCTTTGCCCGCCGCGAATGGATGATCTCGGCGATCGCCAGCATGACCGCCCTTTTACAGACAAAGGCGATATGGGATCCCACCAGCCCCTCGGTCTTGTCCGCGAGCTTCTCGAGATCGACATCGCGCCTGAGGGGTCTTCCCTGCACGCTGATTCGGAAGATTTCCAACCGCTCCCCGCGGTCGGGAACGGTGAACCTGAGAAGAAAATCGAGACGTCCCGGTCGAACCAGGGCCGGATCGAGCAGGTCTTCGCGATTGGTCGCCCCGATCACGGTGACCTGCGACAGGTCGCTCAGCGAGTCCAGTTCGTTGAAGAACTGACTTGCCACGCGCTCAACCGCCCCGGTATCGGTTTCCGCGCCGCGCTTCGGCGCCAGGGCGTCGATTTCATCGAAGAAGAGGATCGTGGGCGCCGACTGCTTCGCTTTCTTGAATATCTCGTGCAGCGCCTTTTCCGATTCCCCCAGCCATTTCGAGAACAGGGTGGAGCTGCTGATGGAAATAAAATTCAGGCCCGTTTCCCCGGCCAGCGCCTTCACCATTAGGGTCTTGCCCGTCCCCGACGGACCGGTGAGCAGAATCCCGCGCGAGGCGACCTTGCCCGATGAAAAGAGATCGGGATACTTCAGGGGCCAATCGACAATCGAGACAAGCGTCTCCTTGATTCTGGCGAGTCCCCCGACATCGCTCAGCTTCAAGACGGATCTTTCGCTGAAGAACTGGCGGGTCGCCGTCGGCTCCACCTCCCGCAGGGCCGTCAGGAAATCCTCCCTGGATACCTGCATCATCTCCGGAGTTACGGGCAGAAGTTCGGCGCGGCCTATGGCACCCGCCGGCACATACCTCCGCACGGCGGCCATGCCTGCCTCCTTGCACAGCGCCTCGATGTCGGCGCCAACGAAACCGTGGGTGATCTGCGCGATCTGATAGAGGTCCACCTCGGGCGCCAGCGGCATGCGGCGGCTGTGGATCTTCAAAATGGAGAGGCGCCCCTCGGCATTGGGCGCCGAGATGCTGATTTCCCGATCAAAGCGGCCCGGCCGCCGCAGCGCGGGATCGATCATCTCGGGCACGTTCGTCGCGCCGATCACGAGCACATGGCCGCGGGGGACCGTGCCGTCCATCAGGGCCAGGAGCTGCGCCACCACCCTCTTTTCCACGTCGCCGACAACCTCGGCGCGTTTCGGGGCAATGGCGTCGAGCTCGTCGATGAAGATGACGCTCGGCGCCTTGCGGGTCGCCTCCTCGAATATCTCGCGCAGCCTGGCCTCGCTGTCGCCATAATATTTCTGGATGATTTCCGGCCCGTTGATCCGGATGAAGTGGAGCCTCGCCTCGCCGGCGATGGCGCGGGCGATCAGGGTCTTCCCCGTCCCAGGGGGGCCGTAGAGGAGCAGCCCTTTGGGCGCCTCGACGCCGAGCCGGTCGAATATGTCTCCATAACGCAGGGGGATCTCCACCATCTCCCTGACGGATCTGAGCTCCCGGTCGAGCCCGCCGATATCCTCATAGGTGATTCGTGAATCCGCCTTTTCCGTATAGTCCGGTTTATTGACCTTGAATTGCGTCTGCAGATTGATGATGACCGGACCGGAGGGCGAAGTGCCGACGACGGAAAAGTAACGGTCCTTGCCGCCGAAAAGCGGGATATTCACCCTATCGCCGGTGATGACGGCCAGCCCCTGAAGGAGCTTGCTGATATACCCCATCTCGTTTTCATCGGGCCACCAGTTTCCCGAATCCAGCGGGGTCAGTACCACGGCCGTTGCGGTTTGCCGGGGCGTTTTTTTGATCCGCACCTTGCCGCCGATTTGAACCCCCGCGTTCTCGCGCGTGTTTCCATCAATCTGGATAACTTTCTTCCCCAAAAATTCGGGGAAGATCCCGGAAATCCTGGCGACGGTGCGCTTTTCTCCCGCAATCTCGACGACATCTCCCATCGTGGCGCCAAGGACGGCGACGTCGTCAGGATCCAGGCGGGCCAGGCCCTTGCCCACATCCTCGATGAATATCTCTGCAACTTTTAACTGGATTTCGCCCGCGGCACGTGAAATCGTCATGAAATACCCCATTCCACTTTGATTTTACCTGACTGCCGGACAAGAGGTCTGACCATTAGACAACTGCTCAGTAATGCCTTTTATACAGTCTGTCAAGAGAAATTTTCTAAATTGACCTTTCACCCCGCTAATGATATGTCTCCCCGCAAGACGGCGGCAGACAGGGGATCTGCTCCAGGGTCCGGCAAGCCCTCCGGCAACATCCGGAGGTCCGAGCGGCGACAACAAAAGCGCCATGATAATCAGGGGGGAATCATGCCACACTTTGCAGCGAATCTGACCTTTCTCTTTACGGAGCTTCCATTCCTGGATAGGTTTTCCGCGGCGCACGCCGCGGGTTTTCACACCGTGGAGTTCATGTCTCCCTACGATTTTGATCTGGGCGAGATCAAGGCCCGCCTGAAAGAAACAGGGCTGCGGCTCATTTTGTGCAACCTCCCCGCCGGTAACTGGGCAAACGGCGATCGTGGAACGGCCTGTAACCCGGCGCGGAAAGCGGAATTCAGGGAGGGGGTGGCCCGAGGTATCGAGGCAGCCAAGGTCCTCGGCTTCGACCGCACAAACTGTCTGGTCGGTCTAAAACCCGAGGCCGTCTCCGAGGGCGAAGCCTGGGAAACGATCGTGGAGAATGTCCGCTTTGCCGCCGCCGCCCTGGGCCGGGAGGGCATCCGGCTCATGGTGGAACCGATCAACCGCTTCGATATGCCGGGATTTGCTCTCAATACCTGTGCCGGGGTCCTCAAACTGATCGGCGAAGTGGACCATCCCAATGCCTATCTGCAGTTCGACATCTATCACGCCCGGCGCGAAGGCGAAGACCCGGCGGCCATTCTCCGCAACCACCTCGACCGGATCGGACATATCCAGATCGCCGACTGCCCCGGCCGCCATCAGCCCGGAACCGGAGAGACGGATTTTAGGTTCCTGCTCGCGGAGATCGACCGCCTCGGCTACCGCGGGTTTGTTTCCCTGGAGTACATCCCCCAGCCGGATACATCGACCTCGCTTCAATGGCTGGCGTCATACGGATATTCGCTTTAACCGTTTTCCGAGATCATCGAGCTGTTTCCGGAGCCGCTGGGGAAGCCTGTCGCCGAACCGGGCGAAATGTTTTTCGATGTCGGCCAGCTCCACCTTCCAGGCATCGGCATCGACGCGCTGGAGTTCCCCGAGATCGGCGGCGGTGACGGCAAGACCGTCGAGATCGATGTCTCCTTCCCGCGGCATCAGCCCGATCGGGGTCTCGACCGCCCCGACCTTGCCTTCGATCCGGTCGCACATCCATTTCAAAACCCGGCTGTTCTCGCCGAAACCGGGCCATAGCCACCTGCCCTCCGGGCTCTTGCGAAACCAGTTGACGTAGAAGATGCGCGGGGCGTGCACGCCGAAACGGTCGCCCATGGTCAGCCAGTGCTGGAAGTAATCCCCCATGTGATAGCCGCAGAAGGGCTGCATGGCGAAGGGGTCGCGCCGGAGCGCGCCGACGGCGCCGATGTTGGCTGCGGTGGTCTCCGAAGAGGCGGTGGCGCCCATGAATACGCCGTGGTCCCAGTCGTAGGCCTCGTGGACCAGGGGAATGACGCCGGTGCGGCGGCCGCCGAAGACGAAGATGTCGATGGGGACCCCTTCGGGCTTCTCCCAATCCGGGCAGATGACCGGACACTGTCCGGCCGGGACGGTGAAACGGGAATTGGCATGGGCCGCTGGTTTCTTACTCGCCGGGGTCCAGTCCCGCCCCTGCCAGTCGATGGCGTGGCTGGGCGGCGCGCCGTCCATCCCCTCCCACCAGATATCCCCGTCGTCGGTCAGCGCGCAATTGGTAAAGATCGTATTTTCCCGTACGGTCTCCATGGCGGAGGGGTTCGATTCGCAGGAGGTGCCCGGGGCGACCCCGAAGAAGCCGTACTCGGGATTGATGGCATACGGTCTGCCGTCCGGGCCGATCTTGATCCATGCGATATCATCGCCGATGCACTCGCATTTCCACCCCGGGATGGTGGGTATGAGCATCGCAAGGTTGGTTTTGCCGCAGGCCGAAGGGAAGGCGGCGGCGATATGGAACCGCTTGCCGGCCGGGTTCGTCAAACGCAGGATCAGCATGTGCTCGGCCAGCCACCCCTCGCGCTTCGCCATGGCGGAGGCGATGCGCAGCGCCAGACATTTCTTCCCGAGCAGGGCGTTTCCCCCATAACCGCTCCCGTAAGACCAGATGAGGTTCTCCTCGGGAAAGTGACTGATGTACTTCTTGTCCAGGGGGGCGCAGGGCCAGGTTGCGTCTTTTTCGCCCGGACCGAGCGGCGCACCGATCGAGTGTAGGCAGGGGATGAATTCGCCTTCGGCGCCGAGCCTTTCGATAACTTTTGTTCCGACGCGGGTCATGATGTGCATATTGCAGACGACGTATGGGCTGTCCGAGATCTCGACCCCGATCTTGGCAATGGGCGAATCGATAGGCCCCATCGAGAAGGGGATCACATACAGCGTGCGACCCCGCATGCAACCCGCGTAGAGACCCCGCATCGTCGCCTTGAGCTCCCCGGGAGCAACCCAGTTGTTGGTCGGACCCGCGGTGTCTTTGCTTACCGTGCTGATGTACGTGCGCGATTCGATCCGGGCCACATCGCTCGACTGGGACCGGAAGAGGTAGCTGTTGGGTCGCCTGGCAAGCGGAATGGCCATGCCGCTCTTCACCATCTGCCCCATCAGGCGCTCGTACTCCTCGCGACCCCCGTCGCACCAGTAAATCTCGTCGGGTCGGCACAGCGCGGCCGTCTCCTTCACCCATTCATCGAGTTTTGCGTGATGAATCGCCACTTCAAAACCCTCCTCGTATTATTTCCATAGCGGATTTTTATTCCAAAAGCCCCGCCAGCAGAGCGATCCCGCTTCCCACCACGATGGTCACCACGGCGACCCGCAGCCCCCTTTCCGGTATGCGGACCGCCCAGCAGCAGCCCAGGTACACCCCCGGCAACGAACCCAGACACAGCAGCAACAAGGTTCGCAGCGCCACATTGCCATGGAGAAGATAGACCACCCCGCCTATGCAGGACAGCACTAACGAAATGGCGATGCTGCTGCCCACCGCCTGTTGCGTGTCGGCGTCGAGGAACAGCAGGAATATAGGAATGATGAGCACCCCGCCCCCCACCGATGTGGCGCCTACCAGCACCCCAACCATCAAACCCGAACCCACGGCCTCAACCATGGTGCGCAGATCCAGCGGAGCCATGCGACTGGCCACGATCCACTCCTGCTGCGCCTCCCTGTCGCGGATCAGAAACGACTGAGCAATAATCAGCAATGAGGTGCCAATGAGTACCACGCCGATGGCGCCCTGCAGATACCAGTTAATGAGTGCCGTGTCGAACTGCCTGTTCAGGTAGTTAACCGACTCGGCTGCGGCCAGCGCTCCGGGCACGCTGCCGGCCAGAAAAAGAAGGACACGGCGGGTCCGGATGGTCTTCCGCATATAGTGGCCGAACACCCCGCCGATCTTGGTGATGGTGGCGTACAGCAGACCGGTCCCAACCGCCTCAACGGGCGTCAAACCCACGATATACACCAGGGCCGGTTGGATGAGCGCGCCGCCGCCGATTCCGGTAAGGCCGATGACCACGCCGATAATGCCTCCTACCAGGATATCCTGGCCGTACAGCAACAGATTCGTATCCATCATGTGCACACCCAATTGACCAATATCCAGGTCAAATAGAGTATGTTTACCACGACAGAAATCTAATGTCCATTATTTACTCGAAAAATTGGCACTTTACATTTTTTAACCACATATGTTAGTTTAAAAAAACTTTTCGCGGAGAGATCGCGGGGAGGACCCGGCACAGTCGGATAGTACGGGAAACAGACGGGAAAGGTCGCCAATCAATGAACCGAGATGATGCCATCAAGATCATAGCCCTGTTTCTGATGATCCTGGCGGGTGTTTTTCTGTTTTTCTATTTTGACCTCTATATCTTCTTTGTGGACCGGGAGAAAATTGTCCGCTTCGTCAATTCCTTCGGCCCGCTTTCCGTCGTGATCTTCATCGGTCTCCAGATCCTCCAGGTGATCGTCGCGCCCATCCCCGGCGAGGTCAACGGCTTTATCGGCGGTTACCTGTACGGCCCCGTTTTTGGCACCCTCTATTCCACCATCGGACTGACGATCGGTTCCTGGATTGCCTTCGCCCTCGCCCGCTGGCTCGGCCTGCCCTTCGTGGAAAAGGTCATCAGCCCCCAGATCGTTCAAAAGTATGACTATTTCATGGAACACCGGGGCATACTCATCACCTTCATCCTCTTTCTGATCCCCGGATTTCCAAAGGACGCCCTCTCTTACATCATCGGTCTGAGCCATATGAAGACCTCGACCTTTTTGATCATCTGCACCGCCGGGCGTCTTATGGGCACCATTATGCTCTCGATCAGCGGCGATTGTGCCCGGAACGGGCAGAACTCAGTGGTAATAGCCCTTCTCGGAATCAGCGCCCTGGTTGTGGTTCTGGCCTTCTATTACCACGACGAACTCCTTTCGCTGGTTAAGAGAAAAAGGGACTCCCAGGAAGAATCTCGCCGGCCTCGTCTGTAAGGAGGTGGACAGGTTTGGAATGGATTTTCAATGACTTTGTCATTATAGTGATACTGATCCTGGTGAATGGTTTTTTCGCGGGCGCCGAACTGGCCATTGTTTCCGCCCGCAAGAGCTATATCGCAAGCCTCGCCGCGGCAGGCAATCAAAGGGCCGGGCTTGTCGAAGCGATTCAGAAAGATCCCCACCGTTTTCTTGCAACCGTTCAGATCGGAGTGACCATCGTCGGTTCGCTCGCTTCGGCGGTCGGCGGCGCGGCGGCGGTCAGGACTCTCACCCCGCTGCTCAAGGCCGTCCCCGTGCCTTTCATCCAACATTCGGCGGAACCCCTCTCGATCGCCATTGTCGTCATCGCCATATCCTATTTCTTTCTCATCCTGGGGGAACTGGCCCCGAAAACCATCGGTCTTCAGTACGCGGACAAGTTGGCGCTGCGCGTCGTTAAACCGATCCATCTTCTGTCGATCGTCGCGGTCGTCGTGGTCCGGTTTCTGACCCTGTCCAACCGGGCCGTCCTCTCCCTCTTCGGCATCAAACCAAAGGAGGGACACGCCTTCGTCACCCGCGAGGAGGTGCAGCAGGTCCTCTCCGAGGGGAGCGAAGCCGGCGCCCTGACCGAGACCGAGCACCGGTACATCGAGAACATTTTTGAGTTCACCCATACCTCCGTCCGCGAGGTCATGGTGCCCCGGACCCGGATCGTCGCCCTGAACCTCGACCTGTCACGCGAAGAGATCCTCCGGACCGTCCAGGAGCATATGTACACCCGCTATCCGGTCTATCGGCGCGACCTGGATCATGTCATCGGCTTTGTTCACACCAAGGATATCCTCCTGGGACAGATCTGCGCAGAAAGCGCCTTCGACATCACAAAAATCGTGAGGGCCCCTCTTTACGTCCCGGAGGGAAAGAAGGTGAGCAGCCTCCTGAAGGAGATGCAGCGCAAACGGGTTCAGTTCGCGCTGGTCGTCGACGAATACGGCATCATGAGCGGCCTCGTCACAACCGAGGACCTTCTCGAGGAGCTCGTCGGCGAGATCGAAGACGAGCACGATGTGGGGGATACGCGCCGGGTTCAGAAGTTCCCCGACGGGAGTCTGCTGGTGGACGCCCTCATCCCCGTCAACGACATCGAGGATCTTCTCGGGGTAGATCTCGGCGATTTTCTTCCCTACTACACACTGGCCGGGCTCATCCTGGACCGCCTGGGCCGTTTCCCGGAAAAGGGGGAAACCCTGGAGTGGCAGAATTACCTCCTCACCTGCGAGGAGGTGACCAAGAACGCCATCCTGAAAGTGAAAATCTCCCCGATAGAAAAGCCCGCCGTCGATACTACCGACTCGTAAAAAGTCTGAAATGGTCGTACTTTTCAGTACGTCGCAACGAAGAGGGAAGCATTGCGCGACCTGAAAATCGGATCCCGGAAGCGCACATTGGAGATTTTTCGGGGCCCCCTGCCCCCGCAGCGTAGCGCCCGCAAAGACGACTGTCTGAGCGCGTCAGCGCGAGTTTCGTTTTTGCAGTGAAGCGAGGAGGTGCAGGGTCGAAAAATGTCCAGCGCGCGGAGGGATCTCGATTTTCAGGCCGCGAGGGATGAAGCGCAACGCAGCATCCGGGCTTTTTACGAAGCCGTCAGCACTACCGTCTGAGGCGCGGATCAAGTGCGTCGCGAATCCCCTCGCCCAGCAGATTGTACCCCAGGACGGTGATCAGGATCGCGAGCCCCGGGTAGAGCGAAAGCCACCAGGCGATATCGATGTTGTCCTTCCCCGCTGTGAGGATGTTTCCCCAGCTCGGGGTCGGCGGCTGGACGCCGATACCCAGGAAACTCAGGGCCGATTCGGTGAGGATCGCCCCCGCCACGCCCAGGGTCGCCGTGACGAGGACCGAGGCCATCGCATTCGGAAGGATATGGAGAAAAATGATCCGGAAATCGCCGGCGCCGATCCCCCTGGCCGCCTGGACGAAGTCCCGCTCCTTGAGGGCGATGAAGTCCGCGCGAACGAGTCGCGTCACCCCCATCCAGCCGGTCAGGCCGATGACGATCATGATGTTCCAGATCGAGGGTTCGAGGAGGGCAATCACCGCCAGGATCAGGAAGAACGTAGGGAAGCAGAGCATGATATCCACGAAACGCATGATAAGCGCGTCCACCCAGCGGCCGTAGTATCCCGACAGGGCACCGAGGATCGTTCCGATGAGGATCGCGATCCCGGTGGCGACAAAACCCACCTTGAGCGAGATCCCCGCCCCCCAGATCATCCGCGAGAAGACATCCCGGCCGAGCGGGTCCGTCCCGAAGGGATGGTTTCCGGAGGGCGGCATGAGGACCTGCTTGAGGTCGATCATATTCGGATCATAGGGGGCAAGCCAGGGGGCCAGGAGCGAAACGAGGAAAAGGACCACAACGCAAACGCTCCCAGCGACCGCCGGCTTGTTCTTCATGAATCTTTTCCAGAAACCCCTTCCCATCGGCCTTCCCTTCAGGAGACCCTGATCCGCGGATCGGCGGCGGCGTACGAAACGTCGGCGAGGAGATTACCGAGCAGGGTGAGCACCGCGCCGATGAAGAGGACCCCCATGACCACCGGGTAGTCGCGTGCCATGACGGCCATGTAGAAAAGCTGCCCCATCCCCGGGATGGCAAAAATCGTCTCGAAAATCACGCTCCCCCCGATGAGCCCCGGAACCGAAAGCCCGAGGATGGTGATCACCGGGAGCAGCGCATTTCTCAAGGCGTGCCGGTAGATGACGACCCGTTCGGAGAGGCCCTTGGCCCTTGCCGTCATGATGTAATCCTGGCGGACGACCTCCAGCATGTTCGCCCGCATGTAACGCGACATCCCCGCCAGACCTCCGAACGCCGACAACAGCACCGGCAGGATAAGGTGTTTAAGCAGATCCCAGAAGGCCGTTCCCGGCGGCAGGTATTCGTAGTTCAGCGAGCGGATACCCGAAATAGGGAGCCAGCCGAGGTGGACGCCGAAGAGGATCATAAGCAGGAGGGCGAGCCAGAAGGTGGGGACGGCGAAGCCAATGAAGACAAAGACGCCGGTGATCCGATCGAAAAGTGAGTCTTGGCGGACGGCAGAGATCACCCCGAGCGGGATGGCGACGGCAAGAATCAGCAGCATGGAAAGGCAATTCAGGAGGATCGTGATCGGCAGCCGCTCCAGGATCTTGTCCGCCACCGGCCGGCGGTCCGTCGAAAAAGAGATCCCCATATCCAGGACGGCCAGTTTTCCCACCCACTTGAAGTACTGCTCATGAAGGGGTTTGTCCAGGTCGTACATCGACCGGAGCCGTTCCTTCATTTCAAGCGAGGCGCGTGGGTTCATCTGGGTCTGGAGATCGGTGGGGGAACCTGGCGCCAGGTGCATCACGGCAAAACAGATGATCGTGATCCCGAAAAGGAGCGGGAGCATGAAAAGCAGACGCTTGGCGATATAGCGGAGCATAGTTCTCTCTCGGCATTCCCGGAGACGTTCTATCCGGAAAGATATTCCAGAAGCTTCATCGTCCGGATGTTTTCCAGCATCCGCCAAAGGCTTTTATCCGAATGCGCCTCGACGGTGAGAATCGGCGCGAGGTCCTTCGCTCGCACCAGCGCCAGGAGTCCCTGGAAGGGGAAATTCCCCTCCCCCACCGGCAGGTGTTGATCGGTCGTGCCGTCGTTGTCGTGGATATGGATCTCGCCCAGTCGGTGACCCAAAACCTCCATCCATTCAAGATATGGCGCGCCTCCGAAGGTGTTGGCGTGCCCGGTGTCGAAACAGAAGCGGACTTGCGGCGAATCGAGCGCGTCAAAAAGCGTCCGGAGCTGATGCGGGCCTCGCTCGTAGACGTTCTCCATGGCGATGATCGTCTCCGAACCCTCGACGTACCCGATCAGGCGGTTCCATGTTTCCAGGCTGTTTTCGAGCCACTGCGCCTCGTTGAATATATAGTACTTCTCATCGAAGGAAGGGTGGCAGACAATGGAACGCGGTCGAAACAGGGGAAGCAGTTCAAAGACCTGGCGGAGTCGCTCCAGGGTCGCCCGTCGGATGTTCGGATCGACCGCCCCCGGACGCAGGTCAAGGAAGGGCGCATGAAAAGTGACGGAAAGCCCCGTATCGGCGAGCCGGTCGGCCGTCTCTCGGAAATCGGCCCCCTGATAACGGTCGAGATCGAGATGATTGAAAGCGATCTCCGGATTGATCCCCTCCCGAATCACCATCGGCAGCAGTTTCTCCTTTAAAAGGTGGAACGGCACATGGACTTGAATTTTTTTCAGTATTTCACGCATGCGGGTCTCACGGTCGCTTTGCTTTTGCGCCTCGTTTACCATAAGCGCTCCCTTTTCACAACCGGCAATCCGGGATCGCCATTGACACGCCTCGCTCCTTCTGTTATGAGTATACAAGAGGAAACGATCGCCGGATGGGCGTCCCGGAACAGGGAGGAGGATTGATAAAGAAGAAAGAGGCCGGTTCGCGAGCGAGGGCGCTTCTATGCGTCAATGCATCCTTGGAGAAAAAGGCGAAGGATCTGGTCATCCTCAAGGTGAATGAGATCTCCGCCTTTGCCGACTATTTCATCATCGTCAGCGGGACTTCGGACCGGCAGGTCCGGGCCATCGCAGCGGCAATCCAGGAGAACCTGAAAAAGGGCGGGATCCTCCCGCTGGGTATCGAGGGGGAAGCCGCGGGGCAATGGATCCTCCTGGATTACGGCGATGTGATCATCCACATCTTCCTCGATACCGTCCGGATATTCTATGACCTTGAAAGGTTATGGTCGGAAGCGCCGCGGATGGCTGTCCCCGACGAGACGGCTTCTCTGAAAGCGCTGACCCGGGGGATGTGATATTGAAAGAGATCATGACCGGGATTGCCGACGTGATCTTCCCTCCCCGCTGCATCACCTGCAGCGCTATCCTCGAAGAACACCACCCGCTTCCCTTCTGCCCGCAATGCACGGCCGGGATCCGCTTTATCCGTTCGCCGCTCTGCACCCGGTGCGGGATTCCCTTCACCGCCCCGGAAGAGGAGGATCATCTCTGCGGAGAGTGTCTCGTCGCCCCAAAACCGTTTGCCCTCGCCAGGGCGGTCGGCCTTTACGAAGCGACGCTTCTGGAGGCTATCCACCTTTTCAAGTACCGGGGCGGGATCGGGACCGGCAGGGTCCTGGGGGGCATCATGGCCGATTTTGTCGGCGGGATATGGGATATGAAAGCTTTTTCCGTCATCATGCCGGTCCCGTTGCACCGAAAACGCCTGCACGAGAGAGGTTTCAACCAGGCCGTCATCCTGGCGCGCAGCATAGCAAAACGGTTTGCCCTCCCGCTCGATTTCCTGACACTGAAGCGGGAAGTCTACACAGCGGCGCAGGTTGGCCTTGGACACGAGGAGAGATCCGTCAATGTCCGGGGGGTTTTTACCGTACGAAAACCGGAGCGGACGGCGGGCAAAAGGGTCCTCCTGGTGGACGACGTCTATACCACGGGAAGCACGCTCGCCGAATGCACCAGGACGCTTCTGGATGCCGGGGCGGATTCGGTGGCCGTTCTCACGCTGGCCCGGGCGTTTCGCGATCACGATCTGCCCGGACAACCGGAAGACACCACCCCGACAGCGGCAAAGAAATAAGTCATATTGGAGGAAGTTGAGGCGATGAACAAAATACTGACCTGGGAAGCGATGCGAGAGGTGGTGAATCTCCGCCGAAAAGAAGGCCAGACGATCGCCTTCACCAACGGCTGCTTCGACATCCTGCACGTGGGTCATGTGAAGTATCTGGAAGCGGCACGCAGGATGGGGGATCTCCTCATCCTGGGCCTGAACAGCGACGCTTCCGTCCGGGCAATCAAAGGAGAGAAGCGCCCTCTGGTTCCCCAGGCGGAGCGCGCCGAGGTCGTCGCGTCCCTGGAATCGGTCGATTACGTGACCCTGTTCGACGAAACGACGCCGCTTCGGCTGATCGAATATCTGCAGCCCGATTGCATCGTTAAGGGAGGCGACTGGAAGGAGGCATCGGTTGTGGGCGGAGATCTGGTCCGGGCGCGGGGAGGAAAGGTGGTCATCGTTCCCCTGATCGAGGGGGCCTCAACGACAAACATCGTGGAAAAGATCCTTCAGGCATACAAAAAAGCTTGAAATCATTAGCAACCTCCTGTCTTTTCATTTTTTCCTTTACAAATGCTTTTTCTTCATGTAAGACGTGTTCCCCAAATCGAGTACGACGACAGGAGATGAGTGTTACGGTGGCCAAATCGGTAATGACGCCTGAAAAACTGGAATTCTTCAGACACATATTGAACCAGAAGATCAACGAGCTTCTGGAAGAGGCGGGGAAAACCGTCTCGGAGATGACCAACAGCATCAAGGAGAACTATCCCGACCCCAACGACCGGGCATCCCTCGAATCGGATCGTAACTTCGAACTGAGGATCCGCGACCGGGAGAGAAAGCTGATTCTCAAGATGCACGAAGCAATCAAGCGCATAGACGACGGAGTTTTCGGCAACTGCGATGTCTGCGGAGGCCTGATCTCGGAAAAACGTTTGATGGCAAGACCGGTGACCACCCTCTGCATCGACTGCAAGATGAAGCAGGAAAAGATGGAAAAGCTCAAAGGGGAATAACACCCCCTTCCCCTACCGTTGCTCCTAACTGCCGCGTTGCGCCTTACGATCCCCCCTCGCTCCCCCGTGTACCGACGGAAAGAAGAGGGATTTTTAGGACCGTCCGAATGTTTGTCAGGGTTGCCGTCCCGATCCCCTCGGCTCAGACTTTCACATACGCCGTTCCAGAAACATTCATCCCCGCCATCGCCATCGGGAAACGGGTCCTCGTCCCCTTCGGAAAACGGCGCGTCACCGGCTTCATCGTCGGGGTCTTAGCCGAGGCGGTCTGTAACCAGAAAGTCAGAGAAATCCTCGCGCTTCCTGATCCGGAACCCCTCTTTGACAGGGAAGATTTGACCTTTTACGAATGGATCTCGCGTTATTACCTCCACCCGCTGGGAAAGGTCCTCAGTGAAATCCTCCCCGGGGGGATCGCCGTGCAGAGCGAACGATGGCTTTGCCGAAGCGAGAGGGAGGCGACCGCGGAGATGCGTCTCTCCGTCGGGCAACAGAGGCTCCTCAAACATCTGGCCGACCTCCCGAAAGGGGTGCCTCTCAGCCGTCTCCGTAGGGCGCTGGGGAAAAGCGACCTCTACGGGGATCTCCATTTTCTGGAAGCCGCGGGTCTTGTGCTCTCCGCGGAGCGCCTGAACCGTCCGGCGGTACGGCCTAAGAAAGAGAAATGGGTCGAGTTGTGTCCGGACCCTCCTGCAGGAATGAAATTCACCGCCAGGCAGTCCATCCTGGTGTGTATCCTTCGGGAGCGCGGCGCGATGCCGGTCAGCGCTTTACATAGAGAGATCATTGCACATTTCGGAAATCATGCTTTGGGGGAGTGTGATTTCCAAAGCGCGCACAGAACTTTGAGAAACCCCCTTGCCGCCTTGCGGACCCTTGAAAAAAGGGGCGCGGTTCGCCTCTTCGAAAAGGAGGTCTCGCGAGGACCCGGCCCCGCGCCGACGCTCGGGAAGAGCGAAAACGGCATCGTGCTGAACGAAGCCCAGACCATCGTGCTGGATGAGATCCGGAAATGTCTCGCCTCGGGCCGTTTCTCCCCCTGCCTCCTCTACGGCGTAACGGGGAGCGGCAAGACCGAGGTCTATCTCCGGGCAATCGCCGAGGTCCTCGAGGGGGACGGCGGCGCGGTCTACCTCGTCCCGGAGATTGCCCTCACGGCGCAGCTCCTCTCCCGGATCGGGGGCCGATTTCCGCAGCAGGAGATCGCCGTTCTCCACAGCGGCATCTCGCAGAGCGCGCGGTACGATCAGTGGAAACGGATCCGGCGGGGAGAGGTGCGGGTCGTTGTCGGCGCCCGTTCGGCCCTCTTCGCGCCGGTGCGGAACCTCCGCCTGATCGTCGTCGATGAGGAGCACGACCCTTCCTACAAGCAGGACGACCGCCTCCGTTACAACGCCCGAGATCTCGCCCTGGTCAGGGGTCGGTTCGAAGAAACGACGGTGATCCTCGGGTCGGCGACCCCGGCCATCCAGAGCTATTTTCATGCGGTCGAAGGCCGTTACCACCGCCTGACCCTCCCCGCCCGGATCGATGACCGCCCGCTTCCCTGCGTCGAGGTGGTGGATTTGAAAACGGAACGCGACGAACGGGGGCTAACGCCCCTTCTGTCGCGTACCCTCATCGGGGCGATACGGGAGACCCTGGCCGAGGGTCGGCAAACCCTTCTTTTTCTCAACCGCCGGGGATTTCATACCCACCTTTTCTGTCCGGATTGCGGCCATGTCTTTTCCTGTCCGAACTGCGATATCTCTCTGACGCACCACGCCTCCGAGGGGGTCCTGAAATGCCACCACTGCGATTTCACCGCTCAGCCGGCCGTCCTCTGTCCTTCCTGCAAGGGAAGCCGCGTCCGCAGCTACGGGGCGGGAACCGAGCGGGTCGAGGGGGAGGTGAAGACGCTCTTTCCGAAGGCTCGAGTAGCCCGGATGGACAGCGACACGACCACCGGGCCGGGGGCTTCGGGGCGAATCCTCCGAAGCCTCGACCGGGGAGAGATCGATATCCTCATCGGCACGCAGATGATCACCAAGGGGCATGACTTTCCCGCAATCACGCTGGTCGGAGTCGTTGCCGCCGATGCCTCGCTGAACATTCCGGATTTCCGGGCCGCCGAGCGCACCTTCCAGATCCTGACACAAGTGTCGGGCCGCGGCGGCCGCGGCGATCAACCGGGCCGGGTCGTCATCCAGACCTTCACCCCGGACCATTACGCCATCCGTCGCGCACGGGAGCACGACTACGCCGGGTTTTACGCCGACGAGATCCCCCTGCGGCGGCAGCTTGCCTACCCCCCCTTTTCGCGTCTCATCGCTCTCCAGTTCTCCAGCCTTAAAAAAGCGGAAGGGGAAAAGGCGGTCGCAGCGCTCGGCGCCCGGGCCAGGGAGCTGGCTGCGACAATGACCGCGGGGAAGACCGAGGTGATCGGGCCTGCCGAAGCGCCGCTTGCACGGATTCGGGGGCGGTACCGCTGGCAGCTCCTCCTCAAGGGAAAGGAAAGCCGTTCGCTCCACCTGTTGTCCGAGAAGCTCCTCGAAGGAACCGGACGCGACAGCCTGGAGGTCCATGTCGACGTGGATCCGGTCAATTTTATGTAGGAGGTCGGAAAAATGCCCAAACCGCGCGTACTGTTCATGGGAACGCCGGAATTTGCCGTCCCGGCCCTGAGCGGTCTTGTCAAACACGGTTATCCCGTCATCGGCGTTGTCACGCAGCCGGACCGCCCCCGGGGGCGCGGACGGGCGACCGCGCCGTCTCCGGTAAAGATTCTGGCTACCGCTCTCGGACTGACGGTCTTACAGCCGGACAAGGTCCGGCACCCCTCTTTTCTTGAAACTTTCCGCGATCTGGCGCCCGAGCTTGTGATCGTCGCCGCCTTCGGCCAGATCCTCCCCAAGGAGATCCTCTTCGGCCCCGCACTGGGGTGCGTCAACATCCACCCGTCGCTTCTCCCTAAGTACCGGGGCGCCGCGCCGATCAACTGGGCGCTGATCCGCGGCGAAGAAAGGACGGGGGTATCGATCATGCGGATGGACGAAGGGGTGGACTCCGGCGCCATCCTCCTTCAGGAGGAGACACCGATCGGTCCGTCGGAGGACTACGGGATGCTTCACGACCGCCTCGCCAAGATGGGGGCCGAGCTGCTCCTCATCGCCCTGGCTATGTTGCAGGCAAACACGCTGCAACCGCAGCCGCAGGACAACCGCCTCGCAACACCGGCCCCCCGCCTTAGTCGTGAGGACGGCCTGATCCACTGGGAAAACGATTCCCGCAGCATCGTCGCGCTTATCCGGGGCCTCTCCCCCCACCCCTGCGCCTACACGACCCTCGACGGGAAGCAGCTAAAAATCTTTGCCGCTTCGGCTCAAACGGCTGCAGTAACCGAAGCGCCGGGAACGGTCGTCGGCGAGACCTCCGCGGGATTTTGCGTGGCGGCAGGCAACGGGTTTGTCCTGCTTGGGGAGCTGCAACTCGAGGGGAAGAAACGGTTGGCTGTCCGCGATTTCCTGCGCGGCGTGCGGATCGCCCCGGGTAAGGTTCTCGGTGAAGAGAAATCGTGATGACTGATGAAAAAAAACGGGCCGGGCGGGGTTCACGGATTGCACCCCCGGTCCGGCGGATCGCCGTCGATATCCTCACCCGGATCGACGCGGAAGGCGCCTATGCGGAGCCACTCCTCGATGCCGCTCTCTCCGGGGATCGGATCGCGAATCCCCGCGATCGGGGTCTTCTCACCGAGCTTGTCTACGGTTCGCTGCGGACGCGGGGCCGGTTGGACTGGATCGCGGGGCAGCTCTACCGGGGCGACGCCGCCGCCCTGGAAACATCGGTCCGGAACATCCTCCGGACAGGACTCTACCAGCTCTTGTGCACCGACCGGATCCCCCCCTTCGCCGCGGTCAACGAGACGGTGGGGATCGCCCGGGATATCTCCCCGGCCGCCGCGGGGCTGGTAAACGCCATTCTCCGTAACGCCCTCCGGAAAAAGGACGCGCTCATCTGGCCCGATATGGCAAAGGCGCCCGAGAAGGCGATCGCGGTTTTCCACTCCCATCCCCCCTGGCTGGTCAGGCGCCTGCTTGCCCAGTTCGATATGGAAGAGACGATCGCCATCTGCCGGGCAAACAATTCGCTCCCGCCGCTTGCTCTGCGCGTGAACACCCTCAAGGCATCGCGCGAACAGGCCCTCACAGCGCTCGCGAGGACCGGCATCGCCGCTGAAACGACCCTCTTCTCCGTAGACGGTATCATCATCACCTCCCCATGCCCGCGTCTCCGGGAGACGACCCCTTATACCGAAGGACTTATCCGGATTCAGGACGAGGCCTCGCAGCTCATCGCCCGTCTTGTTGCCCCCAAACCCGGCGAAAAGGTTCTCGACCTCTGCGCGGGCGTAGGGGGAAAAACGCTGCATCTGGCGGCGCTGATGGAAAACCGCGGCGGCATCACCGCCCTCGATCGCCATCCGGAACGGCTCGCCATGCTCCGCGAGGAGGCGGGTCGTTTGGGCGCCGCGATCGTGGAGACCCGTACCGGGGACGCTGCGGTCCCGGTTGAGAGTTTCCGCAAGCATTTCGACAGGGTTCTCCTTGACGCCCCCTGCTCGGGGCTCGGTACGCTCCGGCGAAACCCGGAGATCCGCTGGCGGCTCGTCCCCGGGGATATCAAGGAGTGCATGCGGATCCAAAAACTTCTCCTCCAGAACGCCGCCGAGTGTGTCCGGCCGGGGGGCCGTCTTGTCTACAGCGTCTGCACGGCCACACCGGAAGAAACCGAGATCGTCGTCGGCGACTTTCTGAGGGACCATGGCGATTTCACCTTAATACCGCCGGCAAACCTTCCCCAGGCGCTCATCGATGCCAGGGGATATTTCCGGACCGCACCCCGTCTGCAAGGCATGGACGGCTTCTTCGCCGCCCTGCTCGTCCGCGTATATCCTTAAGGGAATCCATCGCGAATCCCATTGACTTGAGATGTGAAATAATGATAGGTCCATCCGGTCATTTTGACGCAGCGAAGCGAGGAGGTACAAGGTCGAAAAAGGTCCGGCGTGCAGCAGGGACAAAAACGGCCGTCACAGAGAAAACGGGAGGACGCATGTTTATCGAGCAACGGCAGGTCGGTCAGATGGCCGTTTTCGCCTACCTGGTGGGCGATGAGGCGAGCGGCGAGGCGATCGTCATCGACCCGGCAGACGATACGGACGCGCTCATCGCGGCCGCGGAGAAACGCAAGGTTCGGATCACAACGATCGTCAACACCCACGGCCATGTGGATCACACCGGCGGCAACGCGGACATGAAAAGAAAAACGGGCGCCGCGATCGTCATCCACGAGGATGACGCCGATATGCTCGTCTCCACACCGGTTGCCATGCTCCGGATGTTCGGGGCAAAGGCCTCCCCCCCGGCCGACCGAACGGTGAAAGAGGGCGATCCCATCGTTGCCGGCCAGGTCACACTCAAGGTGATCCACACCCCGGGCCACTCGCCCGGCAGTATGGCGCTTCATGTGGACGGTTACGCCTTCACCGGCGATACCCTCTTCGTGGAAGCCGTCGGCAGGACCGATTTCCCCGGCGGGTCGTGGGAGGTGATGTTCGACTCCATCATGCGGAAGCTCTGCACGCTTCCGGGCGAGACGGTGGTCCTGCCGGGCCATAACTACGGCAGCGCGCCAACTTCCACGATCGGTCACGAAATAAAATACAACCCCTTTCTGCGGTAACCGGGGTCCAAGGAGAACTCCTATGAACACACAAGGTCTTATGAACACGCAATTTACCGGGATGACGCTCGCCGGCAGGGGAAAGGTTCGCGACATCTACACCCTCGACCCATACCTCCTGATCGTAGCGACGGACCGGATCTCCGCCTTCGATTGCATCATGCCGAACCCTATCCCGGGGAAAGGCGAAGTCCTGACCCGCATGTCCGCTTTTTGGTTCGGAAAAATGGAGGACATCATCCCGAACCACTGCGTTTCGACAAATCCCGATGAATATCCCGCCATATGCGCACCCTACCGGGATGCCTTGCGGGGACGGAGCATGCTGGTGAAAAAGGCGAAACCCCTCCCGGTCG
>Ga0233425_10003271_pt1 | contig 29789 bp, 27 predicted proteins | sample Watercolumn_Towu_2_FD_181712 | JGI IMG/M metagenome (GOLD analysis project Ga0233425, IMG submission 181712) | Freshwater microbial communities from Lake Towuti, South Sulawesi, Indonesia - Watercolumn_Towuti2014_140_MG | ecosystem: Environmental > Aquatic > Freshwater > Lake | place...
GGGCCCGCTGCTGCTCGCCCGGCTGCTCGAACTCAACGATACGCAGGAGGGCGTGCTCAACATCGCCTTCCGGGTCGCCGACGAGAACCAGTGGCCGCTGATCGACCTGAAGGATCTGCGCGCGCTGCTCACCTTCCTGTCGGAGAACGCCAGGGAGCTGTCGGCCACGTACGGCAACGTCTCGGGCGCCTCGATCGGCGCGATCCAGCGGTCACTGCTGGTGCTGGAGAACCAGGGCGCCGACAAGTTCCTCGGCGAGCCGGCGCTCGACCTGCACGACTTCATGCGCACCGACCGGGAGGGCCGGGGCTTCGTCAACATCCTGGCCGCCGACCGGCTGATGCAGCGGCCGCGCCTCTACGCCTCGTTCCTGCTGTGGATGCTCTCCGAGCTGTTCGAGCAGCTCCCCGAGGTGGGCGACCTCGACAAGCCGAAGCTGGTGTTCTTCTTCGACGAGGCGCACCTGCTGTTCAACGATGCGCCGAAGGCGCTGCTCGACGCGGTCGAGCAGGTGGTGCGCCTGATCCGCTCGAAGGGCGTCGGCGTCTATTTCGTGACGCAGAACCCGCTCGACGTACCGGAGACGGTGCTCGGCCAGCTCGGCAACCGGGTGCAGCACGCGCTGCGGGCCTTCACTCCCCGCGACCAGCGCGCCGTGCGCGCCGCCGCCGAGACCTTCCGCCAGAATCCCGGCTTCGACGTGGCCTCCGCCATCACCGAACTCGCCGTCGGCGAGGCGCTGGTGAGTTTCCTGGAGGCCAAGGGCACGCCCTCCATGGTCGAGCGGGCGCTGATCGCCCCGCCGCAGGGCCGCGTCGGGCCGCTGACGCCGGCCGAGCGCGCCGAGATCATCCGGCAGAGCCCCCTGCGCGGGAAATACGACGAGGCGGTCGACAACGAGAGCGCCTACGAGATGCTGGCCAAGCGCAAGGGGCTGGATTCCGCCCCGGCGGAAGCCGCGAGCCAGAGCGAGGGCGGCCTCTCGGGCATGCTGGGCGGATGGCTCGGCGGCCTTCTCGGAGGCGGGGAGGGGGCCGCCCCCAAGGGCAAGGGTCGCTCCCGCCGCCCGCCGCCGAGCCTCGCCGAGCAGGTCATCGGCAACGCCGCCCGCTCGATGGCGCGCAAGGTCGGCACGGAGGTCGGCGACGCGATCCTCAGGAACGTGCTGGGCGGGCTGACGAAGCGGTAGGCCAGCCACCGGCCTGCCGGCCTGCGCACCGGCCAGCCTTCTTGACAGAATCCCTGCGCCCGACTATCCGGCCGGCAACGCGCGGCTTCCTCGACGAAGTCCGCGCGTTTCGCGTTCGCGTGCACACGGCCAAGTCGAAGCGATCGACCCCGACCCGCGCGGATGACCTGAACAAGAAGACGGCCCAGGCGCTCACGGTGCCGGAGGCCGGCAGAGAACACGAGAGACAACGATGTTCGCAGTCATCAAGACCGGCGGCAAGCAGTACCGCGTCGCCGCCAACGACGTCATCACCGTGGCCACCCTCGAGGGTGAGGCCGGCGCCGCCGTTACCTTCGGCGACGTGCTGCTGTTCGGCGACGGCGAGTCCACCCAGGTCGGCGCCCCGCTGCTGTCGGGCATCGGCGTCACCGGCGAGATCGTCCAGCACGGCCGCACGCGGAAGGTCATCGCCTTCAAGAAGCGCCGCCGCCAGAACTCGCGCCGCCGCCGCGGTCACCGTCAGGACTTCACGGTCGTGCGCATCACCGAGATCAGCGCCGGCGGCAAGTCCTCGAAGGCCGAGCCGCGCAAGACCCGGAAGGCCGAGCCGGCCGCCGAGTCCGCCCCGGCCGCCGCCGAGTAAGACCGGCCGCGAGCCTCGAACGCAGATCTGAAAAGAATTCCGGAGCAATCCCATGGCACATAAAAAAGCAGGCGGCTCGTCCCGCAACGGCCGCGACTCCGCCGGCCGTCGTCTCGGCGTCAAGAAGTTCGGCTCCGAGGCCGTCATTCCGGGCAACATCATCGTGCGCCAGCGCGGCACGAAGTGGCATCCCGGCACCAATGTCGGCATGGGCAAGGACCACACCCTGTTCGCCCTCGTACCGGGCAACGTGCAGTTCGAAACCCGGCGCGGACGCGCGTTCGTCACCGTCGTACCGCTGGCACAGGCCGCGGAGTAACGGCGGACGCTTGTCGCTGACGACGAAGCGAGCGTCCCGCCGGTGTCCCACACCGAACCGGCGGACGGGTCGCTAAGGCTTCAGGCGAAGCTTCGAGCGGATCGGAACACGGGGGAGGATGGGGCACCATCCTCCCCCTTCGTCGTCCCGGACGGCGCCTCGGCGCCCTCACATGACCGGCCCACGATGTTCCCCGATCTCACCCGCGACGACGTCTTCCGCATCGAGACGCGACGGCTCTGGCTGCGCTGGCCCACCGCCCGCGACGCCGAGGCCGTATCGCGGCTCGCCGGCGATCCGGCGGTGGCCGAAATGACCGCGCGGATTCCGAGCCCGCTTCCGCTGCACGAGGCAGAAGCCTTCGTGATCCGGTCGCGGGCGGCGAACACCGCCGGGGAGGGGCTGATCATGGCCCTGTGCCGGCGGGCGGCGCCCGCGAGCCTGATCGGGGTCGTCTCGGTCGAGCACCGGCCGGACGAGGCGGAGCCGCATCTCGGCTACTGGCTCGGGCGCCCGTTCTGGGGCGAGGGGCTGATGACCGAGGCGGCCGAGGCCATGGTGGACGCCACCTTCGCCTATGCCGGGGGGCGGGCGCTCGCCTCGGCGGCGATGGTCGGCAATACCGGCTCGCGGCGGGTGCTGGAGAAATGCGGGTTCCGCCTCGCCGGGGAATCCGCGCCGGTCTTCGAGGCGCGGGGCGGCGCCGTGCCGAGCTACACCTTCCGGCTCGACCGGGCGGCGTGGCTCGACCGGCGCGGGACGGTGGCGGGGGGGCCCGCGTTATGAGGACGCGAACGGTCGCCGGCCTCGGGGCCGGCTTCACGGCGATCGCCCTCGGCAGCCTGATCTTCGCGATCACCCGGGACGTGCCGCCGCCCCCGATCGAACCCGCGGCGGCGGCCGCTCCGAAGCCTCGGGGCGAAACCCGGCTCTACTGCGAGTTCTACGATTTCACGGGCCGCACGCCGAAGGTCGGGTTCTACTTCGCCGGCCTGGCGGGCGGCGGCACCGCCTACGGGCAGCTGTTCCAGCGGGAGGCGGACGGATCGCAGACGCTGTTCGACGAGCGCCCGACTTGGACCTACGATCGATCGGGCGAGGCACCGACCCTGCGCTCGCCGGACGGCGCGACCCAGATCAACCTCTACGGCGATGGCGGCGCCAACGGCCGCCAGCCGGATGCCGGCGGGTGGTTCGAGGCGGGCCTGCGCAGCATCCAGTACCTCAACCTCGACGGTCAGTGCCGTCGCACCGAAAGCTGACCGGTCCCCGGTCCCGAATCCGAGGCGAAGCACCGTGAAATTCCTCGACGAAGCCAAGGTCTACGTCCGCTCCGGCGACGGCGGTCCCGGCTGCGTCTCGTTCCGGCGGGAAAAGTTCATCGAGTTCGGCGGCCCGAACGGCGGCGACGGCGGCCGGGGCGGCGACGTCTGGATCGAGTGCGTGCAGGGGCTCAACACCCTGATCGACTACCGTTACCGGCAGCACTTCAAGGCCAGGAAGGGCGAGCACGGCATGGGCTCGAACTGCCACGGCGCCAAGGGCGACGATGCGGTGCTTCAGGTGCCCGCGGGCACGCAGGTCTTCGCCGAGGACGGCGAAACCCTGATCGCCGACATGACGGAGGTCGGCCAGCGGGTGCGGCTCGCCAAGGGCGGCAATGGCGGCTTCGGCAACGCCTACTTCACCACCTCCACGAACCGCGCCCCGCGCCACGCCAATCCCGGTCAGGAAGGCCAGGAGATGTGGCTGATCCTGCGCCTCAAGCTCATCGCCGATGCCGGCCTCGTCGGCCTGCCGAACGCGGGCAAGTCGACCTTCCTGGCGACCGTCACCGCCGCCAAGCCGAAGATCGCCGACTATCCCTTCACCACGCTCCATCCCGGCCTCGGCGTGGTGCGCTCCGACGCCCGCGAATTCGTGCTGGCCGACATTCCGGGACTCATCGAGGGTGCGCACGAGGGCGTCGGCCTCGGCGACCGCTTCCTCGCCCATGTCGAGCGCTGCCGGGTGCTGCTGCACCTCGTGGAGGGCACGAGCGAGCATGCGGGCAAGGCTTACAAACTGGTGCGGCGCGAGCTCGAAGCCTATGGCGGCGGCCTCGCCGACAAGCCGGAGATCGTGGCGCTTTCCAAGGCGGACGCGCTCGACGCCGACACGCTCAAGCAGCAGCTGGCCCGGTTGAAGCGCGCGGCCGGGGGCAAGCCGCTGGTGCTCTCGGCCGCCTCGGGGCAGGGGGTGCAGGAGGCGCTGCGGGCGATCCAGGCCCAGCTCGACGGGCAGGACGCGACGGAGGCGGCGGACGTGCCCGCCGAGCCGTGGCACCCGTGACCTTGGCGCCCGTGAGCTTGGCACCCGTGCTGTCATCGCTGAGCGCGCTCCCTTGAACGCACCCCGCGCGTCCGGAGCGGCGCTACGCCTCAGCCCGCTCCCGCAGACGCGCCTTGCCGCTTCGTCCTAACATCGCGCCATGCGCACGGCCCTTGCCCTTCTCCTCGTCCTCGCCGCCTCGCCGGCCCTGGCGGAATCCTCCTGCTCCGACCTGATCGAGCGGGTGAGGGCCGCCACCGGGGCCGAACTCGCCGAGCGCAACGCCGATTTCGCCCGGTTCGATGCCGGCCCGCAGACCTCGCTGACGCTCTCCTGCGCCGGGGATCAGTCCTCGGTCGGCGCGCAGTACAAGGGCGAGACCGTGCCGCCGGAGTACGACGCGCTGTTCGTGAAGGCAGGGCATGCCGTGACGGGGATCGCGCCGGACCGACTGAAGGAAGCCGCCCGCCAGGCCCGCGACGGCGCGCAGGCCAAGCGTCACAGCACCGTCGATGTCGATGGCGCCCGCGTGACCTGCGCCGTCATGCGCAGGGACCAGGGTGCGCTGACCCAATGCGCCCTGCTCCAGCGGCCGAGCACCTGATTTCCCCGGGGGCGGTCGGGTCCCCGCCGCGATGACCCGACCCAGGGGATAATCTGGAATCGCGAACTCAGTTCGTCGCCGGGTCCTGCGGTGCCGCCGGGACCGGATCGTCCGCGTCGAGGGTACGGGCCACGGTGCGGGCGACGCTGACCAGCGCGGTGACCATCGGCGTGGCCGGATCGCGGCGCGGGGCGACGAGGCCGATGGCGTGGCGCAGATCGGGCTCGACGATCGGGATCGCCCGCAACCCCTCGGTCGGCCCCAGGGCGTCGGCGAGGATCGCCGGCATCACGCTCGCCCATTGCAGCGTGCGCACATGGGTCATCAGCACGACCATGGAATTCGATTCCAGCGTCGGCGCCGGCTCGCCGCCGGCCGCGCGGAGCTGCTGGTCGATGATGCGCCGGTTCTGCATGTTCGGCGTCAACAGGCAGAGCGGAATCTTCGCCAGCTCGGCCCAGGTCACGCTGGCCCGGTCGTCGTAGGGTCCCCCTGCCGCGGTGAGCAGCTGGTAGTGCTCGGTGTAGAGCGGCACGGCGATGACGCGGCCGAGCGGCTCGTTGTCGAGATAGGTCAGCCCCGCATCGGCCTCGAGGTTGTCGATCAGCGAGAAGATCTCCTCCGAGGTCGTGGAGATGACGCTGAAGCGCACGTTCGGGTAGCGCGCCCGGTAGGGCGTGGTCAGGGCGGCCACCATCGGCAGGGCGGTCGGCACCGCGGCGATGCGCAGGTGACCGGAGAGACCCCGGCGCAGGGCGGCGACGTCGTCCTGCATCGCCCGGGTATCGCCGACGATGCGGCGGCCCCAGGCCAGCACCCGGTCACCCTCGGGGGTGAATCCCTGGAAGCGCGAGCCGCGCTGGACGAGGCGCACGCCGAAGCGGTCCTCCAGGCTCTTCACCCCGGCCGAAAGGGTCTGCTGGGTGACGCCGCAGGATTCCGCCGCGCGCCCGAAATGCTGCTCGCGGGCGAGCGCCAGCAGGAATTCCAGCTTGTCGATCACGTATGCGCCGCCCCGACGCCCGCGGGCAGGGCGGGCTCCCGCCGTGGTAGGACGATTGCGTCAGGCTTCTCAAGCCACCGGGCCGCGCAGCGTATCAGCCCGCGTCGCTGGCGCCCTCGCCCGCGAGCTGCGGGTTGCGGGTGGCCGGGCGCACCGGGCTCTCGGTCGTCGGCTCCTCGCGAAGCGCCTTGTGCACCAGGGGGTCCAGCCGCTCGCCGGCCTCGTCGGCATAGCCTTCGAGGTCGCGGCGCATCTTCGGCGTCCAGAACGCCACGATATGCTTGTGGATGCCCGACACCGCCTCGTCCTCCGGATAGGACCGGAAGAACAGGGCGATCTGGTTGGCCATCCGAACCAGCTTGTCGTTGAGATTCGTCGCGCTCATCGCCTGCTCGGGCTTGTGTGTCTTGATTCGATGCCGTGCCGGCCCGGCTCGCCGGTCCGTCCTCGCGGGGCGGAACCGAAGCGATCCAGGGCGCCGCTCGGTCCGGAGCGGTCACGCGGCTGGATTGCTCCGCTTTCCGCTCGCGAGGATGGACGACGCGGCCGCTTCGTACGGTCAGGGTCGAGGGAGTGAGGGCGGACCGAAGGCCCGCCCCCGAACTCGGAGAAACTACTCCGCGGCTTCCGCGATGCGGGTGAGCGAGAAATCCTCCTCGAAGAACTTCGCTTGCCAGTCGGAGGGCCGGTTCGTGCGCCGCACCTGCACCGCCGTCACCTTGTATTCGGGACAGTTGGTGGCCCAGTCCGAAAAGTCGGTGGTGATGACGTTGGCGCCGGTCTTGGCGTGGTGGAAGGTCGTGTAGACGATCCCCGGCTGCATCCGTTCGGTGACCTTGGCCTTCAGCGCGATATCACCGGACCTGCTCTCCAACGCAACCAAGTCGCCGTCGACGATGCCGCGCATCTCCGCGTCGAAGGGATGGATCTCCAGCACGTCCTCCTCGTGCCAGCGCGAGTTCTCGGTGCGCCGGGTCTGCGCGCCGACATTGTACTGCGAGAGGATGCGTCCGGTGGTCAGGATCAGCGGGAACTTGCCCGTGGTCCGCTCGTCGGTCGGCACGTATTCCGTGATCATGAAGCGGCCCTTGCCGCGCACGAACCGGTCGACGTGCATCATCGGGGTGCCGAGCGGCGCCTTCTCGTTGCACGGCCACTGGATCGAGCCGAGTTCCTCCAGCTTCTGGTAGGAGACGCCGGTGAAGCTCGGGGTGAGGCGGGCGATCTCGTCCATGATCTCGGACGGGTGGCTGTAGTTCATCTCGTAGCCGAGCGCGCGGGCGAGCAGGATCGTGCCCTCCCAGTCGCCGTAGCCGCCGAGGGGCGCCATCACCTTGCGCACGCGGCTGATGCGCCGCTCGGCATTGGTGAAGGTGCCGTCCTTTTCCAGGAACGAGGCGCCCGGCAGGAAGACGTGGGCGTACTTGGCCGTCTCGTTCAGGAAGATGTCCTGGATCACGATGCACTCCATGGCCTTGAGGCCGGAGGTGACGTGATGGGTGTCGGGGTCGGACTGCGCGATGTCCTCGCCCTGGATGTACATGCCCTTGAACGTGCCGCCGACGGCCTCGTCCAGCATGTTGGTGATGCGCAGGCCCGGCGCGCTGTCGAGCTTGGCCCCCCAGATCGCCTCGAAGCTCTCGCGGGTGGCGTCGTCCGAGACGTGGCGGTAGCCCGGCAGCTCGTGCGGGAACGAGCCCATGTCGCAGGAGCCCTGCACGTTGTTCTGGCCGCGCAGCGGGTTCACGCCGGCGCCCACCATGCCGATATTGCCGGTGGCCATGGCGATGTTGGCCATGCCCATCACCATGGTCGAGCCCTGGCTGTGCTCGGTCACGCCGAGGCCGTAGTAGATCGCCGCCTTGCCGCCGGTGGCGTAGAGGCGGGCGGCCTCACGGATCGCCTGCGGATCGACGCCGGTGATCGCCTGCGCGGCCTCCGGCGAGTTGCGCTCCTCGGCGATGAAGCGGGCCCAGGACTCGAACTCGGCCAGATCGCAGCGCTCGCGGACGTAGTCCTCGGCGATCAGTCCCTCGGTCACGATCACGTGGGCAAAGGCGTTGATGAAGGCGACGTTGGATCCGGGCTTCAAGGGCAGGTGGTAGTCGGCCTTGATGTGGGGCGACTTCACGAGGTCGATCTTGCGCGGGTCGGCGACGATGAGCCGGGCGCCCTCGCGCAGGCGCTTCTTCATGCGCGAACCGAAGACCGGGTGGCCGTCGGTCGGGTTGGCGCCGATGACGAGGATCACATCGGATTCCTCGACCGACTTGAAGTCCTGCGTGCCGGCGGAGGTGCCCAGCGTCGACATCAGGCCGTAGCCGGTCGGCGAGTGGCAGACGCGGGCGCAGGTATCGACGTTGTTGTTGCCGAAGGCCGCGCGCACGAGCTTCTGAACGAGGTAGGCCTCCTCGTTGGTGCAGCGCGACGAGGTGATGCCGCCGACCGAGTCGCGGCCGTACTTCGCCTGGATGCGCTTGAACTCGGAAGCGGCGTGGTTGATCGCCTCCTCCCAGGAGACCTCCCGCCAGGGATCCGTGATCTTCTCACGGATCATCGGCTTGGTGATGCGGTCCTTGTGGGTGGCGTAGCCGTAGGCGAAGCGGCCCTTGACGCAGCTATGGCCCTCGTTGGCCTTGCCGCCCTTGTAGGGCACCATGCGGATGACCCGGTCACCCTGCATCTCGGCCTTGAAGGCGCAGCCGACGCCGCAATAGGCGCAGGTCGTCACCGCCGAATGGTCGGGCTGGCCGAACTCGTGGACCGTCTTCTCCTGCAGGGTCGCGGTCGGGCAGGCCTGGACGCAGGCGCCGCAGGACACGCACTCGGACTGCATGAAGTTGGTCGGGCCGGCGGCGACGCGGCTGTCGAAGCCGCGGCCCTCGATGGTGAGCGCGAAGGTTCCTTGCGTCTCCTCGCAGGCGCGGACGCAGCGGTTGCAGACGATGCACTTCGACGGGTCGTAGGTGAAGTAGGGGTTCGACTCGTCCTTGGGCAGGTAGCGGTCGGAGGACGGCTTGACGTGGTTGTCGCCGTCATAGCCGTAGCGCACGTCGCGCAGGCCGACCTGACCGGCCGTGTCCTGAAGCTCGCAATCGCCGTTGGCGGCGCAGGTCAGGCAGTCGAGCGGGTGGTCGGAGATGTAGAGCTCCATCACGCCCTTGCGCAGGCGGTGCAGCTTGTCCGACTGCGTGTGCACGACCATGCCGTTCTCGGCCGGCGTGGTGCAGGAGGCCGGCGTGCCGCGCCGCCCCTCGATCTCGACGAGGCACATGCGGCAGGAGCCGAAGGGCTCCAGCGAGTCGGTGGCGCAGAGCTTGGGGATCTTGGTCCCCATATGCATCGCGGCGGCCATGACCGAGGTGCCCGCGGGCACCGTCACGCTCTCGCCGTCGATGGTCAGCGTCACCGTCTGCTCGTTGAGCCGGATCGGCGTGCCGTAGTCGATTTCCTTGATGAGGGTCATCGGCTGCCTCCTCACTCGGCCGCGACGGGGAGATCCCCCGCGCGCCGAAAATCTTCCGGGAAGTTGGTGATCGCGCTCATCACGGGCATCGGCGTCAGGCCGCCCATGGCGCAGAGCGAGCCGTCGGTCATGATCTCGCAGAGATCCTCGACGAGCTTGAGATTGGCCTCCGGGCGGATGCCGGAGATGACCTTGTCCATGGTCTCGACGCCGCGGGTGGCACCGATGCGGCAGGGGGTGCACTTGCCGCAGGATTCGGTGGCGCAGAACTCGAAGGCGAAGCGGGCCTGTCTGGCCATGTCGACCGTGTCGTCGAACACCACGATGCCGCCGTGGCCGACGAGGCCCTTGTTGGCCGCCATCGCCTCGTAATCGAGGGGCGTGTCGAGCAATTCGTCGGGAAAGTAGGCGCCGAGCGGACCGCCGACCTGCACCGCCCGCACCGGACGGCCCGAGGCGGTGCCGCCGCCGAATTCGTCGATCACCTGACGGATGGTGATGCCGAAGGCGTACTCGATCAGGCCGCCATGCTTGATGTTGCCAGCGAGCTGGATCGGCAGGGTGCCGAGCGAGCGGCCCATGCCGTACTCGGCATAGGCCTTGGCGCCGTGCTCCATGATGTAGGGCACGGCCGTGAAGGTCATCACGTTGTTGACCAGCGTCGGCTTGCCGAGGAAGCCCTTGAGCGCCGGGATCGGCGGCTTGGCCCGGACGATGCCGCGCTTGCCTTCGAGGCTCTCCAGCAGCGAGGTTTCCTCGCCGCAGATATAGGCGCCGGCCCCGAGCCGGACTTCCAGATGGAAGTTTTTGCCACTTCCCAGGATGTTGTCGCCCAGCACGCCGGCCTTGACGCCGTTGGCGATGGCGTCGCGCAGGGTCTTGAAGCTCTGCGGGTACTCGGAACGACAATAGATGTAGCCCCGCGTGGCGCCGGTCGCGACCGCGGCGATGGTCATGCCCTCGATCAGGTTGAAGGGGTCGCCCTCCATCATGATCCGGTCGGCGAAGGTGCCGGAATCGCCCTCGTCGGCGTTGCAGACCACGTATTTCTGGTCCGACTTGGCCAGCATCACCGTGTTCCACTTGATGCCCGCCGGGAAGCCGGCGCCGCCGCGCCCGCGCAGCCCTGAATCGCGCACCTGGGCGACGATGCCCTCGGCCTCACACGTCAGCGCGGCTTCGAGACCGCGATAGCCGCCATGGGCCCGGTAATCCTCGACCGAGACCGGATCGACCACGCCGCAGCGATGGAAGGTCAGGCGATGCTGCTTGGCGAGAAAGGGAATTTCCTCGGGCTTGCCGAGGCGGAGGGCGTGCGCGCCGCCCTCGACGAAGCCGGCGTCGAGCAGGCCCTCGACATCGCCCGGGGTCACGGGGCCGTAGGCGATGCGGCCCTCGGACGTCGCGACCTCGACCATCGGCTCGAGCCAGAGCAGGCCGCGGGTGCCGGTGCGAACGATGCGCACGTCGAGGCCGCGCCGTTCGGCCCCAGCGAAGATGGCGCGGGCGACGCGGTTGGCGCCGAGCCCGAGGGCGACGGCGTCCTGCGGGACGTAGACGGTGATGCTCACGCGCGGGCCTCCTTGAGGGCGGCGTCGAGGGATTCGGCGGAGAGGCGGGCCAGCGGCTCGTCATCGACGAGGGCGGCCGGCGCGTTGGCGCACAGGCCCAGGCAGTAGACCGGCTCGACGGTGACACCGTCGGCGCTGGTGCCGTGCCAGTCACAGCCCATCCGCGAGAGGATCTCGCCGTGCAGCCGGTCGGATCCCATCGCTTGGCAGGCCTCGGCCCGGCACAGCTTCACGTGATGGCGCCCGGCCGGCGGCTCGCGCCGGAAGTCGTGGTAGAAGGTCAGGCAGCCATGCACTTCGGCGCGGGACAGGTTCAGCGCCTCGGCGATCATCGGCACCGCTTCCGCATCGACGTAGCCGAAGGTTTCCTGCAGAGCATGCAATATAGGGAGAGTCGCGCCCTCCAGAGATTGCAGCTCGGCGACGATCCCGGCCGCGCGGGTGGCGTTCCAAGGCTCGGCACTCGCCATGTTTTCCTGCCCAACTTGGTTTTGTTCTAAGGCTGGATCCAACCAGCGCCGGCACTAAAGTTCAATCAAGCTGTCTCGTGAGACGACAAAAAATCTCGATCAAAACGACGAGTTTGCACTGCATCAACCGTGTAATCAGGGTTTAAAATTTTTTTGAAACCGCACTCAAGCTTTTCTTGAGAACGCCAAGCAAGGCGGCGCATGGGCAGTCGATTCTTCATATATCAAAAGGGTTTGCGTGCGCTCCGCCGGCTCGCGCGCGCGCGCCCTTTCGCGGCCCGCCACGAGGCTGCCCACCGTCCCTCTCGGAGATGCGGTCGACGGCGGGATCGCGGCCCGCTTCAGACGTCGATCGCGGCGTAGGTCAGCACGCGCAACTCACGCCGCAGGGGCAGCGCCGAGGAGGGGACGAGCTGGGCGAGCAGCACCACCGCCATGTCCTCGTCCGGATCGATCCAGAACGAGGTGCTCGCCACCCCGCCCCAGGAGACCTCCCCCGGCGTGCCGAGGATCTGGGCGCGGGCGGGATCGAGCATGACCGAGAATCCGAGCCCGAAGCCGATGCCGGCATAGGAGGATTCGGCGAAGCGCGGCTGCCCCATGGCGGCGAGGTCGCCGGGCAGGTGGTTCGTCAGCATCAGTTCCACGGTCTTGCGGCCGAGAAGCCGCACCCCGTCGAGCTCGCCGAGATTCAGGATCATCCGGCAGAAGCGCAGGTAATCGGCGGCGGTGGAGACGAGCCCGCCCCCACCCGAGGCCAGCGGCGGCGGCGACAGGAAGCGGCTGCCGACGCTGTCGTCGTAGAGGCGCAGTCTCCCGGCACGGTCGAAGGCGTAGTTTGCCGCAAGCCGCGCCTGCTTCTCCTGCGGGACGAAGAAATCGGTGTCGTCCATGCCGAGCGGGCGCAGGATGCGCGCGCGCATGAAATCGGCGAAGTCCTGGCCCGACACCACCGACACGAAGTGGCCGAGCACGTCGGTGGCCACCGAGTAGTTCCACTCCGCCCCCGGCTGGGCCAGGAGCGGCTGCTGCGCGAGCCGCGCGACCAGTTCGCCGAGCGGCAGGGTCGAGGTCTGGAAGTCGATCTCGTTCTGCCGGTAGAGCGCGTCGACGAGGGTCGCCTCCATGAAGCCGTAGGTCAGGCCGCTGGTGTGGGTGAGGAGGTCGCGGATGGTGATGGGGCGGAGCGCCGGCTCGGTCTCGAGCTTGGCCCGGTTGCCGCCGGTCATCACCCGCATCTCCCCGAACTCGGGCAGGACGCGCGCCACCGGATCGTCGAGCTGAAACAGCCCCTCTTCGTAGAGCATCAGCACCGCGAGCGAGGTCAGCGGCTTCGTCATCGAGTAGATGCGGGTGATCGTGTCGGCGGCGAACGGTTTTTCCCGCGCGAGGTCGGCGTGACCGTGGGCGCGGAAGAAGGCGGTTCTTCCGCCGCGAAGAACGCTGACCGAGAGGCCGGCGAGGCGCCCGCTCTCCACGTAGCGCCGCATCCAGGCGTCGATCCGCTCCAGGCGGTCGGGGCAGAGGCCGACATCTCGGGGATCGGTCTCGACCTGCATGCAAGGCTCCTCGCGTTCGTGTCCTAAGGCCGGTGTAGCGGCCTCGGATGGAGCGGCGCCAGCCCGGAAGCGGTTACCAGCCCATCGTGCCGGGTCCGCCCTTGAACGGGCCGACGAGGCCCGGCGTGATCCAGCCGCCGTAGAAGCCGCCGGGCTGCGGCTCGGCCCGCACGTCGCCGACGAGGCAGGCATCCATCGGCCCGGCATAGAAGGCGACGTAGCCGGCGATCGACCGGAAGTCCGGCGTCGGGTCGGGATAGGCCCAGGCCGCCCCCGGCGCCCGCTTGGCGCCGCCCGTCACGTCGAACAGCACCGCCCGGCCTTTCCACTCGCAGATCCCCGCCCGGCGCGGGGGCCCGAGCACACCCGCCGCGACCGCCTCGGGCGGGAAGTAGTAGGTCGGCGGGTGACTCGTCTCCAGCACCCGGAAACCGGCGCGGGTCTCCGCGATGGTCCGGCCGCCGAGGATCACCGTCAGGCGCTCCGGCACCGGCTCCAGCCGGGGCGGGCGGGGATAGTCCCAGACGCTCTCCTGCCCCGGGCCGGGGCGGATGGGGATGGGGCGCACGGGGTCCTCCGTAGGTGTCGCATCGGGGGTGGCGCATCACCGGTTTGTCGCAACCCGCCCCCATGCTAGCGCAGGGAGAGCCCGAGAGAAGGACGACGCCGTGAGCGACACCGCAGACTACGCCCTGTTCCTCGATTTCGACGGCACGCTCGTCGAGATCGCACCGAGGCCCGATGCGGTGCGGGTCGATCCCGATCTCGTGCCGGCCCTGGAGCGGCTGCGCGAACGGCTCGGCGGGGCGCTCGCGATCGTCACCGGGCGGCCGGTCGCGGTGATCGACGACTTCCTGACGCCGGCCCGGTTCGACGTCGCCGGCCTGCACGGCGTCGAGCGCCGGGTGGACGGGCGCTTGAGCGGGGGACGGCCGGAGGATCACCCGGACCTTCGCGCGGGCGTCGAGCGGCTGCACGCGGAGACCGCCCGCTACGAGGCCGTGCTGATCGAGGACAAGGGCGCCTCGGTCGCGGTTCACTGGCGGCTCGCCGCACCGGGGGATGCGGAGGCGGCCGAGGCGATCGTCAAGGCCGTGGCGAGCGATCTCGGCGCCGCCTACCGGCTCCAGCTCGGCAAGGCGGTCGGCGAGATCGTGCCGGCGGATGCCACCAAGGGCCACGCGATCCGCGCGTTCCTGGAGGCCCCCCCTTATGCCGGCCGCCGGGCGATCTTCCTGGGCGACGACCGTACCGACGAGATCGCCTTCGCCTCGGTCAACGAGGATGGCGGGGTCAGCGTGCGCATCGGCGAGGGCGCGACGGTGGCGAGCCGGCGCCTGGCCGATCCGGCCGCGGTGCGCGCGCTGCTCGCGGCCTGGGCCGAGGGCGCGCCGATCGACCCGGAGGCGCTGCCCGCCGCCTGACACCGGTCGCCGCTTGGTTCACAACTTGCCGAACGGCCCGCGCACCCTCTGTTAGGGTCGCGGCGAAGCACGGCGAGAAGCGAGAGGCGGATGTTCGAATTTCCGGTGCTGATCGGCGATGTCGGCGGGACCAATGCCCGCTTCGGCCTGATCGAGACCAAGGGCGCGCCGCCCCGTCTCCTCTCCCGCGAGGCGACCCACGGCCACCCCGAACCGAGCGCGGCGATCCGGGCCTCCCTCGCTCAGAGCGGGGCACCGGCGCCCCGCTCGGCGATCCTGGCGATCGCGGGCCGGGTCGATGCGCCGGCCGTCCAGCTCACCAATGCCGATTGGCTGGTGGATGCCGCTGCCATCGGCCGGGATTTCGGGCTCGCCCGGGTCGCCCTCGTCAACGATTACGTGCCGGTCGCCGCCGGCGCGGCCGGCATCGCACCCGACGACCTGACCCCGATCGGCCCGGAGATGAGCGAGGCCCGTGGCCCCCGCCTCGTGCTGGGGCCGGGCACCGGCTTCGGCGCTGCCGCGCTGATTCCCTACGAGGACCGCCTCGCCATCGTCTCGACGGAGGCCGGCCACACCGATCTCGGACCGACCGACGCCGAGGAGGCCGAGATCTGGCCGGCGGTCGAGCGCGTCGAGGGGCGGGTGACGGTGGAGACGCTGCTCTCCGGCCCGGGGCTCGCCCGACTCTGCGCGGCGATCCGCGCGGTGCGGGCGGGGGGCGACGGATCCCTGTGCGACCCGGCCGAGATCACGAATACCGGGCTCTCGGGCGAGGATCCGCACGCGCAGGCCTCGCTCGCCCTGTTCAGCAGGCTGCTGGGCCGGGTCTGCGGGGACCTTGCCCTGACCTTCCTCGCCACCGGCGGCGTCTATATCGGCGGCGGCATCGCCCCGCGGATCGTCCCCGTCCTGCGCGGGGGCGGCTTCCGCGAGGCTTTCGAGCGCAAGGCGCCCTTCGCCGAGCAGATGCGCAGCATCCCCACCAGCGTCATCACCGTGAAGGACCCCGCCTTCAGCGGCCTCGCGGCGCTGGCGAGCGAGAGCGGCCGCTTCGTCTATCACGGGCAGAGCTGGATGCCGGGCGGTTGAGCCGGCGGTCGGGCTCCGAAGCCAGTCCCGCTGCAGGCGACCGCGCGCATCCCCCTGGCGCCGGCCGAACGGTCTGTTAACCATGGGTCGCGATAAGCTCGACCGTCCGGCCCGCCTCGTCCCGAGACGGCCGGAGCGTGGAGCCGCCCAGAGTCCCGACCATGCGCGCCAAGCCTTCCCTTTGCGCCCGCTTCCTCGTCCTCGCCGGGGCGCTCGCCCTCCCGGCCGCGGCAGGGGCCGCACCGCGGGCCCACAAGACCAAGGCGGCGCCCGCGGGCGTCGCGGTCGATTACAGCGTCAACCTTGCCGGCATTCCGATCGGCAACGCTCAGCTCACCGGCGCCTTCGATGGCGCGCGCTACCGCGTGGACGTCTCGGCGGTGCTGACCGGCCTCGTCGGCGCGGTGACCGGCGGGCAGGGCTCGGCCCGCTCCTCGGGCAGCATGGCCGCCGCGCCGCTGCCGAACGCCTTCTCGATCGCCACCCGCACCAGCAGCTCGGGCATCGCCGTGCGCATGGCGCTGGCCAACGGCAACGTCACCCAGGCCGAAGTCATCCCGCCGCTCCTCGATACCGGCGATCGGGTGCCGGTCACGGCCGCCGCCAAGCGCGGGGTGATCGATCCGGCCAGCGCCCTGATGATGCCGGCCCGCGCCCGGGCCGATCTCACCGACCCGGTGAACTGCAACCGCACGCTCCCGGTCTTCGACGGCGCGACCCGCTTCAACGTGGTGCTGAGCTACGGCGAGACCCGGCAGGTGGAGAAGCCCGGCTACAGCGGCCCGGTTCTGGTCTGCAACGCCCGCTACGTCGCCATCGCCGGCCACCGGCCCGACCGGCCGGGGGTGAAGTTCATGGAGGAGAACCGCGACATGTCGGTCTGGCTCGCCCCCGTCGAGGGGACGCGGGTGCTGGTGCCGATGCGGATCGCCGTGCGCACGACGCTCGGCACCAACATCATCGAGGCGACCCGCTGGACCCGGACCGGCACCGCGACCGCCACCGGCGGCGAGGCCCAGCCGGCCGCCGTCGCCGATGCGAGCCTGTCGCAGCGCTAGCGAGCAAGGTCTTGCATGGGTTGATTGGGCAAAGGTCTGATGCGTGTCCGAGGCCTCATTCCGGCGGCGAACGCTCGGAATGCGACGTCGCCCTCTAAACCTGACGACCGTCATTCCGGCACGCTGATATGCGAACCCGGCATCTACGACTGGTCTCGACGCCATCGCTCGACCGCGCATCACGGGTGGATTCCGGGTTCCGCTGCGCGGCCCCGGAATGACGGCTGCGAGAGACCGGACAAAGCCTCGCTTCGCGGCATCCGGTGAAAGGCATCCTCCACCTTTCGGAAGGATGCTCGACCGGGAGAGGCCCGCAGGGAGGATTGCGATGCTTCGACTTGTGGCCGCCATGCCCGGCACGAACGTCCTCCGGATCGTCTGCCTCAGCCTGCCGCTGATCGCTGCGCCCACAGCACGAGCCGGCGAGCCTCTCTCGACCGGCCCCGATTGCGGCCCCGACGCCTTCTCCTCGGCCCAGGTGATCGAGGGCCGCCCGCCCCGCCGCGGCCCGCTGACGGCGATGCCCGACACGCTCTGCACCGATCTGACGCCGCAGCAGCCGCAGCCGCGGATCGACATCTACGCCTATCCCAGCCTCGGCGCCCCGGCTGGCGCGCCGGGCGCCGGCGTCCCATATGAGGGAAGGCCGCAGCGTTACCTCCCGTCCCGCTAGCGGCCGTTCTCCGTCGCAGGGCCCACACGCCCGGCTGCCCTCCGCTCCGCCGACGGCCCTCAGCGCCGCAGGGATCGCCGCCCTCCGCATGACGCTCCGTACCCTTCACCGCGAGGCCCGCGCGCGCGGCGTCACGGCGGTGCTCGGCCCGACGAATACGGGCAAGACCCACATGGCGATCGAGCGGATGCTGCTGCATCCGACCGGCATGATCGGCCTGCCGCTGCGGCTCTTGGCCCGCGAGGTCTATCTGCGCGTCGTCGCCAAGGTTGGCGTCGAGAACGTCGCCCTCGTCACCGGCGAGGAGAAGATCAAGCCGGACCGGCCGCGCTACTGGATCTGCACCATCGAGGCGATGCCGCGCGACCTCGAGGTCGCCTTCGTGGCGATCGACGAGATCCAGCTCGCCGCCGACATGGACCGCGGCCACGTCTTCACCGACCGCCTGCTCTACCGGCGCGGGCGCGAGGAGACGCTGCTGATCGGCTCCTCGACCATGCTGCCGCTGGTGCAGGCGCTGATCCCCGGCGTGCAGACGACGACGCGGCCCCGCCTCTCGAGCCTGACCTTCGCGGGTGAAAAAAAGATCTCGCGGCTGCCGCACCGCACGGCGATCGTCGCCTTCTCGGCGGAAGAGGTCTACGCCATCGCCGAACTGATCCGGCGCCAGCGCGGCGGGGCGGCGGTGGTGCTCGGCGCGCTCTCGCCCCGCACCCGCAATGCGCAGGTCGAGCTCTACCAATCCGGCGAGGTCGACTACCTCGTCGCCACCGACGCGGTCGGCATGGGGCTCAACCTCGACGTCGACCACGTGGCCTTTGCCGCCAACTGGAAATACGACGGCACCCGCTTCCGCAAGCTGACGCCGGCCGAGATGGGCCAGATCGCCGGGCGCGCCGGCCGCCACACCTCCGACGGCACCTTCGGTTCGACGGGGCGCTGCCCGCCCTTCGAGCCGGAAATGATCGAGGCGCTGGAGACCCACGACTTCGAGCCCGTGCGCATGCTGCAATGGCGCAATCCCGATCTCGATTTCGCCTCGCTGGAAAAGCTGCAGGCGAGCCTCGACGAGCATCCGCACGAGCAGGGCCTGACCCGCGCCCCCATGGGCGAGGACCAGCAGGCCTTCGAAATCCTGATGCGCGAGGACGACATCCGCGACATGGCGAAGGGGCCGGCGGCGGTCCGGCGCCTGTGGGACACCTGCGGGGTGCCGGACTACCGCAAGGTCCATCCGCAGACCCATGCCGACCTCGTGGCGCAGCTCTACCGCTTCCTCATGCGCGGCATGGCGGGCCGCATCCCCAACGATTGGTTCGCCCGCCACGTGGCGATGATCGACCGCACCGACGGCGACATCGACGCCCTGTCCCAGCGCATCGCCCAGGGGCGCACCTGGACCTTCGTGGCGAACCGCCCCGACTGGTTGCTCGATCCTCTGCATTGGCAGGGCGAGACGCGTCGGGTAGAGGACAGATTGTCCGACGCCCTGCACGAGCGCCTCGCGAGCCGCTTCGTCGACAGGCGCACCAGCGTCCTGATGCGGCGCTTGAGAGAGAAGACGATGCTGGAAGCCGAAATCACCTCCGGCGGTGACGTCACCGTCGAGGGTCAACATGTGGGCCGTCTTCACGGCTTCCAATTCGTGCCCGACCCCCAGGCCGAGGGCCACGAAGCCAAGACCCTGCGCTCCGCCGCCGAGAAGGCGCTGGCCGGCGAGATCGAGGCGCGGGCCGACCGCTTCGCCTCGGCGGCCGACGCCGCGCTGGTGCTCTCGCACGACGGCGTCATCCGCTGGACCGGCGATCCGGTCGCCAAGCTGACGCCGGGCGACAAGCTGTTCGAGCCGGGCCTGCGCCTCATCGCCGATGACAGCCTCGCCGGCGCGTCCCGCGAGAAGGTCGAGACGCGGCTGACCGCGTGGCTGCGGGCGCATATCGTGCGCCTGCTCGGGCCGCTGATGGAGATCGAGTCGGCCGCCGACCTCACCGGGCTCGCCCGCGGCATCGGCTATCAGGTGGTCGAGGCGCTCGGCGTGCTGGAACGGGCCAAGGTCGCCCACGAGATGCGCAGCCTCGATCAGGACGGGCGCGCCAACCTCCGCCGCCACGGCGTGCGCTTCGGCGCCTACCACATCTTCCTCCCGGCCCTGCTGAAGCCGGCGCCGCGCACGCTCGCCGCCCAGCTCTGGGCGCTCAAGAGCGGCGGCCTCGACCAGCCGGGCCTCGACGAGATCGCGCATCTGGCCAGCTCCGGCCGCACCTCGATCAAGGTCGATCCCAACATTGCCAAGGGCCTCTACCGGGCCGCGGGTTTCCGGGTCTGCGGCGAGCGGGCGGTGCGCGTCGACATCCTCGAACGCCTCGCCGACCTGATCCGCCCGGCGATCGCCTATCGCCCCGGCACGACGCCGGGCGAGCCCCCGGCGGGCACCGCCGACGGGGACGGCTTCGTGGCCACCGTCAACATGACCTCGCTGGTCGGCTGCTCGGGCGAGGACTTCGCCTCGATCCTGAAGTCGCTCGGCTACGTGGCACAGGTACGCCCCGGTCCGGCCATCACCGTGCCGCTGATCGCCGCCGCTCCGACCGTGCCTGCCGGGCGCGCCGCCGAGGCTGCCCCTTCGGAGAGCGCGTCGGAGGAGCCCTCGCAGGACGCGACCGCCGAGGCGACGGGCGAGACGATCTCCGATGAAAGCGACGAGCAAGCGACCGAGACCGCCGCCACCGAAGCCGAACCCGCCGTGACGGGAACGGCCGAGATGCCGGTCGAGGACACGACGCCGGCAGACGAGCCGACAGCGGGCGAGGCCGCGACGGACGAGGCGGCCACGGAGACTTCCGCCCCCGAAGCCGCGGCTCCGATGCCGGCCGAGACTGCGATCGCCGCCGAGGACGCTGCGTCGACCGGTGAGGTCGAGGCGGTCGATGCCGCCGATTCCGCTCTTCCCACCGAAGAACCTGCCACCGAAGAATCCGCCACCGAAGAACCGACCGCGGAAACGGCCGCTGATGCCGAGCCGGCCGAGCCGGCGGCTCCCGAGACCGTCGAGGTCTGGCACCTCCACCGTCCCCAGCGCCATGCCGGACCGCGGCACGGCCGCGGGCAGGGTCGGCAGGACAACCGGCAAGAGGGTCGCCAGGATGGCCGTCAGGGCGAGCGCCGGGGCGACGGCCCGCGCCGTCCCCGGGAGGATCGTCCGGAGGGTGGGCGTCCGGCCCGCGCCGAGGGCAGGGGAGACGGGCGTCGGGACGGCCAGGGCGAGGGTGGTCCGCGCCGCGATCACCAGGGCCCGCGCAACCGGCCCGACCGTCGCGACGACAACCGCCGCCCCAATGCGGAGCAGCGTCCGCCGCGCCGCGAGCGCCAGCCCGACCCCGATTCGCCCTTCGCGGCACTCGCCGCCCTGAAGGCGAAGCTCGAATCCGACGGGGGCAAGCGCTGAGGGCGTCGCGCCCGAGGGCGGAATGAGCGAGGGGCGCCAGCGCCTCGACAAATGGCTGTGGTTCGCGCGCTTCGCGCGGACCCGCTCGATGGCGGCGCGGCTCGTGACCGACGGCCACGTCCGGGTGAACGGCACCCGGGCCGACGCGCCGGCCAAGGCGGTCCATTGCGGCGACGTGCTCACCGTCGCAGCCCCCCACGGGACGATGCTGGTGCGGGTGCTCGATCTCGGCGAGCGCCGCGGCGGCGCTCCGGAGGCCCAGCGGCTCTACGAACCGGTCGGCGACGGCGCCTCCTGAGGGCTCAAACGCGCCAATTCTTCCTCTCGGCCAACCTGCCGCTTGATCATCGTCGCGCAAGCCTCTAAGCGGACCGCGCCTTTACGCCCGGCTGCGGCCGGTCCCGCGGTAGGATTGCACGATGGCCAAGGAAAAGTTCACCCGTTCGAAGCCGCACTGCAACATCGGCACGATCGGGCACGTTGATCACGGCAAGACGTCGCTGACGGCGGCGATCACGAAGGTTCTGGCTGAGTCGGGCGGGGCGACCTTCACGGCCTACGACCAGATCGACAAGGCGCCGGAGGAGAAGGCGCGCGGCATCACGATCTCGACGGCGCACGTCGAGTACGAGACGACCAACCGCCACTACGCGCACGTCGACTGCCCCGGCCACGCCGACTACGTGAAGAACATGATCACGGGCGCCGCCCAGATGGACGGCGCGATCCTGGTCGTGTCGGCCGCCGACGGCCCGATGCCGCAGACCCGCGAGCACATCCTGCTCGCCCGCCAGGTCGGCGTGCCGGCGCTGGTGGTGTTCCTCAACAAGGTCGACATGGTCGACGACGAGGAGCTCCTGGAGCTCGTCGAGCTCGAGGTGCGCGAGCTCCTCTCGAAGTACGACTTCCCCGGCGACGACATCCCGATCACCAAGGGCTCGGCCCTGATGGCGCTCGAGGACAAGGAGCCGAAGATCGGCCGCGACGCCGTTCTGAAGCTGATGGAGACGGTCGACGCCTACATCCCGCAGCCGGAGCGTCCGATCGACATGCCGTTCCTGATGCCGATCGAGGACGTGTTCTCGATCTCGGGCCGCGGCACGGTGGTGACGGGTCGCGTCGAGCGCGGCATCATCAAGGTCGGTGAGGAAGTCGAGATCGTCGGCATCCGTCCGACGACGAAGACGACGGTGACCGGCGTCGAGATGTTCCGCAAGCTGCTCGACCAGGGTCAGGCGGGCGACAACGTCGGCGTTCTCCTGCGCGGCACGAAGCGCGAGGACGTGGAGCGCGGCCAGGTGGTGTGCAAGCCGGGTTCGGTGAAGCCGCACTCGAAGTTCAAGGCCGAGGCCTACATCCTGACGAAGGAGGAGGGCGGTCGCCACACGCCGTTCTTCACCAACTACCGCCCGCAGTTCTACTTCCGCACGACGGACGTGACCGGCGTGTGCACGCTGCCCGAGGGCACCGAGATGGTGATGCCGGGCGACAACGTGACCATGGACGTGGTGCTGATCGTGCCGGTGGCCATGGAAGAGAAGCTGCGCTTCGCCATCCGCGAGGGCGGCCGCACCGTCGGCGCCGGCGTCGTCGCCGCCATCAACGACTGATCTTTTTTGAGATTCGGCGCACGGGCCTCGCTCGTGCGCCGGCCTCGAACGATCGAAGCGAAGGGCCGGCGCGATGCCGGCCCTTTTTTCGTGCCGCTATCGATCCGGGGTTTTCCGAACGACGCGCCGCCATGCGATGATCGCGTCCGCGGAGTTTGATCGACATGCACGAGACCGGCGACGATCCCACCAGCGCCCACGAGCCTCCCGATCAGGACGGGGCTGCCGCCGCGCGCTGGAAGCACGACGGCGTGCGGGTGATCCCCGGCGACCGGCTCGACCCGAACACCGCCCAGACGCCCGGCATGTTCCGGCAGGCGGCGGTCAATGCCGCCCGCGTCGGCGCCCAGAAGATCTGGGCCGGAACGGTGGCGATCGAGCCCGATGCGAAGACCGGCGTGCACCATCACGGCGCCGTTGAGAGCGTGATCTACATCGTCTCCGGCCGCGCCCGGATGCGCTGGGGCGAACGCCTCGAATACGTCGCCGAGGCGGGGCCCGGCGACTTCATCTTCGTGCCGCCCTACGTCCCGCACCAGGAGATCAACGCCTCGACCGACGAGCCCCTGCACTGCGTGCTGGTACGCTCCGACAACGAGGCGGTGGTGGTCAACCTGCCCGACGTCGAGGCGGCCGAGCGGCCCGAGACCGTCCACTGGATCGATCCGATCCACAAGCGACCGTGAGGCGTCGCCGCGGTGACCGGCCGGCGATAAGCGCTCCCCGCTGACGGGGGAGAGCGCGCGGTCCGAGCGGGTCGCCGCGGTGCCCGACGGCCTCATCCCGATGCCGCTGCAAAGGGATTCCGCCGGCGTCAGGCGCCAGTGCATGTTCCGTCGCACCCGAGCGAGCGCACGCGCAGCCCGCCCCTTCGACGCCCTCCATCCACGGCCCGACGCCGGAGGGAGGCGATCCGGTCGCTGGGGACGTCGCCGCCCGCGTTCCCCGTCGCGTCGGGCCAGCGATCCCGGCGCCTCCGGCTTCTCGTCGCGCGGATGCCCGGAACATGAGCACGGAGCGCGCGTTCACTGCGCAATTCTTCAACAATCAATCGCCAACAAGGCAGTCACATGCGCGACCTCAACAAGTCGAACGGCCGTGCTATGCTCAATCGACGCAAGCGTAGCGGCGAAACGGCCCCCGCGATGGGCGTTACGGGACGGGCGCCATCACGGCCCGTCGAGACCGCCACCCACACGCCGCACGGGCCGTCGTGCTCGCCCGTCAAACGGATCGCGCCGACGAGCGATTTCGAGGGTTTCGGCTCATTTTCGAGCTGAACGCCCGTCATCCGCAGCCATGCGGCACGGGACGCACCCCATCAGGACACCGGATCGAAACAATTCTATAGAACAAGAAAAATCCCGCACCTTTCAAAAAGGTACGGGATCAAAACTTTAGAAGACCAACGATCTCACCCATTCGGAGATCAATTGGTGCCCAGGAAAGGACTCGAACCTTCACCTCTTGCGAGACTGGTACCTGAAACCAGCGCGTCTACCAATTCCGCCACCTGGGCGCCGGGCCGTTTCCGGCTGGCGATGGGGTTCGTTTAGGGGGCGGCGGCCAAGGCGTCAATCGCTGTTTCGCCGCCGCCCGCCAAAAATCCCGAAGCGGGCTGGTCGCGCGGCGCGGGCGCAACATGCCCGTGCCGCGGATCAGGCTCGATCGCCTCAGCCGCGCCACTCGCGGATGTCGACGAAGCGTCCGGCCACCGCGGCGGCGGCGGCCATCGCCGGAGAGACGAGGTGGGTGCGGCCTCGCGGGCCCTGGCGGCCCTCGAAGTTGCGGTTCGAGGTCGAGGCGCAGCGCTCGCCGGGCCGCAGCTTGTCCGGGTTCATGCCCAGGCACATCGAGCAGCCGGGCTCGCGCCAGTCGAAGCCCGCATCCTTCAGGATGCGGTCGATCCCCTCGGCTTCCGCCTGCGCCTTCACGAGGCCGGAGCCCGGCACGACCATCGCCGAGACGCCCTCATGGACCTTGCGGCCCTCGACCATCCGGGCGACGATCCGCAGATCCTCGATCCGGCCGTTGGTGCAGGAGCCGATGAACACCCGGTCGAGGGTGATGTCGGTCATCCGCATGCCCGGCGTCAGGCCCATATAGGCCAGCGCCTTCTCCTTGGACTGGCGCTTGTTCTCGTCGGCGATCTGCGCCGGGTCGGGCACGGTGCCGAGAATCGAGACGATGTCCTCCGGGCTCGTGCCCCAGGAGACCAGCGGGGGAAGGTTGGCCGCATCGAGCCGGATCTCGCGGTCGAAATGCGCGCCCTCGTCGCTGACGAGGCTCTCCCAGTAGCGGCGGGCGGCGTCGAACGCCGCGCCCTTGGGCGCCTTCGGGCGGTCCTTGACGTAGGCGTAGGTCGTCTCGTCGGGCGCGACCATGCCGGCGCGCGCGCCGCCCTCGATCGACATGTTGCAGATCGTCATCCGGCCCTCCATCGAGAGGGAGCGGATCGCCTCGCCGGCATACTCGATGACATGTCCGGTGCCGCCGGCAGTGCCGATCTCGCCGATGATCGCGAGCACGATGTCCTTGGCGCTGACGCCCGGCGGCAGGGTGCCGTCCACGGTGACGCGCATGTTCTTGGCCTTGCGCTGGATCAGCGTCTGCGTGGCGAGCACGTGCTCGACCTCCGAGGTGCCGATGCCGTGGGCCAACGCGCCGAAGGCGCCGTGGGTCGAGGTGTGGGAGTCGCCGCACACGATCGTCTGGCCGGGCAGGGTGAAGCCCTGCTCCGGTCCGATGATGTGGACGATGCCCTGGCGCCGGTCGAGCGCGTCGTAGAACTCGATGCCGAAGTCGCGCACGTTCTCGGCGAGCGCCTCCAGCTGGGTGCGGCTCTCGGGATCCTCGATGCCCTTGGAGCGGTCGGAGGTCTGGACGTTGTGGTCGACCACCGCCAGCGTCTTGTGCGGGGCGCGCACCTTGCGGCCGGCGACGCGAAGCCCCTCGAACGCCTGGGGGCTCGTCACCTCGTGCACGAGGTGGCGGTCGATGTAGAGGAGGGCAGAGCCATCCGGCCCAACATCGACGACGTGGTCGTCCCAGATCTTGTCGTAGAGGGTGCGCGGCGCGGTCATGATGCGACTATTCTGACGGGTTGAAGGCTCCATCGCGGAAAACGCCCCGATCGGGCCGCGAGACACCGTGCGGCCGGATCGCGGGGAATATCCGGAAGAGGCTCTTGTGTAATGCTCCTCGGGCGATTTCGGAAGGGCGGCAGCGCACATGCGGGACGCATGACACTTCTGCCACGGGCTCGCCCCGCCGGCCGGCCGCGGCTGGACCGGGGCGCGGCGCGGCATTACTCCCGATCCAACCTTCGTTGACCGCTCCTCCATCGACCTTCGGGAGGCCGTGAGCCGGTGCCATCCCAGACGCCCGAGATCCTGCTGATCCGGCAGAACCGTCCCGACGTGGCCGGACGGCTCGCCGAGCGCTTCCGCCTGCACCGTATCGAGGAGGCGCCCGACCGCGAGGCGCTGCTCGACGCGGTGGGGCCGCGCATCCGGGCGCTCGCGGTCGGCGCGATGTGCCCGGTCGACGCCGCCCTGTTCGACCGGCTGCCCCGGCTGGAGATCGTGGCGAGCTTCGGGGTGGGCTACGACACGATCGACGTCACGGAGGCGGCGCGCCGCGGCATCGTCGTCACCCACACGCCGGACGTGCTCTCCGACGAGGTGGCCGACCTCGCGCTCGGCCTGCTGCTCGCCACCCTCCGCCGGATCCCGCAGGCAGACCGCTACCTGCGCGCCGGGCGGTGGCGGGAGGGGAGCTTCCCGCTCACCACGAGCCTACGGGAGCGCCGGGTCGGAATTCTCGGGCTCGGGCGGATCGGGCGGGCGATCGCCCGGCGCCTCGAAGGGTTCGGGGTCGCGATCGCCTATCACGGCCGGACGCCCCAGGAAGACGTGCCCTACGCCTACCACGACAGCCTGCTCGGACTGGCGCGGGCCGTCGATACGCTGATCGTGGCCGCCCCCGGCGGGCCGGGCACCACCGGACTCGTCGATGCCGGGGTGCTGGCGGCGCTCGGGGCGGACGGCATCGTGGTCAACATCGCCCGCGGCAGCGTCATCGACGAGGCGGCGCTGATCGCAGCGCTCCAGTCCGGGACGATCCTCGGGGCGGGTCTCGACGTGTTCGAGAACGAGCCGCAGGTGCCGCAGGCGCTGATCGATCTCGATCAGACGGTGCTGCTGCCGCATGTCGGCTCGGGCTCGCACCACACCCGTGCGGCGATGGGCCGGCTGCTCACCGACAATCTGTTCTCCTGGTTCAACGGCGGGGGACCGGTGACGCCGGTGCCGGAAACGCCCTGGAAGGGCCATCGATGAAGGGCCCGACGATGACGCGCACGGCATGGGCCGGGATTTTCGCCGGAACTCTGGCCGCGGCCCTGACCGCGCTGGCGGCGAGCGCGGCCCCGGCGCAGGAGAGCCCGCCCGTCCCGGAGCCGCCCCCCGCGACGGCACCGGCGGAGAACGGCGGAGCGCCGGCGGGGCTCGCGCCCTCGAGCACGACCTTGCCCACGACCTTGCCGACCACCCTGGCGAGCGCAGCGGGCACCTGGGATCTCTCGCTCAAAGGCGGGCGGCGGCGCTGCGTGCTGACGCTCGCCATGGAGACCGGTCCGAGCGGACGCGCGGCACGTTTTCCCGCCGGCTGCCGCCGGGCCCTGCCGCTCCTGACCGGCATCGGCGGCTGGCTGTTCACCGACGAGGGGCTGCGCCTCGTGGACCGGAATCTCCGGCCGGTGCTGGCCTTCGCCCGAAGCCCTGACGGGATGAGCCTCGGCGCCACGGCGGAGAACGGCGAGCACTACAACTTGGTGCCGCTGCAGATCGCGGCGATGCAGCCGCCCGCCGCCCCCGGCACGGCCACCGCCGCCGCGGCGCAGGGCGATCCTTCCCCGGCCGCCGCGACGGAGAAGCCGGACGAGCCGCCGGCTCCGGGCCCGGCCCCCGGCCTCTACGCCCTCGACCGCGCCGAGCAGAAGGACCTCTGCCGCCTCGAATTCGCGCTGTCCCTCGAGGCCGGGAAGGACACGGCTCCGGTGCGGGTGCTGCCGGATTGCCGCGACAGCGGCATCACGGTGTTCGATCCGGTGAGCTGGCGCTTCGCCAACGGCCACCTGACGCTGAAGGCCCGGCGCGGCCACGCGGTGAACCTCGTCGCGATCGGGGAGGGCCGCTGGCGGCGCGACCCGGAGATCGGCGCGCCCCTGATGCTCAGGAAGGTCGAGCCGTAGGGCGCTTGCTTCAGAACAGCGGCCGCAGAACCAGGTGCAGCCCGAGGCCCAGCAGGCCGACGAAGAAGCAGCGCCGGAACACCCGCTCGCTCACCCGGCCCCGGACCCAGCCGCCCAGCGCCATCCCGAGCAGGGCCGGCACGAGGGCGATGAGGGACGTGCCGGCGACGCCAAGCGAGAGCGCGCCGCCGCCGGCCAGGGCGACGGCCAGCGCCACGGTGGAGACGGTGAAGGAAAGCCCGAGCGCCTGGATCAGGTCGTCCTTGGTCAGCCCGAGCGCGCCGAGATAGGGCGCGGAGGGGAAGGAGGAGACGGCGGTCGCCGCCGTCACCAGCCCGGTCGCGGCGCCGACGAGCGGCCCGAGCCAGCGCTCCGCCGCCGGCGGAACGTGAAGCCGCAGGGCGGCCAGCCCGACCACGGCGTAGGCGATCAGGGCCAGGCCGAGGAAGACGGTGGCCTCGGCGCCGTAGTTCCCGTGCAGGATCCCCGCCGCGACCAGGGTGCCGACCACGCTCGCCGCCAGCATCGGCCAGAGCCGGCGCAGCAGCGTGCCGAAGCGCGGGCCCGCGGCGAGTTGCCAGACATTGGTAACGAAGGCGGGTACGACCAGCAGGGCCGCGGCCTGGACCGGCGCCATGACGAGGCTGAGCAGGCCCATGGCGACGGGGGGCAGACCGAGCCCGACCATGCCCTTGACGAAGCCGGCGAGCAGGAAGGCCGACGCCGCCACGGCAAGGGAGAGGGGATCCATGGAGAAGGACATGGGCCTGTACGGATGAGGGGAGGGCGTGGGTCAATCGTGGAGCAGCATGTCGCGCAGGATCGCCTGCCGGGCGGCCTCCGCCTCGTCAACCTGCGCCGGCGCCGCGACGGGCGCGGCGGCGGAGACCGGGCGCGGGGTTGCCGACGGCCTGTCGTGCTCCCGCGCAGCGCCGTCGGAGCGGGCGATGGCGACCACGGCCGTAAAAGCCGCGAGGAGGAGGGCGGCCGTCTCGAGCCGGGCGTCGCCCGGGCGGGTCCTGGTTCGTGCGTCCCATGCCATGGGCCGAATGTGACAGCCTGAGCGCGCACGACAATGCGGAACTGGCCCGTGCCAGCCTTCGGCTGAGACGAAGCCTTTGCCGATAGAAGACCCTTGCCGACAGGAGCCCGTCCGCCGACGATGCCGCCATGCGCTTCGACCTGACCGACCTGCGTCTGTTCCTCCACGTCGTCGAGGCGGAGAGCATCACCCGGGGCGCCGAGCGCGCGGGGCTGGCGCTCGCCTCGGCGAGCGAGCGGATCCGCGGCATGGAGGCGGATGGCGGCGTGCCGCTGCTGGAGCGCCACGCCCGCGGCGTGCGCCCGACGCCGGCGGGGCTCGCGGTGACGCATCACGCCCGGCTGGTGATCGGCCAGCTCGAGCAGATGCGCGGCGAACTCGGCCAGTACGCCCACGGCCTGCGAGGCCATGTCCGGCTGCTGTCGATCACCGCGGCGGTCGCCGCCTTCCTGCCCGACGCGCTGTCCGGCTTCCTCGCCGCGTATCCGAGCGTCGACATCGATCTGGAGGAGCGCACCAGCCGCGAGACCGTCGATGCCCTGGCCGGAGGGCTGGCCGATATCGGCATCGTCGCCGACACGACCGATCTCGGTGCGCTCGAAACCGTGCCGCTCCACCTCGATCGGATCGTGCTCGTGGTGCCGGCGGGGCACGCCCTGGCCCGGCGCAGCGGGGTCGCGTTCCGGGAGGTGCTGGACGAGCCCCTGGTCGGCCTCGGCCATGGCCGGGCACTGCAGGCGCATCTGGCGACCCACGCCGCCCGCGCCGGCCGGCCGTTCAAGCTCCGGGTCCGCCTCAACGGTCTCGACGCGGTCTGCCGCATGGTCGAGCGCGGCGTCGGCGTGGCGATCGTGCCCGAGGCGGCGGCGCGGCGCGCGGCCGAGACGCTGTCGATCCGCGCGATCGCGATCGACGAGCCCTGGGCGCTACGCCGCCTGAGCCTCTGCGCCCGCAGCTTCGCGGCGCTCCCACCGCACGCCCGTCAACTGGTCGAGCACCTCGTCGCGCATCTCAGCGCGACCGAGGATTCAGGTTTCGAAAGGACGAGCCCTTTCGCGGGTCCAGGGCAGAGCCC
>Ga0233425_10003272_pt1 | contig 29787 bp, 42 predicted proteins | sample Watercolumn_Towu_2_FD_181712 | JGI IMG/M metagenome (GOLD analysis project Ga0233425, IMG submission 181712) | Freshwater microbial communities from Lake Towuti, South Sulawesi, Indonesia - Watercolumn_Towuti2014_140_MG | ecosystem: Environmental > Aquatic > Freshwater > Lake | place...
CGAATTGCCTCTTTTTTGCTTTCACCATTAGTGAGCATCTTGGAGGCCCCCAAATTGCTAAATTATTCTCCTTATATCATATAGTTACGTTAGTTTCCATCAATTCCTGGGGCATAATCCAGGATGTTCAGACCTTATCTCCACCCTTAAAAAGGATTTCGCCACCCCCGTTTCCGGAATTCATTTTTCTCAGAAATCCTTTTGGTGGCGGAAGACAAAACATTCTCGATCAAGTCTTGCCTTTTCAGTTTCTTTAATCCTTTCTCCAAGATAGTTTTTGTTACAGACAAAAGTTGCCAGACCTCCTCCCTCATGAGCCCAGCTTCAAGGAGGGTAGAGGTGACTAATTTTGGATTAAAGTCATATGAAACCACCTCATTTGGCCCGAAAATCAAGTCTCCCACCTCAACTGGACCATTAACTTTAACCCAGTCCTTCAGCCGAGCGGCCAGTTCTTTCTCCATCTTTTGCAGGGTCAGGAGCAGAGAAGCGGCCTTTTCGGCTTCTTCACGGGTGGCTGGAGCCATGACCTCGATAGGGGCAAGGGCCTGGGACATCACCGGGCAGTGGGCCGTAACTCCGCACAGGCCGCAGAAAGAGCCGGGGGTAGGGCCATAGTTTTTGTCCGCCTCGATGGTGCTGATCCGGGCCTCCAGTTCATCCGGCACGTCGGTCAGGTCTTGGGATTCCAGCATGATCTCTCGCTCTTTGCCATATCGCAGGAAATGAAGGCGAAGGAGCACCTCTTGGATCTCGTGATAGAGGGCCTTCTTCATACCCCAGCCGTAAGTGCGGAGTTGCAGGTCTTTGGCAACCGTCTGAGGCACTTCTCGATTGGTCTTCCAGTCTACAATGACACCCAGGCTCTCCTGCCTAAAGTGAAAATCTATGACCATCCGAAAGTAGGCCTCATCAGAGAAGAACTCGCAGGGCTGCCAGCTTGCGTCAAAGGCCAGGCAGTTCTCCACCCCGGGAGACTCCAGGCCTTCTGGCAAGGCGAAGGTCCCATAGAACCGCTCCCACATCTCCATTACATCCGCCAAGGCCTCCTTGGGGGTGGCGCCCCTGGCCCAGTCCCAATCGGTGGGCTGACCCGTGGCAATCAGCCGGTTCAGATATTCGGCCACCAAGCTGTGCAGGAGTTGCCCGGTTTCCCGAGCCTCGTTTTTGGCCCGGGGGATGCAGTCCAGATAGACAGTCTTGTATGCCCAGGGGCACCTCTCATAGAGGTCCAGGCGGGAAAACGAATAGTGAGGTTTCATTTTATCCTCCTGAATATTGAAGTAGAGCACCCTGAAACACCCCAAACCGGCCCTCTGAAACGTCCGCAGAAGGCCGATTTAGGGGCGGCCAAGGGTTTTTAAGGGTTTAAAAGAGGGTCTTGGGCTGGGGAGGGGCTTCCTGGCCCTCCCCGGACGGAGGTGGTGGTGGGGCGGTGGGATCAGTAGCCAACTCCCCTTTCCCTTCCTGAATGGAGGGAGGTTCACAACCCTCACAGCGCGGCATCCCTGCTTCATCCTGCCAGGTGGCCGGACGATCGCGGTGGTGATGGCAAGGCCCCAGGTCTCGGACCTTGGCCTTCTTGTTCTTCTTGCCATTTTCCTTGGATTTGGCGTTCTCCTGCACGGGAGAAGGAACGGGTTCCGTTGCTGGAGGAATTTGGCCGCCTTCCACCCCCTCAGGGTAAAACTCCTGGGCCGTTTCCTCCTGCTCCTGGAGAGGCTCCTGCTGGGGCGGTAGCAACCGGGCCCGGGCCTCCGCCTCGATCTGCTCCATCTTGACCCGGTGCTCCATCCTTTTACGGGCGATATCGTAGCCCAATTCAGCCAGTTGGGACTCCGTCCCCCGGAACTCCAAGCTCACTACGTACACCAGCGTGCTTTGGCCGGTGGTGGGCACCGTGACCGTCTTGGGGGAGAGGACCAGGTGCAGGGGGATGCCCGCCAGGGGGCCGCCGGTGACCGTTTTCACCAGGGCCAGGGAAGAGAGGATGGCGTTAACCGTATTCCAACTGGTGGTGCGATATTTCCACACGCCGCCTATCCGGTCCACTCCTTCGATCAACACCTGAAGGGTGCCCAGGATTTTGCACTTGTCCGGCGCGGCATAGAGCGGATCAACCCGCTCGCAAGAGCAGGCGACCTCCTGGTACTTGCCGTTCTCCCCGGTAAGGCGGTGGGCCACCTCCCCGTCCCCGGAGCACCAGCAGCGGGTGCCCCGGTAAGAGGCAAAGCGGGTCGGGAAGTTCAAATCTATGTTGTCATAGAGCAGGCGCACCGGGATCTCGGTGATCTTTCCTCCCTCCGGCTTGAGCCGGGCCATGAGGGCCGCGTCCGGCATCAGCCGCCCGGCCGCGTCCCGCTGCATGGTAGTTATGAGAAAATGATCCAACTTCCGGGGTTGGGCGAATTGCTTCCCGCCCTGGGAAGTTTTCATCTCGCCGCGCTCCCCGATCTTGATTTTTCCACGTTCCGCCAGTTGCGGCGTTAAACCTTTCACAGCCATGAGAATTTCTCCTTGTAAAGTTGTTTTAAAAATAGGGCGCCAGGGCCCAGGCACAGCAGTAAAAAGCCGCTGCCAGGAGCAGCAGTTCCAGGAGGTCCGCCAAGGCCAGGAGCCGCTCCTTCCAGGTCCCGCCTCTAAGAGGCCACAGCCAGTCTTCCTTTTCCATCCGCCGCCCTCCTGTGGTATCTCAGGGAAAGGGTCCAATTCAGGCCGCAGGTGCATTTGCTAAAGAGCCTGGCCCCATTGATGAGGTCCTTCTCCTGGACCCCCAGCACGATTTCTCCGCCGCAGAAGCAGGTAATGGTGGTCTGTTTCGCCTTTTTCATCCCCCGCATCATTTCTCCTTTCTCCCCACAAAAACTTGGGGCCGCCTAATTGGCGGCCCCTGGGATTATTGATGGTTAAGGTTCTTACCCGATGAGCTGGCTCACCTCCTGCCGGGAGGCGCTCTCCAGCATGGCCTTCTTCACCAAGTTCAAGTGCTTGATGATCAGGTCGATCTTTTCTAGGTTAACGTGAGTGTTCCCCTGGTACACCTTGGCCAGCACCCGGCAATCATCCGGGGAAAAGGATTTGACGATGAGCCCCGTGACCGCGTCCAGGACCTTCTCCCAGCGGGAGACCACTTCCAGGTCCTCCTTCTTGGGCAGGGCAAACAGGGCGGTCTGCTTTTTGGCGTCTACCATGGCGGTGACGAACCGCCGCAAGTGGTTATAGGTGGAAAGCTCCCCGGCCCTGATCTTCTGGAAGACCAGCTCCTGGTCATCGGGATTCCCCAGCCGGCTCATCTCGAAGGCCTGGGAGGGGGAGATGATCCCCTGCACCATGGCCTCTTGAAACTTGGGGGCCAGCTTCAACAGGCTCAGCCTTTCATCCACCCGCCACACCTGTTTGAAGCCCAGCTTTTGGGCCAGCTCCTCCCTGGTGTAACCGGAGTCGATCATGGACTGAAAGGCCCGGGCCTCCTCCAGGGGCGTCAGGTCCTGGCGCTGGATGTTCTCCACCAGGGCCATTTCCGCCACCTGCTGGTCATCGGCCTCCAGCACCCTGACCGGGACATTTTCCAACCCGGCCAGGTGAGCGGCCCGCCAGCGCCGCTCCCCGGCGATGAGCATGAATCTCCCTTCCCGGGGCGCCACCACCAGGGGCTCGATGAGGCCCTGCTCCTTGATGGACAGGGCCAGTTCTTCCAGGGCCTCCCGCGGAAAGAACTTGCGGGGCTGGTCCGGATTGGGGTATATAAGAGACAGAGAAACTTCATTGCTCGCCTCAGGCGAGTCCTGAAGGGTGGTCTCGGGGGCCTGGTGACGCAGGCCCTTTTCTTTTTTCGCTTTTTTCGCAGCCCCTTCAATGGGGTCCTTGGGTTTGGGGTTGTCGCACAGCCCCTCGGGCCGGGTACATTTTCCAGTGCCGCCGGGGATCAGCTTCCCCTTGATGGGGCTGGCCTTCTTCTTCCAGAAGGGACAGGTGGCGCAGTCCCCGGTAGCTTTTGCCTTTGTCTTTGCCATTGCTCCTCCTATCTCCCTTCAACCCAGGCGTCCGGGCTTTCCAGGGCTTCTTCCCGGGTGGCAAAGGGGCCGGCCGTTTCGTAGCCGTCGCCGTCGTCATCGAAGTAGCCGAGGTATTCCCCTTCATCCGAGGAAATCTTCTCGGGGTCCTCGGCCTCCACCAGGTACACGCTCCAGGTCTTGCGGGCATACTTGGTGATAAAGAAAGGCATTGCACGTACCTCCTTAGTCAAAAAGATTCAGCTGGTCGGGGTTGTAGTGGTGAGGCAGCTCCGGGATGACCACCCCCAGGTGCTCCTCCAGCCATTCCGCCACCAGGCGTCGGTGGCAGAACTGGCCCGCCCCTTCCCAGCATAAAAGAATTGACTCGCTCCCCAGCTCCTCATAAACCCGCCGAGGGTCGAGCCGGTCCAGGATTTTCCGGTATTCCCGCCGGTAGTCCGCTTCGCCCAGGTGCAGCATGTCCTCCCGGGGCGCCAGGGCCGGGTATTTCCGGCCCCGGAACCACTCCGGGGTCTTGAGGGCGATGGAAACCAGCCGGGAGTAATCCTTCAGGTAGAAGCGCCAGAAGCTGCTGGTGAACATTCACCCTCCGTTTCAGATTTGACTTCATGCAGGCGCAGTAACTCCTCGCCCAGGTTCACGGCTTCGTGCCAGGGGAGACTCACGATGTGCCTAAGGCCGCCTTTGGGACCCCGGATGTAGAGGTCGGTGACTTCACCATATCTCACGATCTCCACCCCGCCGTTGAAGGTGGTGCGCCGGCCGTTAGCCTCGCCGGTGTTGAAGTAGATGGTAGCCCTTTGACCCATGGCTACCTCCTCAGCTCAGCTCCATGGGCATGACCATGCTGAAATAATCAGGGTCGCCCTCGCCCCGGAGCCGGCAGGGCCGCCCCGGTTCGTTGATCTCCAGGATGACCTTGCCGCTCTTCATGGCGTTCAGAGGTTCCAGGAGGTACTGAGCGTTGAACCCCACCTTCAGGGGAAGCTGTTCAGCCTCGCCCCAGGTCAGGGCCAGGGGCAGGTTTTCCCGGCCTTCCCCCACGTCCGGGTTGGCAAAGGTGGCTTCTAGGGACTCCGGGCCGATCTCCAGGACCACCCCCTTGAAGCGGTCCGAAGAGAGCAGCGAAATACGCCGCAGGATCTCCATGAAGGCCTTCCGTTCCAGGATGAAGCCGTACTCGAACCCTTCCGGGATGATGCGCTGGTATTCGGGGAATTTCCGGTCCAGCAGGCGCACCGCCAGGAACTTGCCGTTGGCCCTCAGTGCCAGTTCCTTGTCCGTCAGGTTCATTCCCACTGCGGCTTCGCCGTCCAGGGTCCGGGAAATTTCCAGCGCGCCCTTCCGGGGAATTAGGACACCTTTCTCGAAGGTGATATCCTTATCCTGGGGAAGGGGCCGGTCGATCATGGTGAGCCGGTGGCCATCCGTGGACACCATGCGGAGATAGGGGGTCTCATCTTTCTCCACCCGCTCCAGGTAGATGCTCTGCAAGGCGTACTGGTAGTCGTCCCCGGAGGTGGAGAAGATGGTTTTGTCGATCATCTCCTTGAGAATGGGGGCTTCCACTTCCATCAAGGATTCATCGGCCACCTCCGGCACCGGCGGGAACTGGTCCGGGGGCAGCCCCACGAACCGGTAGTGGGACTCTTCCGCCTGGACCTGGAGCTTGCCGTTACCGTTGCCGTTGAGGTCCACCATGATGCCCGGCAGCCCCTTGACCAAGTTGTGGAAGTAATGGGCCGGCAGGGCCAGGGCCCCCGGCTCCTGCACTTCCGCCGGGCAGAAGCCCCGGTAGCTGATCTCCAGGTCCGTAGCGGAAATGGTGATCCCGCCGTCTTGCGCCTCCATGAGCACGTGGCTCAAAATGGGCATCATGCCCCGGCGATCCACCACGCCCAGGGTGCGATGCACCGCCTTCACCAACAACTCTCTTTCCACTCTTACTTGCATGACTGCTTCCTCCTTTATGGGGTTTTATTATTTGGGGGAGTGGTTCCCGATCAGTCCCCCTTACTGCCTTTAGCTTTCCAGATCGCGTCCGCCACCTGGTCCAGGACAGGGTCGACATCGCCTTTCCCTTCCACCAGGAGGCGCCAGACCGATTCCAATGCCGCCAACATTTCCGTCGCAGCGTCCAGGCTTCGGTCCTCTTGGACTTCCTCGTTGGGAATGGCGCAGCCTTCCCCGTCCTCCTCCTCGATATCGTGGAGCTTGAAATACTCCCGCCAAGTCTTGCCGCAGGTCTGGCAGGACTGCCGGAGCATGAGTTCCGTGCCGCCCAGGTCTTCGGGTGGCCCGGCCTCAAGGTCTCCATCCCCGCAGAACGGGCAGACTCCGGGAAATTCCAGGTATGCCGCGATTTGCCCTTGGGTGAATGGCATGAACTGGACCCTCCTTAGCTCAGATCGATGAGCCGCTTGTAGTTGCCGGAGATGGTGCTCACGTCATCCAGCTTGCCCGCCACCGTGGCCACCCGGTCCGCCAAGCCCGCCAACTGCTGCTTCAGGGCCTCGTTGTCCTTCAGGGCCTCGTAGTCGGTGCCGTTCAGGGACGCCCGAAGTTTCGTCAGCGCCTCCTCCACCCTGGTGTCGCCGAAGATATTGAGGTCTTTGAACCAGCCTTCCACCCGGCGCACACTCTCCAGGGTGTCGTTTCTGACGATGCGGCCGTCCTTCAAGCGGCTGGAGAGATTGGTCACCACTTCCAGAACCTTCTTGCGCAGGTAAACCACCGCCTCTTCCACCATCTCTTCATAGCGGGCCTGGAGTTCTTCCTTGGCCCTCTGATACGCCTCAATGACCTCCGGGGCGCTCCCTTCCCTGATCTCCGCGCCCTTGATGTCAAAGACGCTCCAGAAGAAGTCAAACTTGCGCCGGAGTTGGCTCTTGGTGGGATAGTGAGGTTGCAGGCGCGGCCAGATGTCCGGGTATTTTTCCCGCCACTTTTCCTGGATGGCCTCGTAGTGGGCCACGAACTCCTCAGCCCGGGCCAGGTACTCGGCCTTCAGTTCTTCCAACCGCTCCACCACCAGGGCCAGGTTCCGCTTCGGGATGGCCCGAACATACTCGACCACAAAGGGATAGCTATGGTCGTTCAGGTAATTCCGGGCCCGGCTGGAAAGCTGGGAGAAAAGTTGCCGCCATTCCTGGGGATAAAGTTTCTTGTTCCCCAGGTAGAAGATTTCCGGGACCTCGCCGTCTTTTAGTCCCAGGTCCTCGGCGCTCAGCTTGGCCTGTCCCGGCCAGGAGCGCACCGCCAACTGGATGGCCACCATCTCTTCGAAACCGTTGCCGTTGCGTTTCATTGCCGATTCCTCCTCTTGAAAAAAATTAAGGCCGACTAATGCCGGCCTTTTGGGGACCATTGCTCTCTTATCTCAAACCAGGGAGCCTTGCTCTGGGCTAGGTCAGGGTCGGTACCTTTTCTCTTTAGCTTACAAATTTAAAGGCAACCAAGAGGATTCAGAAGGGGATTCCGCTTTGAAAATCTGCTTATTTTTGGTATTTTGATATCGAGTATTTTTTCGAAAATTGAGGGTGATTTTATGGATAGACTTTGGAATAGAGAGGTAGAAAGAAAGTTTTTTCTTGAATCATTGGCTTTTGCTATTCCAGAACAATTATTTTATATTACAGATTCCAATAGATATCTTGCCTATTGGCCTAAAGGTTATAAAGGCTCAAAGACGACTTTACAAAGTCGTAATTCTCTTATTGGAAGTTTTACAGAAAGATGGACAAGAGATTTGATAGCGGATTATTTGGCTGGTAAAGGTTTATACGCTGTTCAAGGTGCAGTTTGTGATGAAATATCCTTACCAAACAATTCTCCTGGTGATGTCGTAATTTCTAAAACTAACAGAATTAACCAAAGAGCTGATGATATTATTGCTATTGTTGAAGTCAAAATGTCTGTTGTCTGGAATTGGGAATTTAAAGCCGCCAAATCTGAGATCACCTTAACTCCAATTGGTGATTATAAATCACATCAAGGAAATCCTGGCCTGTTAAGATCAGATACTATGCTTAAAGCAATTGGCAAAAGTATCAATATAAGAGTTTCTAGTATTAAAGCATCAAGGATACCGATTATTATTATGGGGAATACTCCAATAACAAATAATTATTATGCAAAAGTGGACTATTTAAGGGCTTCAGGGATTATTCAGGGTTTTTGGTCAATAAATCCACGTCCGTTAGATGTTAATAATAATGATAATATAAAACAAACACCAAAAAATGGCTTTTACAGATTCGATACTTTTAAAGAATTGAAAGAAAATATAGACATTCTCTTATCTGAGGAAAGAAACTTCTTTTCAAGCATGAAAAGTAAAGCAGAGCTTGGGAAAATAATTGAGGTCGCAAATCGCGAAACGACATATGAGAAAAAAGGGGAAAAATTTTTAGAATTAATAAAAGGATAGAATACTATGGATGAAATAAAGAAATTTAAAAGAACTGGAACCAAAACCAGTTCTTTCGGTAGTCCTGGAAGAATTGGACATGATTCCACAACTTTTTATTCAAGCAAGCTTTATCAGGGTCTACCTGAGGAGCATAAAATAAAGTATGTGGAAAATATTATTAATCCTGATACGTTAGATACAATTATTTGTAAGTCTTCAGAAAGAATGGAAGAGCTTCCCGATAATAGTGTTCATTTAATGGTAACTTCTCCACCTTATAATGTAGGGAAGGAATATGACGAAGATTTCACTTTAAGAGAATACTTAGATTTTCTCAAACGAGTTTGGAAAGAAGTTTATAGGGTACTGGTTCCTGGTGGAAGGGTTTGCATTAACATTGCAAACTTAGGTAGAAAGCCATATATACCCCTCCATGCCTTCATTGTAAAAGATATGCTTGAATTAGATTTTTTGATGAGGGGAGAAATTATCTGGAATAAAGCATCAAGCGCTAGTCCATCTACGGCTTGGGGAAGTTGGCTTTCTGCTGCTAATCCTACTTTACGAGATATTCATGAATATATATTAATTTTTTCAAAAGATACATTCTCTAGAAAAAAAGTTCCTAATAGAAAAAACACTATAACGAAAGATGAATTTCTTGAATATACAAAGAGTATTTGGACTTTCCCGGCTGAACCTGCACAGAAAATCGGACACCCTGCCCCTTTTCCAGTAGAATTACCTCTTAGATTAATTCAATTGTATACTTTTGAGGGAGAGGTGATTTTAGATCCATTTATGGGTAGTGGCCAGTCAGCTATAGCTGCTATTAAATCTAACCGGCATTATGTTGGATATGATATCGAAGAAGAATATTTGAAATTGGCCGAAAAAAGAATTCAACGCTTTATAATGGAATTTAAGTCTCAGAAAGCTTTAGATTTTTAAACTTCAATAAATACTTACTCCCAGCCCAGAGCCGCATCCCTGGGCTGGGGGAAAGAGTGGGGGTTTTACTTAAAGAGGGCTGTTTCGATTTCATCGACCCGCTCCGGGTCCACATCGTCTACCCCTTTGAAGACATAAACTGAGTTTCCCTCGAATTCCTTGATGCGCTCGTCGTCTCCGCCTTCGGTATCAAAGTCCAACACCATGACCTCGATATCCTCCAGGTCGGCCATGATGTGCTGAATCAGGCCGCCCTCCATGGTGATAACCACTCTTGCCATTGCCATCACCTCCTATCCGCACCAAGGATTTTGATTCACAGTTTCATATCCCTGGGCCGGTGTCCCCAGGCAAGACAGAATTTCGCCGGTCTCTTCTGTCCACCACAAAGCCGCCGCCTTGCCGTCTTCGGTGAAGACCAGGGTATGCTCTTCTTCAATCGGCCCTCTACCTTGCTTTGACTTTGCCATCGCGCTTCACCTCCGCTTGATAGAACTCCTGCTTCCTGGTGAAAGAAGTTTCCACCCCCAGGGCGTCTTTCAGGAACTGCATCTCTTTGAAGCACGCCTGGCTTTTGAAACCTTTGCCCTCCAGATTGACCTGCCCGTCTTCCCAAAATTCCAGCACAATCTCTTCGCTCATGGCCCTACCTCCTGAGCACCAGCCGGATGCGGCCGTCGTCCAGTTTCTGTTCGCTGACCCGGTAGCCCTTTTTCTTGGCCTCGGTCCGGGCTTTTTCCACGCCGTAAGCTTGCTTGAGCCGGCCCATCCAGGCATCGTCATACTTGTTGTATTTCACGTCATAATCCGACACCCAGACCCGGTATTTCCCGCCAGCCTGCCGCTCGAACCCCAGGTCATTGGCCGCCGAGCCTACGTGCTGACGCCTGATGATGACGTGGGCCTTCTGGGGCCGCATATCACCCTGGTAGCCATAGAGTGCCTGGGCTTCCTTGTGGACCTCAACCTTGCCTTTAAACCCCAAACGCCCGAGGGCCGCCACCAGGCAGCCCTCGTCGGTCAACTCGATTGCGACTTCGCTATAGTGGGACATCACAGCCTCCTTCAGTTAAGGGAGGGAGCCGGCACGGGGATCACCTTCCGGCTCGCCTCACTGAACCATCTGAGCAATTCCTCGGCCACCAGCTCCATTACGGTGGCTTGCAGGTCTCCCTGGTGCAAGGTCTTGGCCCTTGCCTCCAGGATGGTCCACAAAAACTTCGGGAGGGCCAACTTGAAGCCCTCCCGGGTCTCAATAACGCTGGTTTCAGAAGATACGGTGACCAGCATCATAGCTGTACCCTCCTTTTCCCTTTGACTTCCTCCAACGCCGGCTTGCTGGCCGGGATGGTCCGAGCCCTGGCCCATTCCCGCAGGGCGTCCATCTGTTGTTTTTGTGATTTACTTATGGGGATGACGAACCGGGCTGCGGCCTCAAGATCCCCGCCGTTATAAGCCGCCTCGATGGCCACCTGCCGGATTTCGGCGCCGCTGTAACCGTCAAGGTCGGGGATTTTGACCCGGCCGTCACTTTCGGCCATCAGGGTCCCGATGGTCTTACCCATGAACTGCTTGAGGTAAATGTCCAGGATGTCCAGTTGCTCCCTGGGACCGGGATTGTCCACAAAAAATACCGAATCCCACCTCCCCATCCTGGTATACTCCGGCGGGATTTTCGAATAATCGTTGCAGGTCGCAATCACGAAGACCTGGCTGGTGTGATCATTTAGCCAGGTGAGGAAGGTGCCCCCTACCCGTTGGGTTGTGCCGCCGTCGGTAGAAGAGCCGCCCACCCCGGCCAATCCTTTCTCGATTTCGTCGATGAAGAGGACACAGGGCGCCATGGCGTCCACCACCTTCAGCGCCTCCCGCATCTTGGCCTCGCTTTCTCCCACCAGGGACCCGAACACCCGGCCCATGTCCAGGGAGAGCACCGGCCAGCCTACTTCATTCCCCAGGGCCTTGGCGAAGTGGCTCTTGCCTGTCCCAGGGACGCCCAGGAGCAGGATGCCCCGAAAGGGCAGCCCCGCTCTGCGGTTCTTGAACCGGTTCAGCGTCCATTCCTTCAAGTTCTCCAGACCGCCCAGGGTGGCGAAGGTCTCGGTGAACTGCGAGAACTGAAGGGCCGCCGACTTTTCCACCATCTGGGCCTTCAGGGTGCAGATAGTGTGAGGATCAAACTGCTTCTGCCGCACCAAGGCCAGGGCCATGGCGTTTTCCGCCTCTTCCCAGGTGAGCCCCTGGGCTGCATCCAGGACCGCTCCTTCGTCCTTCGGCTCGATGCCGGTGCTCTCCACCAGCCCGCCCAGGATGGTCTTCAGCTCTTCCCTGGCGGGAAGGGAAAAATCCATTACCACCACCTCCCGCTCCAGTTCCAGAGGAAGCCTGACGTCCGCGGAGATCATGACCAGGGTGATCCCTTTGGTCTTGTAGACCGGCAGGTTGTTCTGCAGGGCTTGGATGACCGGCGGCTCATTCAGCCAGAAGTGATAGTTCCTAAGGAACCAGACCGCCTTGTCTTTGCCCCGAGCCGCCATGTTGGGCAGGTCGAAGGGGTCGCACTCCTGCCATTCAGCCCCATTGCCCATTTCCCGGTATCCCCTGACAACGTCCCACTGCAACGGTGTCCGTCCATTGGCCTGCTGGCAGGCTGCGCCGATGAACCGCTCCGGCTCATGGGTTCTGACCAAGAGGACCGGGTATCCGGCTTTCAGGTAATCGGTAATCATCCCTTGCCTCCTCTATTCCAGGGCCAGCAGTCTTTCCAGCCTCTGGTAGACTTCTTCAGATCCAATCCAGATGGTGAAGCCATTCCCTTCTGCATCAGAGCCGGTGAGATATCCGACCCCGGGCCGGCCGCCCCGGTCATCGCAGCCGCAGGGACACGGCCGGCACACCTGCAACAGCCGGTCTTTTTCGCCTTGCCAGGTGAATTCTTTGCTTTTCATTACCCCCTCCTTTTTTCCTTTTTGCCTTTGGCATTTTCAATCCACCGAGCCATATCTGCCCAGGTGAGGGCGCCCACCAATGGAGGGGTCTCACCGCGCTCTAAAGCTGCCCGGGTTCTCCGAGTCAGCTCCTGGGCGACTGGCCCCATGATTTCCGCTGCGGCCACAATGAGCTGCTCGGGAAACCTTGATTTCATGCCGCCCACCTCTCATCCTTCAGGGCTTCAATGGCATCCTCCAGGGTGTAGTCGCAGGACAGGCAGAATTCGCTCTGGTCTGTCAGGGCCGTCTCGATTCGGGCCACCCAGGTCTCATAGGACCGGTGGGCAATGCCGGGATGGTCCATCAGGACCTCCACCGCCTCTTCCAACAGACCCAACATCTGGGCTTTGATCCGCTCCAATCTGTTAATAGCCTCTTGATTCTGGTTCATGGCTGCCTCCAATTTGATTAAGGTTGTTACCCTTAAATGAGGCACGGCAAAAAAAAGGGCGAGGGCCCGGGCCACCGGGCCCTCGTGGGGGTGGGATTCGAGGCAGGGGTCGGTGGCAGGTTATTCTTCTTCTTTTTCCAACCCGGCCAGGTCGGCCAGGTGATTTACCATGTCGGCCAGCTCCTCATGGGCTCTTCTAAACTGCCCGATGAATTCCATGGGGACGCCTTCGCCGTTGGCATCCAGGTTTTGCACGATGGAAAAGGCCCGGTTTTCGATCAACTCCAGGGCCTTCCGGATCATTTCCACATCTTCCCGCATTTCCTCCAAGTCCATAGTCCCCCCTAATTTGCTTCGTAACATCTCTCCCGGTCTCGAATCGGCCGGGGGTACTGGGTCCCGATTTTGGGAAAGCAGATGAACTCGCCTTCGGCTGCGTGCTTTGCCTTGAAGCAGCGGTATTGGCCAAGGTGCAGATGAAGATGCTGGCAGCCGATGCAGCTCTCGCTCAGGCAATTGGTGACTTGTTCCGCCATTTCCTCGCCCTCCTACTTCCATTGATCCAGCAGCCGCCAGCCCACCCGGTTTTCTTCAGGGTTGCCCAGCCGGTCGCAGATGGTGTCGAAAATGTCCTCTCTGGTGAAGTCCCGGGGAACCATAATGCCCAGGTAGTGGGCAATCCGCTTGAGGCTGCTCACCGGCTGCCTCTTCAATTCCGTTCTTGTCATCGTCCTGTCCTCCCATCTGGCATTCGAGCAAGGCGCTCAATGGGAGACAGGAACCTTGGCTCCCGCCCCCTCCTTCAACGCCTTGATCCGGGTTCTTGAGGGCAACCCGCCCAGGGTTCGTTATCGGCCCACCCACAAGCCATCCAGGGTTATCGTTGACATCGCTTCCCAACCCGGCTGCTAATCATAGCTTGCGCCTCTCGCTTTCGCCTTCCTTCCAGCGGTCCCGTCGCTCGCACCACCCGCTGGCCAGCCTGCGCCTCAGGTACTCGCTACCCGGCGTTCCCGATTTTCGCCTCGTTTCCGGCTTAGGATTACGACTCAGGGTTTAAGGTGCCTGAACACCAGGATTCTTCTCAGCAAATCCAAAAAACTGTGAGCGTTTAGATTCATCATCAAGCCGCTCAGTTGCTGGTCGCTTTCGGTGGCGCCGCCTACCCGCCTACCCAGATTCGATCTAGTTCGCCGGGACCCCTTCGCCGTCACCCGCAATTAGGTGATCGGGGGAACTTGCAATTTCGCCCGCCTCGTAAGGCTGCCAGGATTGCTATTTCCTCTCTGATTGGGCCAGGTCTGCTTCCGTTACTGGGTTTTTTCGGTTAGCATGTAACCTGTGGGAGCCGCATTCCCGTTTGGCCTCCCACCCGCCCCTGATGTTATTGGTTTAGTAAATAAGCATCACCACCTTTACTGTTATTAAGTATTAAGTTGTTCATTATTTATTATCGTGTTTTAGTTTTATCCTATAATATTACGTACCTATAGCAACTTGTTTTTTCTCACAATCGTAAGTTTATTCTCACAATCCTAAGTAGTGGTTAGCATTGTCATTAACGTTAATTTATTTTTAGGACAAACTTCACCGCTTCCAATTATTATTGGTCTTTTTACTATTATTTAGGTATGGGGAAAGTTACGTTATTGCTGTGGGCTAAATAACGTGTATCGCCAAATCGAATTCCTTATAGATCAATCCCTCCTGACTGGGCATGCGGCACAGCATTTCCGATTCCCAGGTCTCCCTGGACACCTTGCGCTTGGCGGAAATGGCGTCCTCCACCGGGTAAAAGCCATCAGCTTCCTTGGCTCTCCCTTCACAGGTCTCCCAGAGTTCGCAGGTCTCGCAGTCCCGGCCCACGCATTTTTCCATGACGTCAAAAACGCACCACTTGAAGACCCGGTAGCCGCTCTCCGCCGCCTCGGTGATCACCCGGTTCATCAGGCCGTAGGCCTTGTGCATGGTGGAGTAAATCTGCACCGAGGCCCGGATGCCCCTGGCCGACTTGGGGATTAGGAGCGCAGCCTCGTATATCCGGTCTTCAAACTCGTCCACCTCGTCCAGCTTCAGCTTCTGGGGATGAGGGCCCCGAACGCTCTTGGTGGAGGCAGTGAGAATCTGGATATTGGAGCCGTTCACCAGGTGGGTCCTGGTGCGCAGGGCCTCCCCCTCCACCAGGTGCTGAAAGGGAGGCGTAATGAAGCCTTTGATGTGCTCGTACATGCGTAGGCTCTGCTCTCCCGAGCCGCCCAAAATCTTGGTCTCGCAGTTGCCCTTGAACACCGAATCCAGCCAGGTCACCAGGGCACCGTTCAAAGTCTTGCCGCCGCTGCGGTTGGCCCAGCAGACGCAGTCCAGGACCTCTTCAAAAAAAGAGGCCACCACGTATTCCGCCGGCGGGGTGTGCTCCGGGCAGACCTTGGCCCGGGGCACCCGAATGTCCCAGAAGATGTCGATGAAGTCCAGGAGTTCCTCGGGATCGGCAAACCCCACGGCCCGGTGGTGCTCCACCCACTGGAGTATCTCCCGCCCGGTCAGGTGGTTACTGGAGGTGGACACAGGTGCGGCCATCACTGCCTCGGGAGTCGGCGAAAGGCAAGTACAAGGGCACGGTAGCACCCTGTATGCCAAAACCCCTAAATTGGCCCACCTGGGGGATCCCGCCTACGCCACTTTCAAGGGGTAAATACTGGCAAAACGGAAGTGCATATAAATGGTAAGGGTGATCGTGGTTCGCTTCGCTACACCCGTTTACATCCCCAGAATTAACTTGGAATATAATGTAGTTACGCTTTCTGGCCCCTTGGCTCCAAAACGGTGGGAAACAGGTGGGGCAAATAAGGGGGGTGGTGGGAAGCCCGGCCCTTTTCCAGGGGGTCAGTGGGAAGTTGACCTTTTTGTAGAAAATGTTCTCCATATTTGTAAGTAGCTGTTTTTTCTCATAATCCGAAGATTTTTATCCCCTTCGCCTTGGCCTCTTTCATCAGAGCGACATATTTCTGGCGAAATTCCGGGTCGCTGAAGGGATTGCCCTCTTCAATGGACACCCGCTCCGGCACCTTGACAATGGCCCCCACGTCCTGGAGCAACTGAGTGATCTTCTCCTCGGCCCGGAGCGCGATGTTCAGAAATGCAGCCTTGGCGTTGCCGCCTTCCTTGCAAAGCTGGTAATCCCGCAGGGCTTTGGTCCGAATCAGCCGGAAAACTTTCAGTCGTTTCCCCAGGAGTTCCTCGTGGTCGAAGGCCTGGACTTCTTTCCGGTTGAGCTGCCGGGCCAGCTTCAAGTCGTTCCACACCGTGCGCTCGGAAACGCCCATGAGATCGGCGATATCTCCTGGTCGCATGCCGCCGATGTAATGCCCCTGAACCTCCATGGCCCGAGCGATTTTCTGTTCCCGTTTGGACGGTTTCTTGTCCAAGTCCTTTCCCTTTTCCTGCAAAAATTTTTTCAGTCTGCCCCGTGCCAGCCGGCAAAAAAATACCGCAAGGCATCCAGGGCATGGTGCCGGCCCTTGCCAGGTTCGTGGACTATGTAGCCCTTAAGCTCTGAGATTAGTTCCTTGCAGCGGTGATGGATCAGGAGGCCGGGCGGGCCGTCGGGCCTCACCTTAAGCCAGCGTCGCACCAGCTCCTGTCCCACCTCCACGCTGCGGCGGGGCGCCTTAACCTCGATCCCCAGGATTTCCGATAGCACTGCCCGTTTCTCGGAGTCCGAAGGATCGGCGAAAGCATCGGTGAGGCGGCCATAGCCGGAGGCCAGGTGCATCTCCAGGAGTGCCCGGCCGTTCTCCGCGGTGGTGCGGTAGCGCTGGTAGTATTCATCCAAAACCAACACCCGCTCACCCCCTTCGATGGGCTGAATCCACAGGCAGGCAAAGGGGTTCTTGTAACCGAAGTCAATGCCCAGGTAGAGCTCCCCATGAGGCCGGTAGTCAAACACTGCCAAGTTACGGCTCATTTCAAATCTCCCGGTTTGATGTTCAACTTGGCCATGAACTGCCCTGCCGCTTCTTTCTGGAGGAGCGTCTCCACTGCGTGGTTCAGGGTGCCGTCTGGCAGGATCACCTGGCTGCCTTTGAGGGCCTTGAAGCCTTCCATCACCACCAAGGAAGGCAACTGGCTCAGCGTTATCCATCCCTGAAAATCGATTTGGGTCTGCCTCCAGACCTCTTCCAGGTTCACTTCTTCACCGGGGCCGGGAGGATCGGGAAGGGTTCGCGGCACCAGGGGCCAGGTTGCGGCCAGGCGCAGGAGATGTTTGTCCTGGGCTACCAGGGCCGCTCCCTGGAAATTGTCCGCCCCCCGGTAGGCCAAAAGGGCCTCACGCCAACTCATGCTGAGCCTCCTGGTTAGCCGATTCTGAGGAATGCAGGGCTTCTTCTTTGATTAACTGTTCCAGGCCGATACGGGCCAGTTCCGTCAACTTCAGGAAGGCCGCGGCGGAGTTTTTAATCTGGCAGCGCTTCTTGATGCGCACGATGAGGTCGAAGAAGGCGTCGTAAGTGTTCAGATTGGCTAGGTACACTGCATCCCCGGCAAAGGCTGCGGCAGTCTCTTTCAATAACTCGTCCAGATTCTCCAGTTCTTCCGGGAGAAACAGGAAGCTAGTCAGCTTGTAGCGCAGGCGCTGCTCGGTGATGGCTGCGAACTGGATGCCCTGGAGGGCCTTCAGGGTGTCGGAGTCCAGCCCGGCATACATCCGGGACTGCACGTCCTTAATGCTCTCCCACAGCTCTTTCAGGATCACCAAGTCGTCCTGACCAGCTATGGCGTTGTGGGAAAGCTGAATGGCCAGGCGCTCGTCCATGTCCTTTTCGTCTGCGATCACCAGCACCAGGACCTGCTCCACCCCGGCTTGACGGGCGGCCATGACCCGGTGGTTGCCGGAGAGGACCCGAAGTTTCCCGTCCTTCTCCCGGTAGCACAGGGGCAGAGAGGAGAGGTTCCCGTCCTTTTTGACGTTCTCCACCAAGGCCTGGAATTGCTCGGCCTTCATGTAGCGGGCGTTCTTCTCCAGGAGCTTCAGTTCTCCCGGATCGGCCAACTCCAGCCGGTAGGGAAAAAGGCCGGAAAGCTTCTCGTTGAGCAGGTTCAGGACTTCTCGAACTTCTTCAGCCATAAGGAAATGACCTCGCTAAAATCCAGGATGCCCATGTCGGTCTCGTAGACCAGCTTGCCCGGGTCCCGCCGCGCCAGCTTATAGAGGCCCCGGTATTTCATAGACACCGGTTTGTCGGTGAAGACCATGGTCCGACATTTAGGTATTTCCAGAAGGAACTTCTCTTCCAGGAGCCGTTGCACTTCCCGGCTCTGGGTCACTAGGAGCAGGAGCTTGGCCAGGCGCCGGTAGCGGGCGGAATTGACCACGAAGTCAGCCAGGAGGTAGACGTCGCCGCCTCCCTGCATGCGGGAGTAGATGAGAAAGCCGAAGACCTTGCCGTCCACCGCGGCCACCAGGGGGACCTCGCCATCCGCCGGGATCCCCACTCCCTTGGAGAGGTACACGTCCCGGTAATAGTTCACCACCCGATTCGTGGTGGGGGTGATGGTAAGCTTGGACTGCGAGGTGATTACATCCTCGTCCGACAGCCTTGGAAAGGGAACGAACTCGGCATGGCGCTGCTGCTTCAATACCCCCCGGCGCAGGGCCTCCATATTGGAATAGACGTAGACCGGCTTCATCCGGGCCTTGCGCACCGCGGCCACCAGGGGCAGCTCCGGCCACTCCTTATCGTCCAGGAAGAGAAAATCCCGCTGCTTCATCTTCTCTAAAATGGCGGCCTTGAGCTCCGCGTCGATGAGGCCATAGCTGGGCCGGTCCCAGTCGAAGATTTCTTCCAGCCGCCGAAACATCCGCTCGTAGCCCCCGGCGTAGGTGGGGAGAAAGGCGATGGCCACAACGTCCTCCGTCATCTCGGACAGGAGGTCGAAGATGTCTTTCGTGGTGTAGCCTTCCAGCCGTACCTCCTTTTTCCTCTCCCGGAGCCGGGCCATGGTGGCCTGGTGGAAGCTCGCGAAGTTGTTCAGGTAGTGGGCCCAATGGCGCTGCTTGAACAGGTTGTCCGCCTTCTCGTATTTCAGGACCTCGAAGAGCACCATGACCGCGGCGGCTTTGCTTTCCACATCGTTCAGATAGGGGTTGAGCCACCCGAACTTATCTTCCCGCACCGTAAAATTGAAGGGCTGCCCCGCCAGGTAGGCCCCCAGGACCGAAGAGTAAAGGCTCACATCATTCCCCCGGATTTTCGCCTTGGGAGCATAACGGGACAAAATTTGCTCCACCGTGAAGGCCCCGGAACAGCCCACCCAGACCTTCCGGCCATCGAATGCATGGCCGTTGTTCCCCAACCATTTTCTGGTTTCTGCGTTTATCGAGCCGATGAAGCCCATACTATTTCTTTAACGCCGCCCCTGCCTTCTTCAGGGCGGTCTGGAGTAGCTTCAGCCCTTCCGGGGCGAAGCTGATTTCGATCTCTCCCAGGCCGGCGGCGTCTTCCGCCGTGCCGTCGCCGATGGCCAGGCTCAGGTCCACCTGGCCGTCATGGGAGGCCACATGCAGCCGGGCGGGTTTGAGTTCGGGAACCTCAACGCCCGGTCGGTTGATGGTAACTTTGCAACGCATCTCCGCAGCGTATTTCTGGTCAGTCATCTCCAGCATTTGTTTCTCTCCTTTTCTCGAATTTCTCTTAGCCATGCAGCATGGCGTTTGAGCTTAGGGTTGAACTCCTCCACTCGGACTCCCGTCTCTTTCTGGAGCCAGGCCCCGACCAGCTGCCGATGGCAGAACTCCCCAGGGGCCTCCCAACAGAGAAGCAGGAAATCGTCCCTGCCCAGATCCTGTAATACCTGGCCGGCAATTAACCGATCTAGGACTTGGGCCCGGTAGAGCTTGATAAATTGTTCGTTGTCCGTCAGCTTCACCAGGTTCCAGGGAGGGGCCAGTGGTTTATAGGTGCGCCCCTGCCAACTCTTGGGCAGCCCCCGGGAGATGGCCACGGCTTGAGGGAGATGCCCAGCGATCTTGAAGTTGCTGGTGAAAATCATTCCCTTCTCCTAAAAGGGCACATCTTCGTCTTGGCCCTGCTTTGCCTTGGAGCCTTGGGGCTTCCCTTTTTGAGGTTTGCTGTCCAGCATGGTCAAGGCAGCCATGCGGACTTCCGGAGTGACGCGGCTTACCCCGGAGTTGTCTTCCCATTTCCGGTAGACCAGTTTGCCCTCAAGGTAAATCCGGCTTCCTTTGTGAAGGTATTCCTTGCAGAGGTCCGCCAGCTTGCCCCAGGCCACGATCCGGTGCCACTGGGTCTCTTCCCGGCGGGCGCCGGTGGATTTGTCCGTGAACTTCTCCGAGGTGGCCAGGCTGAAGGTGGCCACGGTCATCCCGCCAGGAGTATAACGAACCTCGGGGTCGCCTCCCAAATGGCCCAGCAACATCACCTTGTTCAACATCGCTCGCTCCTTAAACCCATCGTACTCGGGGTTTGGCTTCGTAGGACATGCCCAGGACCAGCAGCCTTAGGGCGTCCTGGGCGTGGTTATAGAGGGGCAGAGGCCGGTCCCGGAAAGGTTTATTGGAGTCCCGTTCCGGGGTGCGGTAGAGGCCGAATTCCCTCACCAGGTTGGGGCACTCCCGAGAAATCACCAGGCCCGGTGGCCTGGATCGCAAACGTTGAGCCACCAGGTTAATTCCGGCCAGTTCTTCATCATCCACCGGCCAGGCTTTTAACTTCGCCTTGCGAAACCGCTCGATGAACCGGGGCTGCTTCGGGTCGCAGAAAAACTTCCTGATCCGGTGGACCTGGGCCAGCTCTCCGGCCATTGACACCATGTCGTCGATGAGCACCCCGGCCTGGTAGAACTCATTGACCACCACTATCCGGTTCTCCTCCAGGTGGTGCTCCCCCACCAGGATCACTGAGGGGTCCTTGAAGCCCCACTTCACCCCGGCATAGACCCGGACTTTATTCGCCTCGCCGCTCATCCTTCAGGCTCCGGTAATAATCCAGGTTGGTCAGCACCCACCTGCCGACCTGGTCCTTTTTGGCCGGGAGCTTGCCGTCCCGCAGGTGATCCTGGACCGTCCGGGGGTGCATCTTGAGAAATTCGGCGATGGCCTTGATTCCCCGGTAAAACTCCAGGGAAATCCTGGTACCTGCCAATTCATCCGCTGCCTCCAGGCAGTTTTGACCATTAACCGGTTCTGTTCTCATTGCAGACTCACCTTGAGCTTGAGGGCCTGGACCAAGTCCTCCGGGTCCCGCACCTCAATAAAGATGCCGCCGTTTTCTCTGATCAGCCGACCAAAGTTCTCCTGGTCGTTGGTAAGATTGTTTCTTCCGGCCTTCATCTCCATGCCCGTGAAGATGCCGTATCGGTGGCCGCAAGAGGGGCAAATCGCCGGTGTCCCACATTGGGGGCAGGGAGCCCCAGGAACACAGGCCAGCCGGTCCGGAATTCCCGGCTGCTGGCCCAGGCCACCCAGGATGGGAAAGGACCAGACCCCGCTGACCGCCAGGAGGTCTTTCACCGTTTGCTTCAACAGACCTTCGGGGGTCCTTGCCTTGCCTCGCGGTCTTTTCTTCATCACTCCCACCTGTCACCACCCTTGTCACCAGGCCTTTGGTGACGCTTAACTAACCGAAACTAATTATAAAAGTATGGCTGTCACCACTTTCTTACTAGAGAGAGGGGTAGCCCCCCTCTCCCGCTCTAGAGAAGAAAATGGTGACAATCTCATATTTGCTAATAAATACGGGCTCTTAGCCTCTTTTGAGAATATTTTGCTATAAGGAGATTTGGTAATCATATCAGTGAGATCACTTGTCACCGCCCGATTGGTGACAACCCTGGTGACAGTTTGCCAGGGCATAGGCGCCGGTCTTCCGATCGAAGATGACCTCCCCTTCGCTGGTCAGGTTGCGGATGGCCGTGTTCCAAGCCCAGGTGCCGATGCGATTTTTATGGCAACGCCGCTCCAATTCCCTTTTGGAAAGCGGCCCGCCGGACAAGACCCGCCTGATCCGCTCTTCCACTTTGGCGATGGCGTTGTCCGCTTCTATGGGGTCGGCTTGCCGGCGTGCTTCCAGCTCATACCGCAGCAGGGCCACTACCTTGGAGGCTATGTCTGACGTCACCCTGTCCTTGAGTTCGTTCAGGGCCACCAGGGAGAGCAAACGATGGCCATAGGTGTCTAGCCGCTTGGCGAAAACCGTCTTCTCCAGGTCAAAATACCAGGCGGAGAAAATCTCCATGGCCTGGGGATCGATGGGCATGGCGTAAAGACCGCCATTACTCAACAGCCCTACGTGTCTCAACAACTGCCGAAGGTCCTGGCGGAGCGATTCCCTGACCTGCTCCGGCATAACCGGCGGCACCGCGAAGCGGCGCTGGTTATCGCTGATGACGATAAAAAGCCGGTTGGGAAAGCCGATATCCAGGAATTGCGGGGCAAACATATTTTGATAGGTATCCAGCGTGGAGGCCCCCAGGAGACACAATTGGGCCTCCTCGATCTTGATGTCATGCGACTTGGTCAAAGACTGGAACCGGTTTCCCTCGAAGAGTGTATTGATGCAGGGAAGGAGCACGCTGCCGTCGATGCGGCATTTCTGGACTAAACTCTTTAATTCGTCCTGCACCAGCAAAATCTTTTTCTTGGCTGCAAAGGCCTTGGCCAATCCCTCTGCGGACCCCACTCCCCAGATCAGGGTCAGATCATCCTCGGAGATCATTTCCCGGAAAAATTGGGTCACCTTGTTGATGGCCGTGGACTTCCTGGTATCGGCGCTCTCCCCCAGGAAAATGGTAAACAAGCGGGGCTGGGGATGAATTTCAGAATCCAGGGTGATCCGGTCCGAGAAGATGTGGCCCAATAAGGTGAGGTATCCCATAAAAAGGAAAGGCTCCGAGACCTCCAGGTATTGGGCAAAGGTCTTGGCGAACCGTCCGGCGATCCCCGACAAAACCTCGGGAGGAAAGATCAAGGACTGATCTTTGTTGACGACGATTTCCTCGGGCTGATAGCGGGCAACGCTCTGGGCGATGCGGCGGACTTCTTTCTCGGACAGGGGGGGCACGCACCGCTGGTTCACCACCAAGAGGATGGCCGCGATCTCATCCTGGACCATCCCCCGACGCCTTAAACTCCCGGCGATGCTGGTCAGGGTTTCGTTGCGTCGGCCCTTGGGGATTTCCTCAGTCTGGTTTCCGGTTTCAGTTTTCGGCCTGGCGCCATTGCCAGCCAGTTTCTTGAAAAGGTGCAGGGTTTCCGGGGGCAGCTCCGCTTCGTCCACATCCGCCGGGCTCAGGTGGGGGGCCCACTTATATTGACCGGTTTTCACTTTGGAGTCAGGCACGAGGACATACTGGCCGACCCCGGTGCGTAGTTCCAGGTTCATCCCCTGGTGGATGATTTTCAGGGGGGAGAAATCCGGCGGCCGCCGGTACAGGCGAATCTGCATGCCCCGCCAAGTGAGCCAGGAGACGGTGGGCGGCAGTTTGCCTTTCTTCTCCAATTGGGTTAGAAACGTCGCCGCCTTCTGGTTGTCCGGGTCCAGGGCCAGAAACCGGTCCAGCCTTAGCCCCAGGTTGCACCCCGGATGCATCTTCATCTCCTCTTCCAGGACATCCAACGCGGCATTAGGCCAGTCTTTGATGAAAGGCGGCCCTTTTTTGCCGGAGGCTATGGGAATAAGCGGAGTCAGCATTTAATAACCGGTGCCGTTCTTAAAGAGACGCACAGCTTCATTTTCAATTGACCCCATGAGATCCTTGTCCAGTTCTACAATGCGGGCGTAAGCCTTCTTGCCCTCCTTGGTGGTGTAGGATTGATCCGGGGGCGTGGACCACATTCTCTGACCTGGCTGTTGAATCAACTTAAAGCCTTTAATCAGGCCGAAGGGAAACTCCACGTCGTAAAATGCCTTGATGGAACCGTAGGACACCCTCTTCAGGTTGCTTATCCTGAAGTCAAAGGAGTAAGGGAAAATTGCCGGAAGATTCACCAATTCTTTTACGGCTTCATAGGCCGCGGTGATGCGCCGAAAGTGGTTCGAACAATCCGGGTCATTGGGGTTGCGGTCGGGATGGTAGCGCATGGCCAGGGTGCGGTAGCGTTGCTGAACCATGTCCCAGGTGGAATCAGGAGGAGCATCCAGGATGCTGTAGAAATAATCTAAGGCCGTACTCTTGGGGTCCTTCATGGTTTCCTTACTCATGATTTCGTAGCTGCTTCTGGATTGGCTTCCATCCGTGCTTTCCGATCCCACTCAGCTAGAACTTGGAAAAAACCTGAGATATTAGCCACCATCTCCCGGGCCTCCTCTCGGGAAAATGACTTGCCGGTGCGCTCGCCCCAAAAAGCCATGGTTTTTTCCAAAATGTCCGGGTGTTCTTTCTTCACTTTGTCGGTCCACAGAAATAAAAAGACCCCTGAGAGGCTGGCCCGGCAAAAGGCTCTCCCAGGGGTCACTAAACGTCCAAGCGGGCGTTTAAGTCTGTTCTCAGGCTTGCCGGGCCTTACCTCGAATGCTTCCTACCAGGTAAGGCGCGACAACTGCGGGGGCGGGCGCGACAAAAAGTGTCGCGAAATCAAGGCATGGAAATTAGGTAGTCCAATTCACCAGGGGGTGGGGGTTATAAGATGAAGTCAATCCCAGGTCCAAAGCCTTCTGCAAATGGCGCCAGAGATCGAGATCGTACTTTTGAATATGCACCAGGGCACGGCCAACGGCCTTGGATAGAGTCTTTCGGGCTCTTTCGTTGGGATCGGCACCCTTCCTGATTCGACCTTTCAGTCCGATCGCCGCGGTCAATTCCTTTTTAATTGCCTCGATCTTATCTTCCAGGGCTTCAGCTCTGGCAAGATCATTGAAGTCTCTGGCCTCTTCCAGCTCCTCTCCAAGTTCCTGTAATTTATTTCTATATTCTTTGATGGCCTGCCCATCTAACAAGGGGCCGGCATCGCCGAGGGAAGAGACCTTCAGGCCGTCTTCGACGAGATGCTGCTCCCTCATTTTGCTTGCCACGGCTTGACCTGGCATCACGGTCTTGCCATCGACCCCGCTCAAGATCTCGTGAGCATGAAATTCCTGCCCTGCATGTGCCAGCAGGAACCCGAGATATTGAAGTCCCTTGCTGTGCCTGAGCCGAAAGGTATGCCCTTCAAAAGAAATGGTCCAGTATTGGCCCTCTTTTCGAAAGAAATTTCCGATGATCGTGTCAGGTTGCAGTTTTGCGGCGATGGCTCTGGCTATACCCTCTCTGTCAAGTACGAGCCGGTCATTCTGAATCACGAGCATGCGGCTAAGAGAAAAAACCGAGGCATGCGGCAAGAAGCCCTTAGAAGTTTTCCCTGGGGAAAAAATCAGCGGGGCAGTGGACTCTTTTACTTCCCGATTATTGCCGAAGGTGTCCTCGGCATCCGTCCAATCCAGGCCCCGAGCGAGAAAGGCCTCAGATAGGCCGGATGCCAGGTTAACCTTCCCCATGTCCCAAAGGCGGTGGCGAATCAGCTCGCGGGGAGTTTGATCAATTTCGAGGAGCGTAGAAATGACTCCGGCCAGCCGCCCCAGGTCCACTTGCCAGCGTTTGAGTCGGTCCGCACCAATAACCACTCTGCCGATATCATATAGCTGGTTGCAGACAATATAAGGTCTCGTGTTTTTTTGGGGGTCTGCCGGGGGAAAGGATACCGGCATAAAACAGCGCTCCTCGCAGCCGTCACATTCCAGGGAGTGAGCTGGCGTAGTGGGGGAGAGGAGCCCCTGATTGATAAAGAAATCTAATGCTTCCCGGGGCCACCCGGACACCTCATCGGCCGTAAAGACGTGGACCTCCGCCGCCATTTGGTCCACCCGGCTCAGAATGTGGCCCAAAAGGTCGTTTAATCTCATTACCCGATGGTTTCCTGGGCCACGGCTTCAGCCGGTTCCAGGCCGGAATCAACCAGCATTTTCCGGATAACAAGATCCCGCCCATCTTGCTTGAGGGAGCAGGAATTCGGGTAGGAAACTTGAAAGGTGCGGGTGGCCGGGCGCCTTCTGCCGTCATGATTGAAAACCACCTGGATGGCCGCCTGGGTGATATTGACCAGGGAGAGAGGGATTTTTTGACATCGAGGACAATCCGCAGCCCCATCCACCCGGATTACCTCTTCAAGGAGGTCGTAAACCGCCCCCTGGTTCTGGGAGGGGTCGGCCTCCAAGGTAATCCTCTTCATGGACCCTCCCAAGGTGGATAGCCGGAGCTTCTTGAGGATCACGTCGTTTATGCCTGAGGCGGGGTCGTAAATGAAAGCGAATTCCTGCCTCTTCAAGCCGTTCAGGTCATAGACTCTTTTATCTTTTTCCTCCGGCGGGATTTCAGTCTTGAGAATGGTGCGAGAAAAGATCACCTGGAGGTCCCGCACCGTCTTGATGGCCCCTTGGAAGAAAATGTCCAGGGCTCCCTCGGCCTGGGAATAGACGAAGATGACCTCAAAAGCTGGCTTATGCGCCCGCCGCTCCAGTGAGCCCTTATTCCATTCGAGGCTGGTCCTGGCATAATCTTCGGGGTAGGCGAAGAAGTAATGCAAGCCATTCCGGTGATAGTAATCAATGGTGCAGTCGTGGCCCCTCCCTTCATTCTTCCGGAAGTAGTAGCTAAGCGCGTCGGCAAACTCCCGCATGCTCTTCTCATCCCGGTGCACCGGGATTTTGGGAAGGTCCTTGCGCTTTCGCCAATAACGGGCCGGAAGGTTGTCGGCATTCACGAAAAGCAGGGCAATTTCAAAAATGGATTGCTCTTCGAAAAAGGTCCAGAAGGCCTTGTCGTAAAAACCCTCCATCTCGGCAAAGGCCGGTTCCAGGTCTTCCCCCTGCTCTTTAGCGGCATCAATGATGGCCCTGACGCCGGTTTCGCTGGACAGGGCATCGATATTCCGAAAATCGCTCTCCATCATCCTGCGAGTTTCGCTGGGGAGCTTGTCCCAGGCGATGTAAATCGGGCCGATATTGGTCTCCGAGAGGCTGGCAAAATCAACCTCAGCCAGGATCTCCTTTTCCTGGCAATAACGGGCGAGCAGGGCATTCGGCGCCTGACGCAGAAAATTTTTCGGGGAGTAATGCCGGGCCATATACCAAATTTCTCCTATATTTTTAATTGGTTCATTGTAATATGAGGTATCTGGTTTATGGAAAGCTATACAGGTATATACTTATCATACGGATAGTTTAGATACCATAAACCAAAAACCGAATCAAGGGGGAAATCGGGGAATATCTCCTCGTGGGCAGGATCCCGGTGGGGAGATAACGCAACCCAGCATTAATCCTCCTGTATCCATCCTTTGAGTTTCCCGCCAGCCATTTGGACAGATTTGGCTATAAGCTCCCGGAGCTCAAAAAGGAATTTGTTTGCGTCAGGTCCGGGCATCTCATTGGGAACAGGGGCTGCTCCTTCGTATATCGTTACAACGTCCCTTGCTCGTACCCGGGTTGAGCCGATACCGCGATGCTCGTATGCGACTACCCACTCACGTATACGTTCATCCAAGACGCGACGCTTTGACATATCATGGAGCTGAGTAAAAACTTCTTTCTTTATCGCGTCAATTGGCTCTATACGTTCCGGACTATCAACGGGCGGTATTGAAGGAAGCCAATCAAGGGGTACCGTCAGAAACTGGCTTACATGTATTTGCAGCAATCTGATTAGGTCCGCCACTGGCTTGAGATCACCATATTCATCTATTTTAAAGACTCCCAAACGGCGCGTAAGAGCCTTTACTCTTGCCCAGTGCTCCGACCTTACTCCGGACAATGACCCCATACCTAAAATGCCTTTCCACCTGTCGTGAAATTCCTGGGTGGCTTTTTGTATGGCGAGTACAAGGTTGGCAACGTCATACACAGGTTTAAACTCTACTGGCGCTGCAGGGACGATGGAAGATTCAATGGCCGCCAAGAGCCGTTGTAATTCCGAAAGAGTGAATTTTGCAGATTCTGGGAGTCTTTTTTGAATCATGGACAAAAAAATGACACGTTCCGGAATGAGACTACGAAGCGCTGATTCAGACTCGCGGCCGAAACTTTTCCCTATTGCATGAACAGCGTTGTCAAAAGAGCCGATGACATGATCCTTTTTCGCAGTAGTCCCCTGTAGATTGTCTCCCTTGACTTCATCAAAATGCGTAAATGCCAAGATCAATTTTGACTCGTGACCGCTGATCACAAGAGACTGCAATACCGCGCAAGGACCTGCTTGCATTGGTTGAGCAGCATTATCGACAAGTATAATCGCATCTGCTATTCGAAACCTACTCGTAATAGATGTGGAAAGGCTAGATGTGCTATCGGCCGTGTGACCTATTCCCTGTCCATCCATTAGGACCATCTTGGGCAAATCACCGTTATGCCACTCCGGTCTGAAGGGTCCTGCAACTCGAATACCTTCAACCAGAGGAGTAAGTAACCGCCCAAAATTTGGGGCGTAGTTGCTTGAAAACCTGTTGATCAAACGGATGAACTGCGAACGGTCTGCATCTTGGTATGTCCACTTGATTGGCCAGCCGTCCCGACCACGGGAAATCTCGCCATCCGACAGGAAACCAAAACGGGTTTCGACGTCATCGAGGATGGAGTCCACAAGTTGGTGGAATTCCTCTAAATTAGATAATTGGTCTTCAACCAATTCCTGTAGCACGTCTCGTTCTTCACGTGAAGCTCCCTCAAGTTTGATTCCCAATTCAGCAGCCATCTTCTTCATGGCTAATCTGGATTTTTCCTCGAGTAGCCCAATTTCATCAAAGTAAGCCCTTAATGCAGTAAGAAGTTCATCGCGCTCCTGATCATTCAACTCGCTTTGTTTTGCTAATCCTTCATCCACCTCATCATCTTCATCTTCAAGCTCTTCCAGATTTGGCTTTTCCAGGAAGGCGGGATTGCCAAGGATGTAACTCAAACGAAATCTTTGTTCACTATGTTCCAGAAAACGACGGGTCACATCACGCTCCGGTGCGCCTTCTAGTTTGGTAATAACGGCTGCAAGGACACACTCGACAATGTATTGGCGCACCCGATCGCGAGGAATGAAGGTCACTACAGCCTTAAATGGACCTTCCTTCAGAACTATCTCGATGTCGCAAATGGTAGTTTTTGCGGCAGAGATCGAGGGGAATCTCTCATGTTCAGGGTCAGTTCCCAACAATTGCCTTACAATTGTGGTCTTGCCAGCCCCGGTAGTTCCAACAAAAAGAACTCGTGCATATCCGTCGGATGGCTCCTTACCGCCCGGAAGGGGTATGACTTCATCTCGAATAGCCCATGGTTCATAAGTTGAGGGGAACATCGAGTCGTAGAAAGCCGCCACGATCCTTGGATCAAACTTTTGTGACGCTGCTTCACGGCTTGCCAGATTCCATAGAGCCTGGTCCGCCAATATCTGGTTTAGCTGGTCTACAAGAACTTGGGCCTGATCTCTTTCTGAGGTACCCAGCCCTCGCCGAACACGCAGCTTCTGTTTGCCATCCGGCCCGAAACAAACCGGATGCCGAAAAATTACGCACCAGCTCTGCCGACCTCTGCTAAGAGTCGCTTTTATTTTGCTGCCGGTCATCGCATGCACCTCCTGGACGTTGTTCCATGTTGTTCTGTTTTTGAATGATACCCGGGGTGAGATACCTTGTCAAGAAAAAAAGGAACAACCTGGAACAACGTCAATTTGGCACAAATCCGCCTTCCCATCTATCAAGCTGACAGCTACAATTTACTGATATAATTGAGTAAAAATGATTGTTTGACTTTCTCGGGCGGAAATTTTTAACTTTAACCGAGCCGAAACCCCGCTTCTGCCAGGGCAGGAGGAACCGCCGAAAAGTCCGGTGGGCTAAGGCAAAAAGTTCGAAAATCTTCTATGAAGGTACGCCAATGAAAATCAAGGGGTTAGCCTTTTGGGGCTAACCCTTTCTTTTTGATTTCCAACCCCATTTCCAACCCAGGAGCCAAATTCCGGCATAGAAGGGGCTAGGTTGTGGACTTGTGTCTGCCT
>Ga0233425_10003273_pt1 | contig 29778 bp, 19 predicted proteins | sample Watercolumn_Towu_2_FD_181712 | JGI IMG/M metagenome (GOLD analysis project Ga0233425, IMG submission 181712) | Freshwater microbial communities from Lake Towuti, South Sulawesi, Indonesia - Watercolumn_Towuti2014_140_MG | ecosystem: Environmental > Aquatic > Freshwater > Lake | place...
TGGGAGGAGTTCTGGACCTGGCGACGTTCCCGCACACAGAGGGCCGCAGCATGACCGCCGCGAAAAATCGCACACTGCCTCACGGTGGATCACACCCGAACGGGTCGAAGGGGGGGAGCGCCGGCCTGTGCTCTAGCGTCGTCCCTGCTGGCCACGCCCCCGGAAGGTCCGGCAACTCCCGTGCCAGCCCGCCCGGCAGGGGCCGCAGGGGCATCCTGCAAGCGGGGCCAGAACGGGGCCACAGGGCAGTCCAAATGGCGCTGGATTGGCAAGGTTGACAAGGCGGGATGTCCTGTGTATACAAGTACTTGTGAATGGGCAAGGTCGTGAGGCCGTGCTCATAACCCGAAGGTCATAGGTTCAAGTCCTATCCCCGCGACCAAGTAGTACTTGGGACCATCACGTCGCAGACGCACCGCCGGGTAGGACCCGGTGCCATCACGTCGCAGACGCACCGCACCCTCGGATCGGCCAGGGCAAGGCAGATAGTGAGCTTCGCTCCGATCCGTGGTACAAAGGTGTCCTCGACCGGAGGTTCCACCCATGGAATCCGACAACCGACCACCCCGTCCCGCCTTCGCCAATATCGCCCGTCGCTGGATCTCGTTGTGGCAGGGGGCGGACCTTGCCGGCTTCGATGACCTCCATGCTCCTGACTTCATCGACCACAGCCCCTCCGGACGCACACCGGGCCGTGCGGGATTCCTGGCCGGCATCGTGGAGTTGTACCGGGCCTTTCCCGACTTCCACGGGATCATCGAGGACCTGGTGGTGGACTCCGACTCCGGCAAGGTGGCGGTGCGCTGGACCGCCACCGGAACGCACCGGGGGAGCTTCCTGGGGTACCCTGGAACAGGCGGACGGATCCACTTCGCCGGCATCGAGATCATCCGGGTGGCCGGACGAGGCTGCGTACCTTGCGGACCCGGATGGCAACGTGATTGCCGTTGCACGTCCCATCTGAATTGCAGCTCAGGCGGAGGAGCCCATGGACAGGAGACATGCCCTGCGGTTCTGCAGGAAGTGGTTGCCACTCTGGACGGGGAACCGACCGGAGGCGTTGGTACGGGCCTATGCCCCCGACGTGTTCTATCGTGACCCCGCAGTGCCCGACGGGATCCGTGGGCGGGAGGCCCTGCTGGCCTATCTGCGAAAGCTGCTCATGCGCTTTCCGGACTGGGTTTGGACCGCGGACGAGGTGTTCCCCGTGAACGGCGGTTTCGTGCTGCTCTGGAAAGCGGAGATTCCCGTCGGGAGCCGGGTGGTCCGGGAGACCGGGATGGACCTGGTCCTGGTGTCCGGCGACCTCGTCGTGCGGAACGAAGTCTACTTCGACCGCAGTGCGCTCCTGGCCGCTCTGGGACCGTAGGCCGGGGCGTCGGTGGCCAGCGCCGAGTGCCCGGCGCTCCCTGGGACACGGCATGCTTCCCGTGCCGGTCATGGGTCTCCCCCTTCGTGTCAGCCCTTTCGGCAAGTCTTCCGAAAAGGCGGACTCCGGTGCCGTGCCGGCCGGCCGTAGCGCTTCTGCTACCCTTCGCCCAGAAGGCCTTGCCGAAGACCTGGGAGTCTCCGGAGACAATGCCGACCGGCCTCATGGCGCAACAGAAGAAGGAACAAGTGGACGCTACGGGTGGTGTTGGCGGGCCACACCCGCGGCATATCCGCATTCCCGCACCCACCAGAAGAACAAACTCCTTGGCGTCTTTACTCGCCCTGGGGCTTGTGAGATGATGCGACTTGCGAGGTGATGGAGATGATTCGAAGCCTCAAGCTCACCGGGTTCAAGAGCCTGGATGATGCCGGTTTGAAACTGGGAGCCGTCAATCTGCTCATCGGTCCCAATGCGGCCGGCAAGTCGAACGTGGTCCGGTCGTTCCGATTCCTGGCGGATGCCGTGCGCAGCGACGTCGAGTCCGCCACAGCGCCGCTGGGCGGGATCGAGGGGGCCGTCTTCTGGGGGGCACAGGACGCCAGGGCGGAGATCCTTTTGGAGTACTTCGTTCCCGATCCCTCGGCCCCTACATCCCGGGCTGACATGCGGTACAGGGTGGTCCTCGGTGCGGTGGAAGGCCGTGCGGCAGTGCTGGAAGAGGAGTTGCTCGTTAAATGGAAGCGTACGGAGCGGGGAAAGGCCAGGGTCTGGCTGCGGGCAGGGCTCGGAAAGGGGCACGCGGTGAAAGACCCCATGACTGCGGAAGAAGAGGAGTTCAACACCGGGGATGCCGGGGTACTGGCCCTCAAGGCCGTGGGATTCCTGGACAAGTTCCCCCGGGTTCGGGCGTTGAGGACCTTCATCGAGAGCTGGCAGTTCCTCAGCGTCAACCTGGATGCAGTCAGAGCCCCTCGCAGAGATGCCCGGGCGGACCACCTCGAGCCTGATGCATCGAATCTGGTCAACGTGCTGAGGACACTCAGGGGGACACCGACATACGATGCCATCATCGAGGATGTCCGTGTTCTTCTGGACATGGTCGAGGGCGTCGATACCAGCGTGGAGAAGGGACGAGTCATCCTCATGCTCAAGGAACGGCCTTTCGACGACCCGGTCGAGGCCCTGTCCGCGTCGGACGGTACCTTGCGTCTGCTTGCGCTGCTGACTGCACTTCATCTGATGCCTGAGCACGGGCTGCTGTGCGTGGAGGAGATCGAGCACGGGTTGCACCCGCACGTCTTCGGCCCCCTGTTGGACATCGTCCGCCAGCGCTGTCCGGCCGAGGGCGCAAGACAGATCGTGGTCACCACTCACTCGCCGGACCTGCTCGATGCCGCCCAGACGAACGAAGTAGTGGTAGTGGACCGCACTGACGGCCGCACGACCCTTTCACGCCTTCGAGACAAGGACCTGGCCAGATGGCGCAAGGAATTCCGCCTGGGCGAGCTTTGGAGGATGCGTCAGTTCGGAGGGGTCTGAAAGTGGCACCTGGTCCCGGCAAATGGAAGGTGGTCCTGGTAGTCGAAGATGACACGGACGGCAAGGCCCTTCGTGAGCTCGTCCAGGCGTCCGGTCTTCCGATTCTCCTTGATTGGCTGCCCGCCAACGGGATCGGGAACATCAAGCGGAACGGGGCGAAGCTAGTCGAGTTGGCGCGCTCGCGGTTCAAAGCTGGGACGGGGTGTGTCGCTGTGCTCGTGGACCGTGACGGCAAGGATGTGCGGAAGGCCGAGCCCCACCGCACCATTCGACGCCATTGCGTGAGCCGGGGAGCGGCGTATGTGGAGGCCGTGGAATCTCTGGAAGCCTGGTTCCTGGCCGATCCTGCGATAGCCGAATGGCTGGGGCTGAAGCAGCACGGCAGCGTGGATGCGGTGAAGGACCCGAAGAAGGTGATCGCTGCGGCCTTCTACAAGCAGACCCGGCGGACCTACCAGAAACGCCGTTCCCGCCAGCAGGTGGCTCAGCACGCTGCCGGAATCGACTCGGGCCGAAGCGTTTCGTGGAGGGCGGCCATCGCCCGCCTGGTACCGTGCCTGGCCTCAGGGTGCCGGAGGTGAAGCGCTGCCGAGTTGTCGACTGAAACGGAGGGATCCCGGTGGACAGTACCCGCGTGGGCCTGAAGACCGTTGTGCTTCTGGGGGCCGTGGCATACGGGAGCGTGGGGGGCGCGACAGGCGGCTTGGTTCCCGCGGGGAATTGGAGCCCACGGCTCGACATCGCAGACGGAAGCAAGGACCTCGGGACGATTGTCGTGGAAGCTCCCGCAGGGTGGACCCCGGAAGATGCCCGCCCAGAGGAACTGCGACTCGGGACCCTGACCGGCGAGAAAGGTGACGCTTGGTTCGCCTTGGCGGGGACTTCCTACTTGCGTCCAACGCACTCCCACGCAACCTCAGCCCACCACTACCACGGCAGCAGGTCTCCATCTCACTCCCTGGCCCACAGGAGGAGGACGGCCCGGACGGCCCAGACCAGGTAGGATGCGCTGACCGTGGCCAGGAACGCAGGCTCGATCACCGTCCTGAACGAGCGGGAGAGAGCCGCGATGCTCCGGTTGCGGGCCCGGTCGTGGGCGGCATCGAAGGTGAGCCGCATTCCGTGTGCCAGCCGTCGGGTCGAGTCTGAAGCCATGTCGTGAGATCGGAGGCCGGCAAGCGCTTCGAGTCCGCCATCATCGCCCCATCGGCTACACGACTTGCTCATGGTACCTCCTTGCGCCCGGCCAGCGAGCGGGCCAGGGCCTCCCGACCCCGGTGAAGACGCTGGCGCAGCGCCTCGGGCCGAAGCCCGCAGATCGTGGCCGCATCCTGGATGTCGAACCCCTCCACCGCCACCAGCAGCAGCGGATCCCGGAGCCCCGGTGGCAGCGCGGCCAGGGCACGCTCGAGGCGCCGCTCGGTCTCCGATGCCACCGCGTGCTCGAACGGGCAGAGGGCATCCGGGATGTCCGATTCAGTATCCGTCAGGACCTCCATCCAGCGGCCGCGGCGACGCCACCAGCTCACCAGCAGGTTTCGCGTCACGGTGAACAGCCAAGCGTCCACCCGGGTATCCGGACGCAGCATCGGTGCCCGTTCGGCCAGGCGCAGGAAGGCCTCCTGCACGAGGTCTTCCGCAACTTCCTGCCGACAACCCAGGCGGCACAGATAGGTGAAGAGACGGGGCCGCAGCGTTGCATAGACCGCTTCGAGCGCGGCGTGCTCGCCCGCCCGAAGTCCCTCCACCCACTGTTCCAGCCCCTCCCATTTCATGCCCCGATCAACGCCTGAAAACCACGGGCGTGACAACCTTTTTTTTTCTGTCACGGAATCGAGGGTCGGGCGTTCCTGCCCGCCGTGACCCAACGAAGCAGGGTTCGACGACCCTGCCCAACCAGGAGGTGGATCATGTTGGAGTTCCTGCGGGCCGGTGGAATGGCGATGTGGGTGATCCTGCTGTTCGGAGGGCTGACGCTGGTGGCTGCGGTGCGCTACCTCCTGCGTCCGGGGGAGCGGCGCCACGAGTTCTTCCGCTCGCTCTCCATGGCGACGCTCTGGGCGAGCCTTGCCGGGGTGTGTGCCGGGACCGCCGTGACGCTGCACGGCTTCATGCTGCGGCCCGAGTGGGCCAAGGACCCCGAAATGCCCATCATTCTCATGCAGGGGCTTGCCGAGTCCCTGTGCAACCTGATCCTCGGGTTCTGCATCCTTGCCGTGGCCTGGTTCCTGGTTGCGTTCGGTGCCCACCGGGATGCCCTGCCGCGGGCGTGACGACCGCTGCCGTCCGGTTGCCAGCCCCTCCGGTCTGTGCGGTGCCAAGGCCATCCGGTTGCTCTCGCCGACGTCTCTCCACCGGAATCACGAACGGGAAGGTCTCAGGATTTCGCTGCGCCCGGTTACCCGGAGCCTGCCGGCCGAAAGGTCGAGCAGCCCCCGGACGAGCCCGGCCTCCGATTCCACCGCAACGAGGATCGAAAGGAGCGTGCCTTCGGCGGTGTGGGTTTCGGACTGGCGGCTCCCCCCGTACCGTTCCATGACCCGATGGGCAACGCCGACGAGGTCGAAGGGAACGGGCACTTCGAGCAGCGCATGGAGTACGAGCGTGACCCTGGGGGCCTCGCGAAGACATCGGGCCGCGGCCCCTCCATAGGCTCGGACCAGGCCGCCGGACCCGAGCTTGATCCCCCCGAAATGGCGGGTCACCATCACGAGCACGCGGTCGATGCCGACCTGCTCGATGGCAGACAGGATCGGACGCCCGGCCGTGCCGCCGGGTTCACCGTCGTCGCTGAACCGGTGGACTTCCCCCACCTTGAAGGCCCACGTGTTGTGCGTCGCCTTGGGGTCCTTCAACTCCGGCAGCAGGGCCAGGGCCTGCTCTGCACTCTCGACGGGCGCGGCGGTCGCGAGGAAGCGGCTCTTCTTGATCTCGTCTTCCGTGCGGTGTCTGGCGGTGAGGATCTGCATCCGCGCTCTCGACCTCCATCAATCCATCACGATCCACGGTCAATACGACGCGACCCGGCACATTGCAACTGAGCGTGCGCCGGAGAGGCTACTCGCACCCTGTGCGCGTGATGACGATCGTGTCGTTGCCGACCGTCTGCCCCTGGTAGTTCTCTGCGGCAAGCTCGACGGAGTTGGGTCCGCATGAAAGAAACACGGGAGCGGTCCAGTGCACCTGGTCGAGCCAGGTCACCGACAGCGGGATCGGATCGCCCTGCTGCCACACCTTGCGGACGTTGACCCACCCGGTCCCTTCGAGGACGAGGATGGCAGCGTCCACGCTGAGGTCCGCACCACCGTTGGAGGTGATCTCGAAAGGCACTTCCGGAACCGCCTTCAAGACCGAGTCCGGGGCACCGCTGAGCGCCCATGCTGCGCGGTCGATGATGAACTTCAGGTGGGATGCGAAGGCCTGGGCCGGAAGGAGCTTGCCCATCTGGTCGCACCAGTGCCCCATGTACTCGCCGTTGTAGGACGTCGTCAGGATGTCGTGGAGGTGACCATAGAAGAGGCGTGCGTGGACCGGAGAGGCGATCAGCCGCGTCAGATCCTTATTCTTCACCACCGAGCCGGTGGGGCTGCCCGAGAAGAAGTCCAGGTCGTGCGGGAAGTAGAGCACGCGGCCGTCGCTCGGCCGGAAGTAGAAGACAGCGTTGTGCCCGTCTCCGGCCGTGTAGTGGTCCACCGCGCCGGGCAGCGTGGCCAGAGCGAATGCGCGCAGCCACTGGTCCACGTCGATGAACGCGTCGACCTGGTTGTTGAAGTCCGGGTTGCTGGTCTGGCCGAAAAACTGGGCCCAGGCGATGAGGTCGTCGAAGTCGTCCCGCCAGCGGTTGTTCTTGAGCTGGAAGATGTGGCGGTAGCCCTCCTTGTCGTTGCCCAGGTTCTTGATGGACGAGCCGACGACGCTGTCCGGCTGGGGCAGCTTGGGGCTTTCGGGGTTTCCGTCGGTCGTGGTCGTCGGGTAGTAGATGTACTCGTACTCGTAGAGCGTTCCGTCACTGCCGTTGTCGAACTGGGCATCGAGCATCTCGTCTTCGAAGCGGGTGAGCTGGAGCTCCGCTGCGCCGGTGTGCTTGTCCAGGGGGGCTATGACCCGGATGAGGTCGCTGTACTCGGCAGACGGGGAGCCGGCCCTCGCCATCATGAGGTTCATCAGCATCTCCCGCTGGCCGTAGCCTACCCCCTCGGAGCGGTCCACCATCACCGAGGGAATGACCCCGTGGAATGGCGTGTCCGGCGGGAAGCTGAGCGCGAACCCGACCCGTGCCGTCACCGGCCGTCCACGCTCGCTCCCCTTGAGCCGGACCCCCACGTCGTAGAAGGCCTCCCGTTCGTCCCGGATCACGGTGCATCCGAGCCGGTCGTTGCTCATCAGGTTCGGCGGAGCAAAAAGCCAGTCGGTGTCGGCCTGCGTCACCACGATGCGCAGGGTGTGCATCGGAGCATCGGTTTCGGGGGTGGCGTCCACCTTGTAGAGCGCCCGGGAGGCCGGCCCGGCCGCGGGGAAGAAGCTCGTTGCCCCGGCCTGGTCGAGCCCTGAGAGCCAGAACTGCACGATGGTCCCGTCCGGAGTCCCCGGGACCTGCCCCACGAAGCGACCTCCGACCAGCACCATGTCGTTGCTCTGCGGTTTTCCGCCGTCCAGCGTGAACCAGAGGGTCACCCCCGCCACTCCATCCGGATCCGATGCCTCGACGCTCACCGTCACGGGCTCGAGCGGTGCCGGAACAGCAGGCGAATGCGAGAGGCCCTGGTACGTAGGGCCGACGTTGGCCTCGAGCACGGAGTTGGGCGCGCCGGGCGTGCCATTGTCGACAGGCCGCTTCAGCAGCGTGGTCACCGGCAGCCGGTTGAAGTAGAGCCGGCTGTTGAGCTGGTTCGAGCCCGCAACCCAGCGGGCCTTGAAGCTCAGCTTCCAGGTCACCCCATTGGTGATCTTCGCCCCGCCGGACAGGGTGGTCTCGGCGTGGTTGTGCATGTGCTCCGTCGTGCCGGTGGATACAAGTCGCAGGACATGGTTGCCCGGGTTGTCGGGATCCTCGACGACCGTGCTGTGGCGGTGATTCCCGAGCAGTCTCCACGAGGCAGCGGTTCCACTCTCGAAATCGGAGTTCTGGATCCGCTCCTTGGGCGCACCCGCGGGATCCTCGATCAGGCTCACGTCATCCAGCAGGACGATGCCGTCATCGAGAAGGCCGAGCACGAGCTCCTGCCAGGTTCCGTCCGGGCCGACCGAGCTGGCTGCCACGACCCCTTCGATGACCACCTGCTCCCAGGGGGAGGCATCTGATTCCACGCTCGATCCCCATGCCTCAGGGGTGGCATTGTCCGCCCGGGGATCCCGCAGCTCCATGCTGGAGCCGCCTCCATCGGCCCATTGCGGCCACCGCCCGCCATCCCTGTAGCTCACCTCGTCCACCGTGTTTCCGCACGAGTCGAGCAGCACCAGCCGCTCTCCGGAGTTGCCCAGCTTCTTCTTGAAATCGCCCAGGACGGCAATGCCGGGATGGAGCTCCGCAAAGGTCTGGGCATCCCCCGATACCACGAGGAAGCCGCCGGGGAGCACGCTCGTCCCCTCGGGAAACGAAAACTCGACGGCATCGACGAACGACCATCCGCCGAGGTCCAGCGGCACGGACCCGGCATTGAACAGCTCGATCCACTCTTCATCCGAGGATTCCGAGGTTCCGTCCGCCCCGGGGAGAGGGGCGTGGCGATACAGGATCTCGTTGATGACCAACTGGGGCAAATCGAGCGGCGGGTTCTTGACGCCGGGCGTCGGAATGCCCGGGAAGTACCACGCACCTCGTCCTTCCTGGCGTGCCCGCGGGTCGACCCGCAGCAGGACCCCATCGACGACGGCTTCTTTCTCCGGCGCATAGAGCCACAGGATCTCCCCAGCCTCGGCGGACAAGCCGAGCTGACCCTTGGTGAACAGGTGGACTTCCCCCGGCTCGATCAGGGCGGGGGGCAGCACGACCTCGTTTCCTCCGGAAGCGGCAAGGACCATCCCCCCGACATCGGCCGGAGCATCCGCTGTATTGATCAGCTCGACCCAGAGCTTGCCGCCCGCGGATACCTCGTTCAACCTCGGCCCGGGCAGATCGGCAGCCGTCTTCATCGGCCAGATCTGGGCCCGAAGCCCGGCGGAAAAGACCATCGTGCCGCCGCCGGGGGCCGCCTGGTGAACCTCCACGGCCAGCACGTTGGTGCCCGGCACCAGGAGCTCGCTCGGGAGCTGGTTGCCGATCGACTTCATCGGCTCGTCCACGGCTGCGACCGCGAAGGTGGCGGGGCCCACCGGACCGTCCGGCATGTTGAGCCGCAGCGCTTCGGTGCCGTTGAGGTAGAAGACAGCCCCGTCGTCCACCAGCGTGTCGAGCCACAGCGTGACCTGCGAGGGATCCGCGGGAAGCATGAACTCGTGGCGGAAGTACGTGGTGACCGGGTCTGAAGGCAGCTCGGTCTGCCCTGGTGAGGGCAGCACCGGCTCCCGGGTGCGGAACAGGACATAGGTCTTCTGGACATTGCTGGCAGACAGGCTGTCGAACGTGTCCGACCAGATATAGCGCGTGGACGGTGCAAAGTCGCCCGAGACGGCCCATCCCCAGGGGCCGGAGCTCTTGTCCGCCTCCACGCCGGGAGCGGTCCAGGTGGCTTCCGCCTGCGCCTGGGCAATGAGCGGCTGGACGACCTGCACCGGCGGTGGGGGGGCAGCCAGCGAGCCGCCGGGGCTGGCGTCGGCCGGTCCCAGGATCCACTCGTAGCCTGCAACCGACGTGGAGACGGTGCCTCCCGGAGTCTCCACCTCGCCGATTAGCATCTGTGGCCCCTGGTCCCCCTCGATGGCCTCCCACGCGGCCACGTAGAGGTGGTCCCCAGTCCCCACGCTGAAGCTGAAGTCCTCCGACGTGGTCCAGTCGCTGACCGCATCCCGTGCGACGTAGGTGAGGGCAGTGCCGTCCGCAGGGCCCGTGTACAGGGCGAAGAAGTTGTCCGCGGTGAACCGGGCCGTGACCTCCTGCTCGAGCACCGGAGCGGCACCGGCAAAGAACGCTGCGGTTCCCACGAGCCAGGGGGAATCGTCGAACGACAGCTCGGGCCAGTCCAGCGGCGCTCCTTCTCCCGAGGCATCGTACGTCCAGTCGGCATCGTCCGGCACCAGCGTCACCCATTCAGGGGGGGCCAGCGGGTCCGGGAAGTTCCCCGCCCCCGGCGTGCCGCGGGGCAGGGCGCTTCCCCGCCAGCTCTCCGCCATCTCGCTGCTCGCGAGCGGGACCGACTTGGCCAGTGAGGCACCGGAACCGGCCGGGATGACCGGCCAGGGCTCGTCCACGGACCAGGCCACCAGGTCCATCAGCCGTCCGCCGTTGTTGAGCAGCTCGAGCTTGCCTCCCTGGGCGGGAAGCGATCCACTCCACGGCCCCAGAGCACCGGGCACGCCGGCCTCGGCCATGGCAGCAGGGTCCGACGACACCACCAGGTACCCGCCCGGGGGGACCAGGGTCCCGTCAGGAATCGTGTAGCCGACGGCCCCATCGAGCCGCCAGTCCGACAGGTCCAGGTCGAGCGAGAGCGGGTTGTGCAGCTCCACCCAGGTCGCAGGAGAGCTCAGCGCAGGCTGATACATGATCTCGGTGAAGACAGCGATGCCTCCCACGGCCCGAAAGCTCCTCGACCAGGGCTTCGGGTTCTTGGCAAGGCACTCCCCGGTCGGGGGGGGCTCCACCGTCTCGGCGTCGGATGCGATGTCCTGGCCAAGGTCGTCCCAAACGTCACCGGGCACGTCACCGGGCACGTCACCGAGCGGCTCCGTGTCCGGATACGGCACAGAGTCTGGATACGGCCCGCCATCGAGTCCCGGAGCCTCACTGTGCCCGTCGGGCAGAGAGGGCACATCGATTTCGCCGCTCCCCTGCCGATCGCTGCCCCAGGCATCTTCCGGAGAGCGGAGTCCTTCTCCGACCACCTCCAGTCCCGGGGACGTCGCACCGCCGCCGCACGCGGCCACGGAGACCAGCACTGTCGCAATCGCAGCGAACTTCCAGGGGAGAGTCCTCACGTACACCTCCGAGGTCATTCGAGCTTGGTCTTCACTCCCGCACCCCACCAGGGAATCTGGGTGTCGTGCAGCAGCTTGACTTCTGCACTGCCGGTGTCGATGAGCAGCACGTCTCCGGTCTTGTCGAACGCAAAGGCCTTGTCCGTCCACCCTGCGAGCCCGAAAATGCCCACGTAGCCGGAAATCGGCCCGATGTCGCTCGCTACGTGTCCGGTTGCAGGATCCACGGAAACCAGGAGGTTCGAATCTTCGCCGTCCTTGTGAACCGCGGCGAAAGTGCCCACGCCCGCAATGGAGTAAGCGTCGCCGGCAGAGGCGTACTGCGATCCGTACCCGCCGAGCTTCTTGGCCGCCAGCTCCCCATCGACCAGGTCCAGGCGGTACCAGCCCCCCTCCTCACTGATCCCGACGAGCACGTCGCGGTCCGGCTCGATGAGGCCAGCGGGGACCATGGTGAGTCCGTTGAACGCGCTCGGCAGCTTCGCAACCAGACTGCACTGCACCGTCCCGGGATGACAGGTGTAGAGGTACTCGTAGCTGGTCCCGTACAGCACTCCGTACCCGTCGATGCCGATGTCGGTCATCTTGTGAGTGGCTCCGTCATCGGGCCAGGCGAATTCGCCGACCTCGTCGAGCTTGTACATCTTGACGTCCATGGCATACAGCGTGTCCGCGGTATGGGCGTAAACGGTGCTCGGCTTCACCGTGCCCGGAAGACCGGGGTTCTGTGGAAACAGGTCCGCCACGTCCGGAACGCCGTCATAGTCCTGGTCCGGTTCCGAGCAGACGCCATCCATGCAGAACCGGTCCGGTCCGCACTGGCCGCAGCTTCCGCCGCAGCCGTCGGGGCCGCAGTCCTTTCCGCTGCAGGCCGCTTCGCAACAGAGCCCGTCGAGGCAAACGGCCCCGTCGTCGCAGTGTCCGCAGCTTCCGCCGCAGCCGTCCGGACCGCAATCCCGGGCATCACATGCGGGCGAGCAGCACACGCCGTCGAGGCACACCTGGAGCCCGCCGCACTGGCCGCAGTTCCCCCCGCAGCCGTCCGGACCGCATCCCTTCTTGTCGCACGCGGGCACGCACCCAAGGTCGTCGCCGGCAGCGTCCGCCGACAGCTCGCCATGGCCATCGCCCATATCGGACTGAAGCACATCTGCGACCTGGTCCGCTACATCTGTGGCGGAGACGTCCTGGACGTCCGAAGTGCTTTCGGATGAGCAGCCGCAAACCATGGCGGGCAGGAAGAGGAGCAGGGGAATTGATGGCGGGAAAGCGTGCCTCATCGATGCCTCCGGGCGAAATCCTCCGGCATTAGACCAGCGGGGGGGCTGAGTGTCAAGGTGCCGACATGGTGCGCACCTTGTTTCGTCCCGGAGCAAGGTGTATTGTCGAGGCGTGGCCGGGAGAGCGGCTGCGGTTTTCGTCAACCTGGGCGGAATGACGGTACTTTGACTGGAGGGGGTGAAATGCGTACTGCATGTTTCGGTTTCGAGCCTGGGGCCAGGTCGGGATTGGTACTGGGGCTGGTTGCCCTTGCCGCTGTAACGATCCACCCGGTGCCATGCTTTGGCCAGGAGGACTGGAAGGCCGCGCTGGAGAAGGAGAAGACCGCCAACGTGGCCCGCATCGCGGAGATCGAGAAGCAGGCTCCGGCCGTCTTTGCCGACTACCAGGCATCCCAGAAGGCCATCGAAGAGCACAACGCCAATCCGTGCACCTACGATGAGAGCAACCCTAACGCGTGCGATTCCTATAACGAGAGGGCCGTGCAGCTGAACGATACCAGCACCAAGCTCCTGGCGAAGCTCCAGGCGTTCAAGGACGAAGAGGACAAGCTCATCGCCAGGAACCAGGAGATCTCCCGCCGTCTCAACTGCGTTCAGTTGCCGATCAAATGCACGGCGAACTCGGATTGCACCTGCAGCAAGTGCTGCGGGACGTGGGACGGAGCCGGGGGGCAAGGGATGTGTCAGCCCACGTGCAAGTAGCCGGGCGCGCCAGCAAGGCTTTCCCCGGTCGGAAAACACTTCGATTCGACCCCTGCGCCGGCGGGGGCTCGATTCCGCTCCAGTATCGGCCGGGGGCTTCCTTCGACGCCGGTCTTGACGCGACTCCTTTGGGGAGGCCATACTTCCTTGTGCTGGAGGGTATGTCCGCCCGGCGCAAGCTTCCCCGGGTTCCCGCCGGCCCACATCCGGCCAGTGGAGGCGCGTAGATGAGGACAGGGAGTCTTCCATCGACGATTGGGTTGGCGTTGACATGCTCTGCCCTGCTTCTGCTCCCCTCTCCCACCCTTGCCAAGATGCCGCTGGGGCACCTGGACGAGGCGCAGCCGACGTGGGTCGGGGGGTGGGGATTCGACCCGGACCACCCGGAGGCGGAGATTGCGATTCACATCTATGTGGACGGTCAGTTCGCGGGCAACGGCGAAACCAAGGGGTACCGTCCGGACGTGAATGCTGCCTACGGAATCACGGGGAACCACGGGTTCACGTTCGGGGTGGACATCGCGAAGTTCGGTCCCGGGACGCACAACGTGTGCGCCTACGGAATCGACCTGGACGGCGAGGGCAATCCTGCGTTCGACCCCTGCCCTTACAAGGTGACCATCGGCTGCACTCCGCAGTGCGGCGGCAAGAACTGCGGCAGCGACGGCTGTGGCGGGTCGTGCGGGAGCTGTCCGGGCGGGCAGACGTGCGACAACGGCCAGTGCTCGGGGGGACCGCCTCCCAGCGGGATGCCGACCGGGAACCTGGATGCGGCCAACGAGGGGATGATCGGCGGTTGGGCCAAGGACCCGGACTGGGACGGCCCGCTCATGGTCCACATCTACGTGGACGGAGCCATGCTCAAGGTGCTCAAGGCGGACGGGTGGCGGGAGGACGTCGGAGCGCACGGGTTCTCGTGGGATCCGCCTCCCTTCGGGGCCGGCGATCACGAGGTCGTTGCGTACGCACTCGGCGTGGACGGGGCGGGAAATCCGAACGGCGAGAACCCGGGGCTGAACGGGAGTCCAAAGACGCTCAAGGGAACGTGCAACGGCCTGGAATCGGACGCGCTCGGGTGGTGCCAGGGAATGGCCCCGTACTGGGTCAACCGCCAGAAGGACACGGTCTGGGTTTCCAACGACTCCGCCCGAGCCGGGGTGAACAAGTCGTTCGGGGGCACGATCTTCCAGATCTATGGGTCGGGCTGGGACCGCAACCTGATCCTGGAGCACGGCGGCGGTGCGGTGCAGCTTTCCATCTGGGGCTATGACCCGGTCGGCGGCGTGGGGTGGTACGGGAACGACGGGTGCGACCCGAAGTCGTACCCCTCGGAGGCGGCGTGCAAGGCCGGAGGGCACGCAAGTTGCTCCCCGTGGGCTCACCCGGGCGGCGCACACTGCTCGAACTGCACGAGCCAGACACCGTGTGGCGGATGGACCCCGGGGGCTCCCTGGAATCCGATCCAGGCGCAAGGGCCGGGGTGCGGATGGGATTCTCCCGCCAACGACTGCAACGCGGCCGAATGGCAGGGCCAGACGTTCTACACGAGACTGGATGCGCCATTCCACTTCACGTCGACGGCACCGCCTGCCCCCATGCCCATGGAGCAGTGGGTGACTGCAAACCAGGGGTACCTCGAAGTCAAGTATCGCCTGACCTACTCGGGACCCTACACGTGGACGCCCCATCCCCAGGAAATCCCGGCGATCTTCACTTCGTTCGGCATGAACCAGCACTACTACTACTATGACGGTGATGCCCCTTTCAGCGGGGCCGGCGTGACCCACAAGGCCGGTGCATCTTCCGGGTTCCTGCGCTATCCGAACCGGCCGGAGTACGGGCATGGAGACGACTACTTCGGCTACGTCCGGGAAGGGTGGTGGGGGGTGTGCGACGGGGCGCAGGAGCGGTGCATCACGGTGGCATCATTCTCACCGGTGATGAACGAAGTGGCCCTGGCCCAGAACCAGGCCCCGGGGGGATCGGGGTACATCACGGCGCTGGGCTACTTCGGCGTCAAGCCGGGCATGGACTTTCAGTGGACGGTCTACTTTTTCCCATACCGGTACGACCAGGTCGTCGGGGGCAAGACCGTGCGGGACATCATCTACTCGCTGGCACCTCCGGACTTTGCGACGCAGCCCTGCAAGCCGGCCTGCTCCGGCAAGCAGTGCGGCCCGGACGGGTGCGGCGGGAGCTGCGGCAGTTGCCCGGGCGGCTCGACCTGTGACGGTGCCGGCCAGTGCATTGCCGGCTGTCCCGACAACTGCTGGGGCAAGCAGTGCGGCCCGGACGGGTGCGGCGGAAGCTGCGGGAACTGCACGCCGGGTTTCACGTGCAACGATTCCGGACAGTGCGTGCAGCAGTGCTTCGGAAGCTGCCTCGGCAAGCAGTGCGGCACCGACGGCTGCGGCGTGAGTTGCGGGAGCTGCGCGCCGGGGTTGACCTGCACCGATGCCGGCCAGTGCGTCCAGAACTGCGTCGGGGACTGCACCGGAAAGGACTGCGGGCTGGACGGCTGTGGGGTGAGCTGCGGCAACTGCGGTCCCGGTCTCTTCTGCACCGGTGCGGGCGAGTGCGCGGACGAATGCCCGGCAAGCTGCGTGGGCAAGGAGTGCGGCAGCGACGGCTGCGGCGGCGATTGCGGAAGCTGCGGTCCGGGCCTGATCTGCTTTGCCGGGGTCTGTGTGGAGCCGTGCGAGCCCATCTGTGAAGGCAAGCAGTGCGGCCCGGACGGGTGCGGCGGAAGCTGCGGGTCGTGCGGATTCGGGCAGGCCTGCGCCATGTCGGACTGGCAGTGCCTTCCCGAGGACCAGGTGCCGCCCGAGGAGCGATGGGAGCCGGAAGTCGAACCGGAACCCGACGTGGTATCCCAGGGAGACGGCCTGTCCCAGGGGGACGGGAATCAGCCCCGGGGAGACGGGGATCAGCCCCGGGGAGACGGGGATCTTCCCGGTGGGCCCGATGGCCAGGGCGCTCCCATGCCTGACGAGTTCGGGAAGTGCCCGGATGGGTTCGTTGCCGACAACGGCAAATGCATCCTCGTGGAAGAAAAAAAGAACGAGCCTGCCGGGTGCGGGGTTGTGAGGGGGGGGCGCACCAATGGCGTCGGGGCGGCTGCGGTGCTGCTTCTGGCCGCTGCGCTGCTCCTTGCCGCCCGCGGTCTGCTCGCGCGTCGCTCCCATGCCGGTTCCGAATAGGCAGTTGACTCGCAACGGGCCGGTCTTCACCCGCGGTCGATCCACTCCTCGCCGTCCGAGGTCATCGGAAACATCACGAACCGGACGAGAAGCAGCGCCAGGGTCACGATGACCCCGAACCCGATGGACCGGGCCGGCATTGCATCCCGGTAGGTCCCGACGGCCTTCAGGAAGTCGCTGCACCGCACGTTGGCCTGCAGCGACGGCGACGCAGAAAGCATCTGTGTCGCGTCTTTTTCCATCTCCTCGCTGAGATGGGATTCCTCCCCACCCGACGAGGAAAGGGTCCGGTTGCAGTCGCTCCGGGCTTCCCGGTAACCCTCGACAAAACGTCCCCGCATGTGCCACAGGGCAAAGTGGCTGGCCGGAATCACTGCACCGCCGACTACCAGGCAGGCAAGGGCCCACAGCAGCTTGCGCAGCATCTTCTCCCCCAATCCCCCAAAGTTCACGGGGGTCGAGTGTCTACACCGCGCAGCGTTTGTCAACGGTCACGGAAAGGAGAAAAGAAGAACCGAGCGACAGAAAAGACGATCAGAAGTCGAATTCGCAGACGAACAGGCCTTCGACCGCCAGGTCATTGAGCCCCAGACTGGAAGTCAAATCGTGCCGCAGCTCCCTGGTGCATCCCCCGAGGTTTTCTTGCCATGCCATTGGCGCGGCAGTAGACTAGCAACAGCAGTCGAACATCCTGGGGCGCAGCTTGTTGAAGGGAGGGGGCAGATGAGTCGAGGGAAACTGGCCGTCGTCGCGGGGCTCATTGCCGTGGTGGCTGCCGCTGCGTTGGTGTTGCACCTGGCGGAACCGCTCGGGCCGCAGGGGGCCGCTACCGGAGTCGCTCCGTCGGGGACATCCACCGTGATTTCGGAGGTCCAATACGTGGTCAAGCCGGGGTGCACCGGCACGGCCGCGGCCGGCACCTACTGCACGCTGGATGAGGCCGTCGACAAGGCGAGCCTTCAGCCAAAGGCCGCCCTCCTCCTGGAGCCGGGCGAGCACAAGCTGACCCGTACGCTTCGCAAAGGAATCGCCATTCGCGCGAAAGGTGCGACCACGAGCCCCACATTCACCAACGTCGTTGCGTGCGCAGTTCCGTTCACGCTTCCAAGCTCCCCCAAGGTTACAATCCGTTGCGCCGCCACGCTGGCGGACGGCACGAGCGGCCTGGCCGTCGACCTGACGGACGAGAAGGCGCAGGTGGAACTGAACGGCGTCCGTCTCTTGCCGGCGCTGGGAGTCGGGAGTATTGCAAGGCCGGTGCTGACGGTGAAGCGGGGGCAGGTCTCCCTGGTATCCAGCGTCCTTGCGGGGCGGCTCGTGGCCACCGGGACGGGGGCCACGGTGACGGCGGTGAACACGTCGGTTGCGATCCCGCACGATGCTGCCCTCAAGATGGGAGCGGTGCTGGCTGGCGGCTCGGACTACCGGTACAACGAGGTTCCGGCATCCGACGGGCTGTGCGAGAAGAGCAGCGAAGTGGGGGTGGCGGTGCTGGACGGGGCCCGGCTCTATTCCGTCGGTCTCGACGTGAGCGGGGAGATGCGCGTCGGCGTCTGTGTTTCGTCCGGCGAGGCGCACCTGTGCGGTGGCGGCATCCACGACACCACCTTCGACTACACCGCAACGGAGACCGGGTGGGGAGCCTACGTCGGCGACGGCGGAGAGCTCGACCTGAAGGCCGTCGACGTGGCGAACAACAACGACATTGGCGTCCTGGCGGATGGCGAGGGGACCTCTCTGCTCATCCGCGAAGGGACCGTGGTGACAGGGACTGATGGGGGCTTCGTGGAGCTGATGGCCGGGATGGCGGTCGTCGCTCAGGACAAGGCCGAGCTGACCATGCAGGATTCCAGCATCGTGCAGGTGGAGGGACCGGGCCTGGTTCTCTCGTGGGGGGCCACGGCGACCGTGACGGACTGCCTTTTCAGCGGCGACGAGTACGCCGGGATCGTCGTCCTCGGCGCCACACTCGACCTGAGCGGAAGCAGCATCCTCGGCATCGACAGCAACTGCAACATGGGCGGCGGCTGGGCCATGGACATCTCCAACGATCCCTACGGCGCCAGTACCGTCACGGTCAACTCGACGCAGATAGACGGACAGGGAGTCACGAACAGTGGAATCATCGTGGCCGGCACAGGGGCCGAACCGTCCACGATCTCCATCACGGGCAGCACATTCAAGGGCATGATCGGCGAGCCGTACGGAAGCCACACCAAAATGGGGAGCGGCGTCTACGCACGGGACCTGTGCCAGGGACTCAGCCTCCAGGGGAACACCTTCGAGGACAACGTCGGCCCCCACATCTTCCTGCACGCGGCCACGGCCACGGTTGCCGGAGAGACGATCGCGACCAATGGCAAGCTCGACGTGCTGCAGCAGAACTGCACGTGCACGACGGCAGCTCTCGATGATGCCTCATTGCAGGCCGGCCAGGCCGCACCGCTCATCACCCGGATCTGCGACGAAGATGCCTACTGGGAGCCGTACGAGGACGACCACTTCACGATATTCCTCGAGATCGCGGAGATCGAAGGGTAGCCGTCCGGGCCCATCGTACCGGGCCTCGACGGGTGGTCCACCGCCACGGCAGCAGGAGCAGCAGGAACGCCAGCAGGGCGATGGGGCTGGTGCGTCGGCCCTGTTCGCATCCTCCCCCCCCCTTCCCCGGGGTCGACGAATCCACAGGGACGGGGCCGACTTCCGCTGCGTCTGCAGCGGCGAGCGTCTCTCCACGCACATCGTGCGCCGTCCCGAGATCCTCTCCGGAATCCCACGCTGGCCCGATCTCCACTACGTCGCTCGAGGACTCGGGACAGGGCTCGGGAACCGCCTCCGGCTCGGGTTCCGGCGGAGTGGGCAGAGGCTGGAGACGGAACAGCGGGTCGCCAAAGACCACCGTCATCCAGCAGTTGCGCGGGATGGCCCGGTACGCGGCCTCGGCCAGGGTCACCCGGTCCACGACGAACGCTTCGAGGAAGCGGTCGCCCTTCATGTACCACAGCATGTAAGGCTCCCAGACCGCGCCTGCCGTGGCCGTGATTCCCTTCGCCAATGCCCCCGCACACCAGGATCCGGGCTCGCGGTAGCTCATGGCCGAGAAGGAGTCGAGGTGCAGCCCGACCGCGCCGGTGGCCCACTCGAACGCGTCGTTGTAGCTGAATGCTTTGTACCAGCCGAAGTACCAGCGGGCATCGGGGCAGGAAAGCTGGGCAGGCTCGATCCCGAACTCCGCGTCGTTGGAATCGAGGACCACGGTCCATCCGGCCTCGGCCAGAAGATCCGCCGCGTGCTGGATCTGCCCGTTCCCCTCGAGCCCGGCGCCGGCGATCACCCCTCGGTCGTTCGGGTTGTCACCGTTCGGCTCGAGGTCCAGATAGGCAATGTCCGACGGATCCGGCGAGTCGGCCCCCTCGGCCATCGCCCGGTCAACGAGCTTCATGGCGACGTCGGTCGTGGGTCCGTCGAGCCGCGTCACCAGGTACCCCGCAAAACCGTTCGCCCGAGTGAAGCGCTTCGTCGACTTGTAGTAAGGGTTTTCCGCGTAGTCGAGCTCGCCGTACAGGTCGACCAGGAAGGAGTCGACCGACGTGAGATCCTGGCCGAGCACCTCCTCGCCGGCACCGGCGATGACCCCCGGAATCCCGCGGGTCAGCACGAGGAACAGGACCTGGTCGGACAGCCCTTTTGCCTGGAGGCAGTCCGCAATCGGCGCCTTCACGAGGTCAAGGAAGACGTCGTACCCGACCAGGTACTCGTCGGGGACGTCGATGTCGCAGCGGTTCTCCGGCGGCAGACTGCGGGCGGACTGATAGTGGGTCGCGATGGCCATGGATGCAGGCGATGTCGAGTTGGCAACGACGAGGACGTTGGCAGAGCCCGGCTCCTCGTCGGCCAGAGCCGAGGGGCAGACCAGCACAGAAAGCACCAGAACGGATAGCGTGGTGGCAGACTCCATGACTCCCTCCCCAAGCCCGGCCGACGACGATGCCATTCTAGCGCGAATCCAGGGCGGCATACAACCCGAGGCGATGACTTCAGGAGTGGAGGCGGCTGGTAGCGAGTCGACCCTGGCGCTTGACGGGGCGAGTCCACGTGGTCTACTGTTCTGGCGTTGTGGTGAACCAATCGTTTGGGGGGACGCCATTAGCGCCGGGGCGTGCTCCGGCGGTCTTGGAGGGGGAAAGATGGTACGCTGGATCTTCCCGTTGACGTTGGCGTGGATTCTTCTGCTCGCGTTCTGTGCCTGCAGCGGCAACATGCAGACGATCGAGCTCGATTCCGGACCGGATGTCGAAGATTCTCAGGTCCAGATCGTGCCCATATGCGCCTCGGATTCCGAGTGCGATGACGAGGATCCGTGCACGAAGGACTACTGCTCAGAGGCGGGAAAATGTGCTCAGGACCCGGCTCCGGGCGAGGTCTGCGACGACGGCAACCCCTGCACCACGGGAGATCTCTGCGGCGAGGATGGGACGTGCGGAGGGGGCGAGGCCCTCGTGTGCAATGACGAGAATCCCTGCACCAACGACGTGTGCAAGGTGGAAGAGGGATGCGTGTTCGAGCCTTCGGACAAGGACCTCGAATGCGACGGGACGCCCTGTACGTCCGGTGATCAGTGCATCCAGGGGGCTTGCGTAGCCGGCACGCTGGTCGAGTGCGTGGACGCCAATCCCGACGACTGCACGTTCTTCACCTGCGACGCCGGCACGGGAGAGTGCACAGTGGCCCAGACTCACCTGCAGGGGCACCCCTGCGCGGACGGGAATCCATGCACGGACAACGATGTGTGTGACGGCAAGGGGGTCTGCCAGCCCGGTACGCAGCATTCCTGTGTATCCCAGCATCCCTGCAAGGCCGCCTGGTGCAACGACCAGGCCAAGGAGGGAACCAACCCGTGCGTGGCCGACTTCCTGCCCGAAGGAACCCCATGCGACGACGGGAGCAAGTGCACGGACGGGGACAAGTGCGCTGCTCCGGAACAGGGACCGATGCAATGCATTGGGACGCCCATCGGCTGCGATGACGGAAATGCCTGCACGCTGGATACCTGCACCGAGGAAGACGGGTGCGCGTTCAGCCCCAAGGCGGACGGAACCCTGTGCGGCGGCAACGAGCTGTGCGGCGGCCAGGCAGTGTGCAAGGGGGGGCAGTGCCAGTGGGGGCAGGGGCAGGGGTGCGACGACGGGATCGCCTGTACCCAGGACAGTTGCCTTCCGGACGGGAACTGCCAGAACGTGCCGGTCGACTCGGTCTGCAACGACAACGATGCCTGCACCGGAGTGGAGACCTGCAAGGCGGGGCAGGGATGCGTCGGGGGGACGCCGATCGTCTGCAACGACGGGGTGGCGTGCACGCAGGATTCCTGCCAGAACGGCCAGTGTGTCTACTCGCCCCAGTTCGGGTCGTGCAACGATGGAAACATCTGCACCGACGACGTTTGCCAGGTACCGGCCGGCTGCTCGAACACGCCGAACAACGTGAACTGCGACGACGGCAATCCCTGCACGTCGGGGGACCAGTGCGTCGGCGGCTCATGCCAGTCCGGCGGTGCGGCCAACTGCGATGACGGCAACTCGTGCACCGAGGATTCCTGCGACCTCCAGAAGGGATGCGTGCACGTCCCGAAGGGTGCTGGCTGCGGCGCATGCGACCCCTACAAGATCGAGACCTGCTACTCCGGGCCGGGCGGGACCGAGGGCAAGGGAGCCTGCAAGGCCGGGTTCCGGCAGTGCCTCGCCACGGGGCTGGACTGGTCTCCCTGTTACGGGCAGGTTCTGCCGCTCACCACGGACATCTGCGGCAACAACCTGGACGACGACTGCGACGGCACCCAGGCCGACGAGGCCTGCTCCGACGTGCCCGATTCGGGCGTCTGGGCCGACTACGACTACGGCAGCGATACTACGGGGAACGGCTCGTTCAAGAACCCCTACAAGACCGCGACCAAGGCCGTCTCTACCGGCTCCAAGCTGGTCATGCTCAAGGCCGATGCCGATGGCACGATCTACCCCGAGGAGGTCAGCCTCGGCGCTGTGGTCAACGGAATCACGATCAAGGGGTGGGGGCCGCAGAGGCCCGTGATCCAGGGGCGCCTGTACCTGGTCCACTGCTATGACTGCGTGTTCGACAACCTGGAGCTCCGCTACGCCAAGCCCGGGCAGTTTGAGAATCCCCCCGGCGGCACCATCGACGCCGTGCACAACTACAGAAACGTCTTTTCGCGGGTCAAGCTCTCGGCTCCGGACGGGCTTCCGAGCGGCATGAACCTCGCCCGATGCCACCATGGCTACGACAACCTGTTCGTGGACGTGGAGATCGATGACGTCGTGCTGCAACCCGTGGACGGGACGAGCACGAATGCGCTGCTCAACTGGCAGGATCACGGGTCCGGATCGCAGTTCGTCCGGGTGAAGCTCGGGAACAAGATCACGGTCCAGGGAGGGCTTCCCGGCTCGCTCGGCCTCACCTTCATCTCGGTGGGCGGGTACTGCTCCAACTGGCCCAAGGGGGTCAGTGGCATCCGCAACTGCGTGGCGGGCAACCTGGATGTGGCCAAGCTGTCCACGGGAAGCTCCTCGTTCACTGCGTTCAACTACTGGTGCTATTTCCCGTCGGAAAACGCATCGGGAGTTGCCGTCGTGAACAACACCGTGGCCAACATCAAGGCCGGGAGCGTGACCGCGCTGACTGCATCGCTGGCCTACGACTTCGAGCTCAACGTGTCGAGCAACATCTTCGGGCCGTTCGAGGGGGCCAGCTCCACGGGGGTGAGCTGCGGCTCGCCGCTGCTGGTGCACTACACGGACCTGTTCGGCGTGACGATGCCATACTCCGGGAAGGCCGGCGGCGGGGTGGGGAATATCTCGAGCGACCCGATGTTCCAGGCTCCGGGCAATGGGGACTTCCACCTGAAGCCGGGCTCGCCGTGCATCGACACCGGTGACCCGATCCTGCCGGATGTCAACGGGAGTGCCGGGGACATGGGAGCCTACGGCGGCCCGTACGCGGGGTAGAGGCAGGAGGGGCGGGGAGCGGCCCGTCAGGAGTGTCGCCGTGTTCGGACTCGTGTTCCTCGGATTCTGGATCGCATTCCACGGCTACCTTGCCTGGCACCTCCTGCGGATGCGGGCAATGGCCGGAAGTCGGAAGGCTCGTCTGCGCACACTGAGCCTTGTCGGGCTGCTGGCTCTGCTCTTCCCGGTGAGCCGGGCCATCGAGGCCGACGGGTTGACTGCGGCCACCTATGTCCTGGCGCTCGTGGGGACGACGTGGGCCGGTACCCTGCTCCTTGCCGTGCCCTGTCTCCTGGCGGTGGACGTCGCGACGCTGTTCGGCCGCGCCTGGAGACTTCATGTCGAGCGGCTGCGGGCCGGGGCCTTCGTCCTGGCCGGGGCGCTGTCGCTCGTGGCCCTGGTGCAGGGATTTCGGCCCCCGGTCGTGGTCGAGCACGAGGTAGTGCTTCCCTCCCTCCCCCGGTCCGCAGACGGGACGACGCTGGTGCTCGTCTCAGACCTGCACCTGGGAGCGACCCTGGACGAGGACTGGCTCGCGGACCGGGTCGAGCAGATCGAAGCGCTTCAAGCGGATGCCGTCCTCCTGGCCGGAGACGTGGTCGAAGGGCGCCGGATCCCCCTCGATGTGCTTGCCGGAATGGAGCCGATCCTCCGGCGGCTCGAGCCGCGGTTGGGGACCTTCGCCGTGGCCGGGAACCATGACTGGCACGGCACGTTCGACTTCGAGAAGTTTGTGGCCGCGGCCGGAATCGAACTGCTGAAGGACGAGTGGGTGGAGCTGGTTCCGGGGCTCGTCCTGGCCGGGGTGGGGGATCACGGGGGGCACAGCTTCGACTATCGCGGGGCCGGGCGGGCGGAGCGGGCGCTGCGAAACCGCCCGAAGGGGGCGGCCACCCTCTTCCTCTCTCATCGCCCGGTCGACGGGGGACCACTGGCCCAGGCCGGCGTCGCACTCTCCCTGGCGGGTCACACCCACGGTGGGCAGCTCTGGCCGTACGGATTCCTGGCCTGGCTGCGCAATCCGTACTACTGCGGGCGGTACGATGAGGAGGGGCTGACCACGATCGTGACCCGGGGGCTCGGCACCTGGGGACCGCGCATGCGCCTGTGGGCTCCCTCGGAGATCGTTTTCATCACTCTGCGATCCGGGGACGCCTCTACCAACTGATCACGATCTTGCCGTTTCCGGTCTGGACGCCGGCGGAGTTGGACGGGTTGGTTCCGTTGTTGTAGGAGCCTCCTCCTCCGCCACCCCGGATGAGCGGAGAGAGATAGCCACCGGGGCCTCCGCCGCTGTAGCCTCCTCCGCCCCCCGCACCGCCCGAGACGGTGCATCCGCCCTGGCCTCCTCCTCCTCCGCCGAACCCCCCGTTGCCGTCATTGGCGTGGGTGCCTCCGAAGAGGCCTCCATCGCCCCCTTCCAGCGGCCGCCTGGCCGGAGTGGCGAGGCTGCACGAGGCCGTGGTGTGCCCCGGGTTGCCGTTCGACTTCCAGCCGGCTCCTCCGCCCCCCGTGTACTCATATCCGGACGGTGCCGTGCCGCCGTTTCCATCCACGCCCCCGCCCTGGGGCAGCCCGTTGCCGTGGGTCCCGCCGTTGGAGGTGACGGCATCGATGCCCGCATTGTCATAGCCGGCTCCACCCCCGCCGCCGGCTGCGATCAGGAGGGTATTCGAGCCGTCCACCCAGACGAAGCTGCCCCCCCCGCCCCCGGCATTCGACAAGACGTCTTCTCCCTTTCCGCCCACAAGGATCTTGAGGTTGGTCCCGCCGGCCACGGTGAAAGTCCCCTTCATGCGGGCACCCTTGCCGCCGAGGTGTCCTCCGTTGTCGGAGTTCTTCCCCCCTTCAGCCCCCCACGCCTCGATGGTGAGCTTCGACACGCATGCGGGGATTGCCCAGGAAGCGATGCTGCCCGAGTAGCTGAAGGTCGTGCTGTCCGCGGGGCACGCCACGCAAAGCCCGTTCTGGCACGACTTGCCGGCCTGGCAGGTTCCGCACAGCCCTCCGCACCCGTTGTCGCCGCACTCCTTGCCTGCGCATTTCGGCGTGCACGGGCAGCTCTTCAGGCAGCGGCACAGGATCTGGTCGCCATACTGGGGCGTGCCGTTGCCCTGGTAGTTCTGGCTGGCCTTGCCGTCCTTGTTGACCTTGCAGAGGTTGTTCTGCGGCTCGTAGATGGGGTAGCTGAAGTTGTTGGGATCCGCGGCAAACGAGGAGGCCCCGGGGTGCAGCGACTGGCAGTAGTCGATCTGCTCCTGCATGCTGTTCCAGTTGACCGTGGTTCCGCCTAGGGACGAGCACACGTTCGAGCAGGTCCAGCCGTTGTTCACGCCGATTCCAGCCGTTCCGTACACGACCGGGTTGCACTCGGGAACACAGGTCCCGCCCACGCACAGGCCTCCGGGGCAAGGACTCGAGTTGCTGGCATGCTTGCAGCCGGTTGCCTTGTCGCACGAGTCGTCGGTGCACGGGTTGGCGTCGTCGCAGCCCAGGGCAGGCCCTCCCGAACAGAGCCCGCCGGCGCACTTGTCGGCCGTTGTGCAGGCGTCCCCGTCGTCGCACGAGGCCGTGTTGCTGGCATGCTTGCAGCCGGTTGCCTTGTCGCACGAGTCGTCGGTGCACGGGTTCGCGTCGTCGCAGGCGGCGGGGCCTCCCGGAATGCAGCTCCCGGCACCGCAATGATCGCTGGCGGTGCACTGGTCTCCGTCCTCGCACGGGAGCGTGTTGGGCGTGTGCACGCATCCGCTTTTCGGGTCGCAGGAGTCGTCGGTGCAGCCGTTGTCGTCGTCGCAGTCCAGCAGTGGCCCGGCCTTGCACCACCCTGCGGAGCAGACGTCTCCGGCCGTGCAAGCGCTGCCGTCGTTGCACGCTGCCTGGTTCGGTTTGAACGTGCAGCCGACCTTGGGCTCGCAGCCATCATCGGTGCAGAGGTTTGAGTCGGTGCAGGCCAGCGGGAATCCGCCGATGCAGGCCCCGAGCTCGCAATGGTCCCCCTGGGTGCACAGGCTGCCGTCATCGCAGGGGACCTGGTTCATGGTGAACACGCAGCCGACCTTGGGATCGCACGACTCGGTGGTGCACACGTTGTCGTCCTTGCATGCAAGCGCCGCACCCGGAACACAGCCGCCGGCCTGGCAGGAATCCCCTTGAGTGCACGCGTTGCCGTCGTCGCAGGCTCCCTCCGCTGCCACGTGGATGCAGCCGGTCTTTGCATCGCAGGAATCCGCGGTGCATGGATTGGAGTCATCGCAGCCCAGCGCCTTGGCCCCTGGAGAGCAGCTTCCATTGGCACAGACATCGCCGACCGTGCACAGGCTTGCGTCCTCACACGGGGCAGCGTTGGCCTGATGCTGGCAGCCGGTGGCCGCATCACACGAATCATCGGTGCAGGGGTTGTCGTCCGCACAGTTTGCGGCCACGGAACCTGCGCACGTCCCCGCGGAACAGTGTTCGCCGACCGTGCACGCATCACCGTCGTCGCACGGGGCTCCTTCGTGTGCCGCAATCAGGCTGCAAGCGCCCGTCACCGGGTCGCACGCGGCATCGAGGCAAGGGGAATCGACCCCCGCGGGCTCGGGGCAGACGACCGGGCTTTCGGGCACGACCCTGCACTGGTACGGCCACTTCGCCAGGTCGCAGAACAGCGTCCCGTTGCACAGATCCCCGTCCTCAAGCGGAGCGCAGTCGACGTCATTCTGGCAGTCGCAGGGAATCTCGATGCCGCTGCAGCCTTTCTGCGAGCACGTGTCCCCCACGGTGCACGGGTTGCCGTCGTCGCACCCCGCAGCGTTGCTTTCGAACAGGCACCCCCCTGTGCCGTCGCAACTGTCGTCGGTACAGGGGTTCTCGTCATCGCACAGCACCGGGTTGCCGAGGCACTGCCCGGCCTCGCAATGGTCCCCCACGGTGCAGGCATCCCCGTCCTTGCATTCGCCGCCGTCGAGTTGCTGATGGCTGCAGCCCGAGTCCGCGCCACACACGTCGGTGGTGCACTCGTTCCCGTCGTCGCACAGGTTCACGTAGTCGCCCCCCACCTGGAGGGGCTCATCCGTGTCACCGTCGCAGTCGTCGTCCATTCCGTTGCAGCTCTCCTCGGCCGGAATCGCAGCATCGCAGTCCGCCAACCCCGCTTCGGTGCACGTGCGTTTGCCGGTGCACGTGCCCCACTCGTTCGTCACCTGGCACCCGGTCCACAGGCCCGCCTCTACGGCATGGGCACTGCACGGGCAGACCGACAGGTCCGACACGCACTGGGTCACGGGGGTGCCGCCGACCGTCTCCGCCTCCGCACAGGAAAACCCCCATGGACAGTCATCGTCGACCACGCAGCCACCGCCGCAGAAGCTGCCCTGGGGACCGTATCGCAGGCAGACGTCGTCCGACCCTTGCGTCGAGCAGTCCGCATCCGTGTTGCACGGCTTGCACAGGTTCGCATGGTCCGACAGGCACACGAATACCGGGTCCGGTCCCGTGGCGCCGAGCAGCCGGCACGACCACCCTGCGGGGCATTCCTCCTGGCAGGCCGACGTGCACACGGTCTCGCCCAGGTGCTCCACGCAGAAGCCGGAGAGGCAATCCTCGTTGACTTCGCACGGGTCGAGGAAACACCCCTCTCCCGGTTTGCAAGCAGGTTCCGCGGGCACTTCGGAGGTCTCCGCATCCGGGGCGGGAAGAAGCGTTTCTACTTCTTCGTTGGCGGCCACTTCCGGCAACGTCACCGATTCCGACAGGCCCGTGTCCGGAGCCTGGACCTCCAGGTCCACCCCGACCTGAGCGGCTGGGGAAGAGCAGGCGGACATCACCAGAACGCCGGTCAGGCCGGCCGACAGCACGAAAACGCGGGAAGGAGACATGCGGCACCTCGCGGGCAATACCCGGCTGATGGTACCGCAACGGCAGCGGGAAGACAAAAGGCGATAAGGGCCCAAATCCACCGTCAACGTTGCCAGAGCTGCGATCAACCTGCCCGAGACAGCGGGGCAGGCTCAGTACAGGAACGAGTCCTCTCCGTCCGTGACGGTCACGAGCAGGATCGTGTCCCCTTTGAGCGCCGGGTCGAGGCCGTCCCAAACCTGTTTGAGGACGGCGGCGTGGCCGTCGGACCAGGCAAGCACGTGGAGGATCTGCTTGACCCAGTCATCCTGGGCCGCGACGTTGGCGGTGCTGGCCTGGATTCCGCTGAGTTTCTTCTTGAGCAGCTCTTCCGCCTGCGTCGCAGGGTAGGGGGCATCGTTGGGCCAGGATACCGCCCGCGTGACGCTGACCCCCACCTTCAGGCCGTCGACCAACACGAGGAGATCCGAGATCTTCCCCTGCGGATCCTTGTATTCGATCTCCATCTCGGTCTTGAGCAGCTCGGCACCTTCGCACCAGTAGAGCACCTCGAACGAGAACGCCTCGGACAGGATCGAGCTTCCCCCGGCATTGCCATCGAGAATCACCTCCTGCCCTCCCGGCGTCAGCAATCCGAAGTCGGCGTCGTCGTACGGGTCGTCCGCAAAGTCGATGTGGTTGGTGAACAGGAAGGGCAACGGATTCTGCAGCTCGGCCGGATCGATCTCCCCGCATTCGCCGGACATGGCACCAAATGGCTCGGACACCACGGGGGGTGTTTCGGAATCGGTATCGCCGGGGATGTCGAAGTCGCCGAGGAGGTCGGCATCGGCCCCGCCGTCGTCGTCAGGGATGGCGTCGGGGATGGCGTCAGAGATGGCGTCGGGGATGGCGTCAGAGATGGCGTCGGGGTCGGGAAGGGTGTCGGGCATCGTGGAATCGGGGATGTTGCCGTCCGGAAGGGGGGAGTCCTTTGCGCCTGAGGAATCCCCGACGACCTCTCCGCCAGTGTCCGCAGGAAGGCTGCCGCCCGTATCCCCCGCCCCTGACGGACCGGAACACCCGATGCCAACACCCAGGACAAGCAACGCACCAAACCCCCGCAGCATCCGCATGAGCCACCTCGCAACCGGAACCCCGGGGGATTCTACCCCTTCCCGTGGACCTTGGAAACCCCCTCTGCCCCTGACCACGCGGGAGAGGCCCCGTAGATGGGCAGTAGGCAGTGGGCAGTCGTCCAGCGTGTCCCGATGCGCGGGCACACGCAGTGGGTGCGGCCCGCAACACAGCCCCGACCACGCGGGAGGGGCCCTCTCCCGCAACGCCCCCGATCATCTTGCGCAGTCGTGACGATAACAGCGGTGCAGGCAACGCACCAGCGGAGGTAGACATGGAGCGTCGAACCAGAACACCCGAAGCGTATCTGATAACCTTCCGAACCTATGGGACCTGGCTGCGGGGCGATCCGAGAGGGTGGAGCAGTCGGCCGACTGCCACTGTGCGAGCAGCAGTCGGCCACGACCCTTCAGCGAATGCCGGTGACGCACACCGCAGAAGCGAGAAGACCTTCCGCCTGTGCGCAGAAGCACGAACAGTGGTCCGCAAGGCATTTGCCGACGAATGCGCATATCGGGGGTGGACGTTGCTGGCGAGCTCAGTGGATGACGAGCACGTGCATGCCGTGGTGATTGCAGCGGGGCCTCCGGAGACCGTGCTCAACGCCCTCAAGACCAGGGCCACGCGTCGCTTGCACGCTG
>Ga0233425_10003274_pt1 | contig 29771 bp, 27 predicted proteins | sample Watercolumn_Towu_2_FD_181712 | JGI IMG/M metagenome (GOLD analysis project Ga0233425, IMG submission 181712) | Freshwater microbial communities from Lake Towuti, South Sulawesi, Indonesia - Watercolumn_Towuti2014_140_MG | ecosystem: Environmental > Aquatic > Freshwater > Lake | place...
CAGATCCTGACGTGCGATCTGCTCGCACAGGGCTTCCGCTACGCCGAGGTGCCGATCTCGTACGCATTCCGTGAGCACGGCCGATCGTTCGTGCGTCCGCTGCCGTACCTGCGTCGCGTGATCCCGGCGCTGTGGCGCCAACGTCGCGACCTTCGGGCGTCACGCCCGGCCCACACGGGCGGAGTCGTGCCGCGCCCGCACTGACCCCGCCGATCACGCGGAGCCCGCCGATCACGCCGCGCGACCGATCACGCCGCGCCACCGGTCGGTCGGCGACCGATCACGCGCCACCGGTCGGTGGGGCGCCCCTTGTGGTCAGTCCTCGACGACATGGGTCGCGAAGTCGACGCGGGCTCGCGACCATGCGTCGCGATCGAACTGAGCACCGGCGTCGACGCAGGCCGCCGCGCGCCAACCCATCAACAGTGCATGGTGGGCGTTGTCGTGCGCGAAGAGGCCCTGGCGCCCGAAGCTGACAACGCGCGGCTCGAGGGACGTCGCCCAGTCAGCGAGCGTCCCGAAACGCGTCGCGTAGTCGGCGTCGTACACCGGGTAAGCGCGGGCGGCGCGGCGCACCTGCACCTCGGCCGGATCCGGAATGGCGAGTCCGGCGCGGGCCAGCGCGGCGCGCACTTCGTCGGCGAGTGCGTCCGCCGGCGCGCTCCACACACGATCGCCGACGGCACCCGGCCACTCGGCACACAACACCGTGCAATCGGCAGGGTCGTCGGCGGAGTCGCGGTAGTTGCGAGGTTCGGAGATGCGCACGATCGGAACGTCCACATCGGGGAGGTAGTGCGCGTCGAACTCGGTCCACTGTCGGCGTTCGAGCACCAGATACACGAGGGTGAGCGCGCGCGTCGCCAGCTCGACTCGGGGTCCCGCCGCGACGCCCGCGAGCACCGTGAGCGGGATCGTCGACATCACGAGACCGGCCTCGAGCCGACGGCCGCCCGCGAGCGACACGGTGCTGCGATCGGCTCCGACGACGAGTTGCTCCACCGTCGTGTTCGTCTCGATGTGCGCGCCGCTCGACGTCGCGGCGTCGGCGAACACCTCGCAGATCTGGCCGTAGCCACGCCGCGGGTAGAAGAAGCTCCGCCCGGGGCGACGGGAGGCGGGGCGCAGCATCCGGCTGGCGAGCGCGGCGCCGCTCGGCGTTCCGACCCGCCGCCGTGCGAGTTCGCCGGCGAGCCGGTCGGCGGGGAGCCCGAACAGTTTCTCGACCATCGGCGCATAGAACTCGCGAAGCAGGGTCGACCCGAGCGACGCGCGCACGACCTCGGCGAAGCTGTCGGCACGCGCGCGCCGGCCGGGCGCGGTCACGACGTCGCGCGCCAAGCGCGCCGCCAACGACGGTGGCAGGGATCGGATGAGTGTCCCAGGCGTCGGCGGGAAAGGCACGAAGCGACCCGCCATCACGATGCGGCCGTGACGAGGCCGGGTCTGTAGATCTTCGCCGAGCAACGACCGTAACGTCGCCAGGATCTCGGGGGCGACGCTCGGGTGAAGACGGTGGCTCCCGTGATCGACGCGAACGCCGCCGATCGTGACACTCGCGGCGAGCCCTCCGACGACGGCCTCACGTTCGACGACCGCGACGGAGTGCCCGGCGCGCGCGAGCCGGAACGCCGCCGCGAGTCCCGCCGGCCCGGCGCCGAGCACCGCGACGTCGTATGAGATGGTGGGCACGGGCGAGTCGGTGGGCACGGGCGAGTTGGCTGGCACGGGCGAGTCGGCCGGCACGGGGGGCGTCACGCTCGTCGCGGGCGCGACGTCCGCCGGGTCCATCGCGTCGCGCTACATCGAAGGGGCGATGCCATCGCCCGCGGCGAAGGCGACCACTGGCTGGTTCACATTCACCGCGACGCGTTCGCCCGCATGAAACTCGGCTTCCGGTCGCAGCCGGGCGCGCACCCGCTCGCCGGACTCGGTACGCACCTCGACCACCTGATCGTGGCCGAAGAACACCACCCGGGTGACAGTCGCTCGCCCGGAACCGTCGAGGCGCAACCGCACGTGTTCGGGCCGCAGCACGAGTTCGACTCCACCGACCGGCGCAGGCTGTGCGATCGGGACGCGTCCGATCGACGTGTCGGCGCTCGCACCGTCGCTCGCACCGGCGAGCAGGTCGGCGTCGCCGACGAAGGCCGCGACGAACCGGTCGGCAGGGTGCGAGTAGAGCGTCGCCGGCTCGTCGCACTGCAAGATCCGACCGTCGCGCATGACCGCGACGCGATCGGCGATCGAAAGTGCTTCCTCTTGGTCGTGCGTCACGAAGATCGCGGTCGCGCCCGCCGCCGAGAGGATGTCGTGCACTTCCTCGCGCACACGGAGCCGCAGAGCCGCATCGAGGTTGGAGAACGGCTCGTCGAGCAGGACCATCGCAGGATCAGGTGCAAGGGCGCGCGCGATGGCGACGCGCTGCTGTTCGCCGCCGGACAACTCGTGCGGGCGACGACGTCCCAGGTGCGTGAGCCCGACCAGTTCGAGCAGCGCGCCGACGCGCTCGCCCCGAAGCGCTGCGTCACGTACGCCGAAGCCGACGTTGTCGACCACGCTCAGGTGCGGGAAGAGCGCGTAGTCCTGGAAGACCACACCGATGCGGCGACGCTCGGGCGGCACGAACCGGTTGGGCCCGGCGACCTCGTCGCCCGCGAGCCGGATGGTTCCCCGATCGGGGCGCTCGAAGCCCGCGAGCAACCGCAACGTGGTGGTCTTGCCGCACCCCGACGGGCCGAGCAGCACCATCATCTCGCCGGCGGCGACCTCGAGGTCGACGTCGCTGACCGCCTCGGTCGCGCCGAAGAACTTGGTGAGCCCGCGGGCGAGCATCGGGGGATCGTCTGCGCCGGGCGGCCGGCGGCCGGGTCCGGCGGCGGAGCTGCCCTTCGATCGCATGGCCTGGTCAGGTTATCCTTACCTGAGATGGCTGATCACCACGACGCCACCGAGGAGTACCTCGAAAACATCCTCGAGATCGAGGAGGAAGGCACGCGGGTGATGCGCGCCCGGCTCGTCGAACGCCTCGGCATCTCCGCGGCGGCGGTGTCGGAGACCGTCAACCGTCTCGCCGAACAGGGCTACGTCGAACTCGAACAGGACCGGACCGTGACCCTCACGGTCAAGGGTCGCACGCTCGCGACCAAGGTCGTGCGCCGCCATCGCCTCGCCGAGCGGCTGTTGATGGACGTCATCGGCCTCGAGTGGGAAAAGGTCCACCGAGAGGCCGACCGCTGGGAGCACGTCATCTCCGACGACGTCGAGGCGAAGCTCATCGAACTGCTCGGAGACCCCGCGACCTGCCCCCACGGCAACCCGATCCCCGGATCGAAGCGGGCGCGGCGCCAAGAATCGACGACGCCGCTGGCGTTGGTCGAGAGCGGCACGGTCACGGTCAGCCGCATCAGCGAGAAGCTCGAACTCGACGACGACGGTTTGCGGCTCGTCGCCAAGGCGCGCCTCATGCCCGGCTGCACCGCGTCGATCGCCGAGCGCGCCGACGGCGACGTGACGGTCACCACCGCGACCGGCCGTCACGTGCTTCCCCGCCGGGTCGCCGAACAACTCCACGTTCACCTGAGCGCCTGAACACCTGAGCGCTCGCGCCTTCGCGCGTCGCCGAGCGTGGCTCGCAGGCCGGATCCGCAAGGTCGCGTCAGGGGCGTTCCGAGGGTTCGGCACCCTGCCAGGCGCGCAACGTCATCGACATCGAGGTCGTGGTGCCGAGATCGTCGGTCGTCTCGACGCGACGCAGTTGCGGGTACAGCTCGCCGTGCACCGGCCAGTACAAGTCCCAGTAGCGGTCGCTGCGGAGCGGGGCTGCGATTCCGTCGTCCCACACCTCGAACGTGAACTGCGCCGGCAGCCAGCGGCCGTCGGGACGGACGTGCCAGCGATCGCAACGAACGATCTCGAGCAGGGTGTGCTGACGGCGGGTTGCCATGGTCACGCGACCCTTGCGCACGCGAAACGTTGCCTGGTGCGGGTCGTCGTGCAACAACACGAGCGGGCCAAGTGGGTGCGGTGTCTCGTCGAGCGACATCGCGAACTTCCCTTCGCCGCGGTCGAACTCGTGTCCCCACAGCTGGCGCGACATCGCCCGCAGCTCCTGGATGAGCCACTCGCCGTCAGTGGCTGTCGGAGCGTCGCGCTCGAGGACCGCTTCGACGTCACCCGCGCCGACCATCGCGATCGTTGCCGCGAGTTCCTCGTGACCGGCGCGGCCGAAGCGGCACAGCGCGCTGAACCCCGGGAAGTCGGGCGGGTAGCGGTAGCGGCGCGCGAAGGCATCGCGCAGCATCTCGTGCGCCGCGGCGGAGGTGGTCGTCATGTCACCTCTCCGATCGGCACCTCGGGCCGCGAGTTTCTAGGTCTCGCCCAGCCCCGGTGATTCGGCCGCCGGGTGATTCGGCCGCCCGGTGATTCGGCCGCCGGGTGATTCGGCCGCCCGGTGTGTCAGCCGCCCGCCACTGCGGGCACGATGCTCACGACCTGGCCGTCGGCGATGGCAGTGTCGATGCCGTCGAGGAAGCGGATGTCCTCTTCGGCGACGAACACGTTCACAAACCGTCGTAGTGCGCCGGAGTCGTCGAAGAGTCGTTCGCCGAAGCCGGGGTGCGTGGCCTCGAGCGCGCCCAGCACCTCGCCCACGGTCCCGGGTTCGAGTGCGACCTCGGACGCGCCGCCCGACAGGTTGCGCAGCTGCGTTGGGATGCGAACGGTGACCGTCATTACTGCTCCTCGACGTCGAACTCGGCGTGGAACGCTTCGATGGTGGGGCGGATCGTCGCGGTCGGTCCGGCAACCGGCACCACCGCGTCGAGCGTCTTCAGGCCGTGGCCGGTGATGTAGGCGACGACACGCTCGTCGCGGCGCACGACTCCCTGTTCGGCGAGATGCTTCAACGTCGCGATCGTGACGCCGCCTGCGGTCTCGGCGAAGATGCCTTCGGTGCGGGCGAGCAACTGAATCGCCGCGACCACTTCGTCGTCGGTGACCGCCGCCATGCCACCACCGGTCGTGCGCACGACATCGAGCGCGAAGTAACCGTCGGCGGGGTTGCCGATCGCGAGGCTCTTGGCGATCGTGGTCGGCTTGACCGGCTTGATCGTGTCGGCGCCATCGAGCCACGCGGTCGCGATCGGTGAACATCCCAACGCTTGCGCGCCGCTCACTCGCACCGCCGGCTCGGCATCGAGGAGACCGACCTTGTGCAGTTCGCGGAATCCCTTGTCGACCTTGGTGAGCAACGAGCCGCTGGCCATCGGCACGACGACGTGGTCAGGAGTCTCCCAGCCGAGTTGCTCGGCGACCTCGTAGGCGAGTGTCTTGGAGCCTTCGGCGTAGTACGGACGCACGTTGACGTTGACAAACGCCCAGGGATAGGTGCCGGCAAGTTCGGCGCAGAGTCGGTTGACGTCGTCGTAGTTGCCCTCGACCGCGACGACGTTGCCGCCGTACACCGCGGTGGTCACGATCTTGCCCGCCTCGAGGTCGGCAGGGACGAACACGTAACTCTTGAGCCCGGCGTGCGCGGAGTGCGCCGCGACCGAGTTGGCGAGGTTGCCGGTCGACGCGCAGGCCGCGGTCTTGAACCCGAACTCGAGAGCCTTGCTCAGCGCGACCGCGACGACACGGTCCTTGAACGAGTTCGTCGGGTTCAACGTGTCGTTCTTGATCCAGACCTCGCCGAGGCCGAGTTCGGCGGCGAGCCGGTCAGCGCGAACCAGTGGCGTGAAACCGGCGCCGAGATCGACCGCAGCGTCGGGGTCGCTCGGCAGCAGTTCGGCGTAGCGCCAGACCGAGCTCGGTCCGGCGGCGATCGATTCGCGGCTGATCGAGGCGCGGATGGCGTCGTAGTCGTAGACGACTTCGAGCGGCCCGAAACACCACTCGCACGTGTAGATCGGAGCGATGTCGTAGTCGCGGCTGCACTCTCGACAACGGAGAGCGGATGCGTGGCTCATGGGGTGCGGTCCCTTCGATTCGGTGCGCTCTGATGCTGCGCCTCCGAGCGAAACCGCTGGAAGCATCTCATCGGTCAGGCATTGGCACCGTGTGGGGCTCGGAACCCCCGGGCCGGATCGGGTCCGGCGTCGAGTGTCTCGAAACTCAGTGGTTGCCGCGGCGTCGTCGGGCCTGTCCCTCGGCCGCTCTGGATGAGCGCAATGGTTCGTGGTGGGTCGTGCGGGTGCGGGATGTGCCGGTGCTGCGTGGTGCGTGGTGCGAGCAGCAACGCTACCAAATCGGCTTCGGCCGCGGACAACTTGATCCGGCATCGATCGAACGCCGATCCCGCGCGTGATGTGGACGCACGAAGCCCACGGACCCCGTCGCGTGGGCGTCGTGCGATCGCACCGTGATCGAGGTCGACGGGTGCCACGGCGAAGTCGCCTCGTATGCTCCCTGCCGATATGGCCCGCACCGAGAAGGCCCGCACCGAGAAGGATGGTCCCGCGGCACGATCCGAGGGCGGCAACGCGTCCGATCCGGGCGCGTTCGCGTTGCTCGACGCGCGGCGCCGTGCCGAAGCAACCTTGTCGGTCTGTTTGCCCGCCCGCAACGAAGAGGCAACCGTCGGCCACATCGTCGGCACCGTCCGGCGCGAACTCGTCGAACGCGTCCCGCTCGTCGACGAGATCCTGGTCCTCGACGACGGCTCCACCGACGCGACGGCCGCGGCCGCGAGCGACGAAGGGGCGCGCGTGGTGGATGTCGGGAGCATCCTCACCGAGTACAGCGCTGGCCACGGCAAGGGCGCTGCGTTGTGGAAGGGGTTATACGCCGCACGCGGCGACCTCGTGTGCTTCATCGACGCCGACATCCGCAACTTCGGCGCTCACTTCGTGACCCGGCTGCTCGCACCGTTGCTGATCGATCAGTCGGTCGAGTTCACCAAGGGCTTCTACCGGCGACCACTCCACGGCGAACCGAGCGGCGGCGGGCGTGTCACCGAGCTCATGGCGCGCCCGTTGCTCTCCTATCTCTTCCCGCGCCTCGCCGACATCGTGCAGCCGCTCGCGGGCGAGTACGCAGGGAGGCGGCGCGCGCTCGAGGCCGTGCCGTTCGCCTACGGGTGGGGCGTCGAGTTCTCGTTGCTCGTCGACATCGCGGCTGCGTTCGGCCGCGAGTCGATCGCACAGGTCGACCTCGGCGCGCGCGAACACCGCAACCGACCGCTCGACCAACTCGGCGTGCCCGCACTCGCGATCCTCGCGACGGCGCTACGGCGCGCGGGGCTCCAGCAGGTGGGCCCCGAGGTCGCCGAGTTGATCCGCTTCGGCGACGACGACCACGAACTCGAACGGATCGCAGTGGAGCTGCGGGAACTGCCGCCGATCGTCAACCTTCCGGAGTACCGGGCGAAGTTCGGCCGCGAACAATCCGCCTGACCACCGATTGGCGCACAACTGTTGATTCCGTGCAGTTCTGCGCCAAACAGTCGTGGGTTCAGGGAGCGAGCGCGGCGCGGGTGGCTTCGAGCGCGGCCTCCTCGCACAGCAGCGCCGCCCGTTCGAACGCCTCACCGGCGTGCCAGACCCGCTCGACGAGTGGGTAGACCGCCACACCGAGCGCAGCGAGCGCTGCTCGTGCGTCCGCCGTCGAGTCGCCGCACACGACCGCGGTGTGAGCGACGTCGAAGTCGACCGACCGTTCGACCACACCGCCGACGACCTTGCCGACGAGGCTCGTGGCGTCCAGCTTGCCTTCGCCCGTCAGCACGAACGCGGCTCCGTGAAGTGCGTCGTCGAGCCCGACGACGTCGGCGACGACATCGAAACCCGGTTCGAGTTCGGCACCGAGCGCCGCCAGCCCGCCTGCGAGCCCGCCCGCGGCGCCCGCGTGGTCGAGCACGGTGACGTCGACGCCGGTCCGCTCGGCATAGGTCTGGGCGATCGAGGCGAGCCGGCGGGTGAGAAGCGCGATCTGTGCCGGCGTCGCGCCCTTTTGCGGTCCGTAGACGTGCGCCGCGTCCATGAAGCGGGTCTCGACGTCGCACGCGATCGTGACGGGGACGTTGGGGAGCGACCACCCGAGCGCCTCGACCGCGGCAAGGCCACCGTCGGTCGTGGCACTCCCGCCCACGCCGACGACGATCCGCGCGCACCCGGCCCGGGCCGCCGCGCCGATCAGTTCGCCCGTCCCGCGGGTCGACGCGCGCAACGGGTCGGGCCGGCCGCGCACGAGCGATTGGCCGCTCGCGCGCGCCATCTCGACCACCGCGGTGCCGTCGCGCAGCACCGCGTACTCGGCGTCGACGGGATCGCCGAGCGGCCCGGTGACCCGTACGACGCGTCGCGACCCACCGCGGGCCGCGAGGAGCGCGTCGAGGGTGCCTTCGCCGCCGTCGGCCAGCGGGAGTTGGTAGACCGTCTCGATTCCGCCACGCCGTACACCCGCGCCGAGCGCGCGGGCGGCGCCATCGGCAGACAGCGACCCGCGGAACTTGTCCGGGCACACAACGGCGTGCACCGGTCCAGCCTAAGAACCGGCGGCGCCGGCGTTCGCCACTCCGCCCAGCCGTGGCAACGCTGCGCGTCCGACAAATCGCGCTGGCCCGCCCGAACAGGGCATGGTGCCGTCGTCGTCGAGGTTCTAGGTTGACCTCATGACGAGTTCTGCGGACCGAGCCCGTGCGACCGTCAACACGCTCGAACCCGACCTGCTGGCACTCTCGCATCGCATTCACGCTCATCCCGAGTTGAAGTTCGAGGAGGAACGCTCGAGCGCATGGGTGGCCGACATGCTCGCCGGCCACGGCATGAAGGTCGACTTCGGCGTGTGCGACCTGCCCACCGCGTTCGTCGCCCGCGCCGGTGACGGACCGCTGCACCTCTCGCTGTGTGCCGAGTACGACGCGCTCCCCGCGATCGGCCACGCCTGCGGTCACAACATCATCGCCGCATCGACCGTCGGCGCGGCTCTCGCGATCGCACCGCTCGCCGACGAACTCGGTATCACCGTGTCGGTGATGGGTACACCGGCCGAAGAGGGGGGCGGCGGCAAGGTCTTCATGCTCGAGCGCGGCGCGTTCGACGGCGTGCACGCCTCGATGATGGTGCACCCCGCGCCGATCGACGGGCTGCGCCCGCGGGTGAGTGCGGTGTCGCACTTCAGAGTTCGCTACCACGGCAAGGAATCGCATGCCGCCGGGGCACCGCAACTCGGTGTCAACGCCGCGGACGCGTTGGTGGTCGCGCAGACTGCGATTGGACTCCTGCGCCAGCACTTGCGCCCGACCGACCAGGTCCACGGCATCGTCGTGCACGGCGGCGACGCCGCCAACATCGTTCCGGCTCACACCGAAGGCGACTGGATGGTGCGCGCCCGCACGGTTGACGAGCTCGCCGAGGTCCTCCCGCGTATCGAGGCGTGCTTCCACGCGGGATCCATCTCGACCGGTGCGCGGCTCGAGATCGAGGACGAGTGCCCCAGGTACTCGCACATGGATCACGACGCCGACCTGGTCGCGCTGTACCGCGACGCCACCGAACCCCTCGGGCGGCACTACGACGACAGCATCGAGATGACGTTCAGCACCGACATGGGCAACGTGTCGCTCGCGCTGCCGTCGATCCATCCGACGATCGGCATCGACAGCGCCGGATCGGTCAACCACCAGCCCGAGTTCGCGGCCGCGTGTGTGAACCCGTCCGCCGATCGGGCGGTGGTCGAGGGTGCGCTCGGGCTGGCGCTCACGGCAATCGGCGCGTCACAGGGCGCGCTGCGTGAACGGTTGCTCGCTGCCGGCGGCTACCGGAGGCCGGCGGCCGACTAGCCCCGACTAGCCCCGGCGAGCCCCGACGAGCCGGCGCCGAGGCGGGTCATTGCGCGGCTGACCCGAGGATTACGAGGCACTCCACCGACGGGTCGGCGTTGGCCGGCAGCGGATCGGGGAACGCCTCGAGCACGGTGCCCGGACCGACGTGGGTGACGAGCGTCGTGCCCTCGCGCTGGAAACGCTTCCGGCACATCACGACGTCGCCCTCGCGAGGCTCGGCGTCGCCCGGGTCGAGGATGCTCGTGTAGCCCTGCTCGCGCAGCGCATCGGTCATCTGACCGGCGACGCCCTGCACGCCGCGGCCATTCAACACCTGGACGACCAGCTTCGACGGGTCCTTCTCGGGGCTGGTGTCGTCGGTCGGCGTGGTCGTCTCGCCGTCCGGCACCGACGTGGTCGAGGTCGCCGTCGGCTTGGCGGAGTTGGACGGTGCACCGGTGTCGGTGTCTTCGTTGCCGACGACCTGGAGCAGGACCACGCCGACGATCACCGCAGCGACGACGAGCAAGGCGCCGCGGGCGCTGCTGGCCGCAGCCTCGGCAGCGATGCCGCCGCCGCGCCCTCGACCGCCGTTGCCGCCCTCGGAGCCAGCGGATCGAGGCGGTCTCGGTGTGCGCGGGTCGGCCATGGGCTCATTCTGCCTTCCGCGGCGCGGTCGCGCCGATCACACCCCGAGCGCGGCGCGAATCCGGTGCCAATCGCGCACGATGGCCGGATTGGGCACGTCAGCGGTTCCGGTTGACCTTGGGGCCCTCGGCACGGGTCCGGCGACGGTCGTCGCGCTGCCGGCGGAGGCGCAGCACCGTGAGTGGGTCGTACTCGAACGCGGCGCGCCGTTCGATCAACCCGCTGAGGGATCGGTAGTAGGTCGTGCCCGACGTGCCGAACAGTACGCGGATCTGCGACTCCTTGGGACCGGGCAATGTCCACCACTCGCGCTCGAAGTCGAGCATCGCACGCTCGCGTTCGCTGAGTTGGGCAGGGCCCGATGAATGCGGCGAGTACATCGGTGTGCGATCAAAGCAGACGCGCGAGCGCGAACGGTGGATTTCGTGTCACGCACCGTCCGCAAGCGCGCCGATACGCGGTTCGTTTGGTGCATTTCGGCGCATGCGGCCGCGCGATTTCAGCGCGACATCAGTTGGAGCCGGGTGTGGGACTCGAACCCACCACCTACGCATTACAAGTGCGTTGCTCTACCAGATGAGCTAACCCGGCGCACAGCCCGAGGAAACCCGCCCGACGAGACGGGCCAAGACGGGCACGAGCAATGCAGGCTACCGGGCAGCCGATCTGCGACGGCGGGCGATCTCGTGGCAGGCGATGGCCGCCGCGGCCGACGCGTTCAGCGAATCGACCGCCGGCGCAATTTCGATCCGCGCCATCACGTCGCAGCGCGCCTCGACCAGGCGCGACAAGCCGCGGTCCTCGGCGCCGATGACGAGGATCACCGGTGAATCGGCAACGGTGAGATCCGTGATGTCGGTCGCGCCGTCGACCGCGAGTCCGACAGTCCACACGCCCGCGCGCGAGGCGCGCTCCAGCGCGGTCGCGATCCCGCTCACCGACGCGATCGCGATGTGTTCGATCGAGCCCGCCGCCGCCTTGGTGACACTGGGTGTCACGAGTGCGCCGCGGTGGCGCGGCAGGACCACACCGGTCGCGCCGAACGCGACCGCGCTGCGGAGCACGGCGCCGAGATTGCGGGGGTCGGCGACACCGTCGAGGGCGACGATGAACGCGCGGGGATCGCGCAACAGCTCGTCGAGATCAGCTGGTTGGAGCGGCGTCGAGGTCGCGATGACCCCTTGGGGTCGCTCGCTCCGGGCGAGCGCCGCGAGCTTCTCCACCGGGACGACGCGGAGCGCGGGTCCGGCGAGTTCGACGATCTCGTCGATGATCGGGGCGGGCTCGGCCGACGCCGACAGGTAGACCACCTTGACGCGTCGCCGGCCCGCGGCGAGCAGTTCGCGAACTGCGCGCCGGCCTTCGACCTGCTCGCCGCCGACACCACCTTCGGACGGCCCTCGACTCGCGCCCCTCCTAAGGTTGCGCCCGGCATCAGGAGCGACGTCACGCACGCCCCGCGCACCGCGACCGTCATCAGCCGCGCGCTTCGCGGAACCGGCGGCGCGCGTCGTGGGCGCGGGGCGACGCGGCCGGCGAGGATGGTTCACGTGCGATGCCAGATCGTGCCGGTCGGCGTGTCCTCGAGGACAATCCCCCGAGCCGCGAGCTGATCGCGGATGCGATCCGAGGTCGCGAAGTCACGGTTGGCGCGCGCGTCGGCGCGCGCCGCGAGGAGCGCATCGATCTCGTAGGAGTCCGCGGCGTCGTCGGCGACCGCGACGCCGTCGTCGACGGTGATTCCCAGCACATCGAGTGCCTCGGCGACCCGCGCGAACGCCCTCGCCGCGTCGGCGACGCGACCGTGGTCAAGTGCTGTGTTGGCCTCGCGCCGCCACCCGGCGATCACGGCGACGGCGTTGGGCGTGTCGAAGTCGTCGTCCATGACGTCGCGGAACGCGTCGAGGTCACCGCGCGTTGCGGTGGACTCGGTCGCGCCCGCGGCGCGCAGTCGCCGGGCGAGCGCGTCGAAACCGTCGATCGTGGCGCGCGCCGCCCGCAGCGCGTCGTCGTTGATCTCGAGTTCCCTTCGGTAGTGGTGTTGGGCGACGAGCCAGCGGAACGCGCGCGGTCCATGAGCGTCGATGGCGTCCTCGAGCAACCGGAAGTTCCCGAGCGACTTCGCCATCTTCTCGCGACCGACCATCACCATGCCGCCATGCATCCAGTAGCGAGCGAACGCATGGCCGGCGCCTTCGGACTGGGCGATCTCGTTCTCGTGATGAGGGAACACGAGATCGCTGCCCCCGCCGTGGATGTCGAAGTCGGGTCCGAGGATCTCGAGCGCCATCGCCGAACACTCGATGTGCCATCCTGGACGACCACTCCCCCACGGCGACTCCCACGCAGGCTCCCCCGGCTTGGCCGCCTTCCACAGCGCGAAGTCGACGGGGCTGCGCTTTTCGTCGTCGACCTCGACCCTGGCTCCCGCGCTCTCGAGCAGTTGCGTCAGCGTGCGGCGCGAGAGTTTGCCGTAGTCAGGAAGCGTGTCGACCTGGAAGTAGACGCCGGAACCTTCGATCACGTAGGCACGACCGGCAGCAATCAACTCCGCGATGAGTGCGTGCATCTGCACGATGAACTCGGTCGCGCGCGGGAGATCGGTCGGGCGCAAGACATCGAGGCGGTCGACCTGCTTCCAGTACACGTCCTCGAAATGGCGGGCCAGTTCGCTCTCGGTGCGCCCCTGCTCGGCCGCCCTCGCGATGATCTTGTCCTCGATGTCGGTGACGTTCGTGACGAAGTGCACGGCGAAGCCGCGCCAGGTCAGATAGCGGCGGATCACGTCGAACGTCACAGCCGTGCGACCGTGCCCCAGGTGTGGTGCGTCGTACGGCGTCACGCCACACACATACATCGACACCTGCCCGGGGACCCGAGGCTCGAACTCGCGCACCGAGCGCGCAGCGGTGTCGTAGATCCGCAACATCGCGGCTCAGGCTACTGACGCCCTCCCAACGCCGAAGCAACGATTGCCCGCGCGCGCCTGCGAGGACCGGGCGCTGTCATCGTTCGAGGAGGGCGACGGCCATGACGACGATGCCCTCGCCGCGGCCGATTGCGCCGATGCCCTCGCCACGCTTCGGCTTGACGTTGCACGTGCCGGCACCGAGCAGGGCGTCGAGGTTCGCGCGCATCGCGTCGAGGTGCGGCGACAGGCGCGGGACCTCGGCATTGATCACGACGTCGACGTTGTTCACATGCCACCCCACCGTGGTCACGCGCGCCATGACCTCGCGCAGCATGTCCATCGACCGTGCGTTCTTCCAGCGTCCCTCGCTCGCAGGGAACAGCGTGCCGAGGTCGTCGAAGCCGGCCGCCCCGAGCAGCGCGTCGCAGACTGCGTGCGCGACCGCGTCGGCATCGGAGTGGCCGACGAGCCCGGGATGACCCTCGATCGTCACGCCGCCTAGCACGAGCGCCCGCGACTCGTCGGCCGACGCGAACGGATGGATGTCGAATCCGAGTCCGACGCGGATCGTCATGCCGTCTCCAGGATGGCCGCCGCCAGTTCGAGATCGGCCGCGATCGTGATCTTGAAGTTGCGCGTCTCGCCAGTGACGGTCACGACGCGGCCGCCGGTTCGCTCGACCGAAGTCGCGTCGTCGGTGTCGCCCGCGGTGTCGCGCGCGTGCGCCGCGCGCAGAGCCGTGGCGCGAAAGGCCTGCGGTGTCTGCACGGCGACAAGGTTGGTCCGGTCGACGGTCTCAACGACCGCGACGCCGTCGACTCGCTTCAGCGTGTCGACCACCGGTATCGCGGGGACCGCACAATCGGCGCCAGCGCGTACGGCGGCGACGACCGCGAGCCACAGCTGCGGTGAGGCGAGCGGGCGCGCGGCATCGTGCACGACGACAATGTCAGCGTCCGTCGGTACGAGCGCCAGGCCGGCCCGCACCGATTCGCTCCGAGTTGTCCCACCCGCCGTCGTTGTCACACCGTCCGGTGGTGCCCAGGTTGCCGAGGGATTCAGCACGACGATCGCTCCGTCGCAGCAACGACAAGCCGTCGCGAGCGCCCGGTCGAGCACCGTCGCGCCTGCAAGCCGCGCGAACTGCTTGGGCGCACCGAAGCGAGAGCCACCGCCCGCGGCAACCACGATCGCCCACACGCTCACGCGACCAGTTGACCACACCCCTCGGCACACACCGCTGCGGACTCACGGGGTCTCGGTCCGAGCGGCTGCTCAGGGGGCGTCGACGGTGCGCGCCTCGACGCTGGCGAACACCATGCGTCCGACCGAAGTCGGCACGACGGACGTGACACGAAGTGACACCTCGGGACCACCGACGAGCGCGTCGCCGCCGTTGACGACGACCATCGAGCCGTCCTCGAGGTGGCCCACGCCCTGCCCTCGCTCACGGCCGTTGCGCGTGAGCGACACGCGCACGAAGTCGCCCGGCAGGATCGCCGGCGCGAGATCTGACGCCAGTCGTCGCAGGTTGCACGTCGGCACGCCTTGCACCTCGGCGATGCGCGCGAGCGCACTGTCGTTCGTCAAGAGACGAAGCTGTAGCCGCCGCGCCAGCGCAGCGAGCTTCGCGTCCACCGCGTCGTGCTCGGGGATCTCGTCGTCGATGACGTACACCCGCATCGGCCCGTCACGGCGCAGCGCGGCCAGCGACTCGAGACCGCGATGCGCGCGCCGCGACTTCGTCTCGTCCGGCGAGTCGGCAAAGCCCTGAATCTCGTCGAGCACGAAGCGCGCGACGAACAAGTCGGATCCGAGCAATCCCGCGCGTGCGAGCGCGAGCAGTTGGCCGTCCATCAAGACCGACGTGTCGACGACATAGCCGTCTCGCGCGTCATAGGCCTCGGCCCGCACGAGCGGCCGCGTCGAGAGCCCGAGCATCTCGAGCACCGCAATGCTCTTGGTCCCCACGACCCGAAAGCCGAGCCAGCCCGCCGACCACACCACGATCCCGGCCACCGCGAGCCCGAGACGCGCCGGCACCAGCAGCACGACGGGCACCGACGCAAGCCCACCCGCCACCACACCGCCTAGCGCGCCCATCGTGCCCGCAAGGACCTGGGCGGCCGGAAGCCGATCCATCCGACGCTCGACCGCACCCAGCGCGCGCTCCAGGATCCGGCCGAGCAAACCGCCGCTCACATACCCGGCGAGGCAACCGACGATCCCCGCCGCGCCCGCCATGCTGCTGCCCGAGGCCACGCCGAGGTCGCGCGCCAGCCAGAATCCCGACGCAGTGCCGAGCACGACCATGAACAAGCGGGTGACCTCGACGAACACGTCGAACCGTCCAGTTGCGTCAGGCCCGGCCCACAGGCGAGCCGGAACGTGTGTCCGAAATGTCGGACGGACGTCGCGGATTCTTGAACTTGGGGCGCGTTGGGCCTATCCCCGGGCCTCGCGCGCGCCGATCGAAACATGCGAGAGTGATCGAGGCCGTCGCCGGCCGTATGTCACACAGACCGACATGACACACGCAGTGCTGGCGAGGACCGCGGCACGGGCTCCAGAAGGGATGGGCAATGACCAAGGGCCGGGTGTTGGACCAAACCGACCTGTTCGGCCAGATGCCGCCCGATCTGCTCGATCAGCTTCGCGGCCGCACCGAGCTCACGAAGCTGAAGCGCAACGAGTACATCTGCCGCCAGGGCGAGATCGCCGACGAGCTGTACATCGTGTTCTCGGGCCGCGTCGCCATCTCGATCCGGGCGAGCGACGAACGCGAGTCGGTCGTCGCCGTCCTCGGCCCGGGCGCGCTCTTTGGCGAACTGCCCCTGTTCGACAACGGGGTGCGCTCCGCCGACGCTCGCGCGCTCGGCACCGTCCACCTCGTGACCGTCAGGTACGACGACGTCAAACGAGTGCTCACCGACAGCCCCGAGGTGCTCTGGGCCGTCGTTCGCATCCTCACCCGCCGACTGCGCGCCACCGACGAATCACTCGCCGACGCGATGTTCCTCGACGTCACCGGCCGGACCGCGAAACGCCTGCTGCAGATCAGCGCGGGCGAAGACGACTTCCGCATGCCGCTGACCCAGGAAGAACTCGCCGGCATGGTCGGCGCCTCCCGCGAACGGGTCAACAAGGCGATCGCCACCTTCGCCAAACTCGGCTGGCTCGACGTCGAAGGACGGACCCGCTACCGCATCCTCGACCGCGAACAACTCGAAATCCGCGCCACGCCGTAGTTCTGGGTCGCGCTCGCAAGCTCGCTGCTCCCGGCCAGGCTCGCTCCGACGCCTGACCCTGTGCCGTCATCTCGGCCCGTACCGGCTGCTCTCTCGCTCGCCGGCGCGCCAACCGCTGCGCTGCTCCCGAGCTCGCCGCTCGCAAGCTCGCCGCTCCTCCCAGGCTCGCTCCGACGCCTGGCCCTGTGCCGTTGTCTCAGCCATTACCGGCTGCTCTCCCGCTCGCCGGCCCAGGACTCACATTGACTCCGCAATCCTTGGCAAGCTCGCCGCTCCCGGCCAGGCTCGCTCCGACGCCTGGCCCTGTGCCGTTGTCTCAGCCATTACCGGCTGCTCTCCCGCTCGCCCGCCCAGGACTCACATTGACTCCGCAATCCTTGGCAAGCTCGCCGCTCCCGGCCAGGCTCGCTCCGACGCCTGACCCTGATCCGTCGCCTCGACCCGTACCGGCTGCTCTTCGCCTCGCCGGCGCGCCAAGCCGCGTACCGGCGGCATGAGAGGTGCACTATTCGCCGCTCATGACGCCGGTTTGGGTGGGGGTGCGTCAGGCGAGGAGGTGGGCGAGGGTGCGTTCCCAGAGCGCTGCGGCGTCGTCGGCGCGGTGGGCGGGTCGGTCGGGATCGTGCACGAAGCCGTGCTCGGCTCCGTCGACCACCACGATCTCGCAGTCGCCACGGCCCGCCCATGCAGCACGCAGCGCCTCAATGTCGGCCGGCGGGGTCCACTGGTCGGCCGAGCCGAAGATCGCGAGCGTCGGGCAGACCTCGGCGGCGCTGTCGAGCGGTGAGGCCTGCGCCGGGCCGCGCCACGCGTCGGGGACCCGGATCATCCCGTAGAACGCGACCGCGCAATCGAAGCGGTCGGTCGCGGCCGCCTTCAACGCGTAGAAGCCACCCATGCAGAACCCGACGATCCCGACCCGGGCGACGTCGTCCTCGACGACCAACAGGTCCGCCGCAGCCGCGAGATCTCCGAGTTGGGTGTCGTCGTCGAGGCCGCCGATCCAACCGAAGCGCGCCATTCCGTCGACCGCCGCCGCCCGGGTGTCGGACGCGATGCGAGCGAACGGTTCGACACACGCGACCGCGAGCCCATGCGAAGCCAGGCGCCGCGCCATGTCGTCGAACAGCGGCCGGTTCCCCATGATGTCGGGATGCAGGACAACACCCGCTCGCGGCATGCCCTCGGGGCGGGCGTGCACCACCGGAACCTCGGCACCGTCGACGAGCAGGACACGCCGCTCGACCTCGACCGACTCAGAACCCTCGCGCAACGCAGCCATACGCGGGATGGTACGCCGAGCCCCGATCCGGTCGGGCATGACGCGACGCACCCGGGCGCCGCGCTCAGCTGTAGCGCTCGAGGATGCTGCTCTCGGCCAGGCGGGCAAGTCCGTCCTTGATGGCGCGGGCGCGCACTTCGCCCACGCCGTCGACCTCGACGAGGTCGGCGATCGACGCCCGCATCAGCTTCGTCAGCGAGTGGAACCGCTCGACGATCTTGTCGGAAACGGCCTCGGGCAGGCGCGGGATCTTTGCGAGCAACCGGAAACCGCGCGGCGACAGCGACGAGTCGAGTTCGGCTTCGCTCGGCAGGTGCAGCACCCGCACGACCTCGTGCAGGTCGAGGAGCGCCTCGTCGTCGAGTCGCTCGAGACCGCCCAGCACCTCGTCGAGCTCCCAACCCACGCTCTCGACGAAGTAGTCCTGGCAGACGAGCCGCAAATCGTCGATGACCCCACTCGTCAGCTCCTCGAGTTGCAGTTCGACGAGACGGCCGTCGCTGCCGAGTTCGATCACGTAGCCGCGGATCTCCGCGGCGATCCTTCGCACCATCTCGGCGCGCTGCATCATCTCGGCGACGTCGCGCGCGGTCACGAGGTCCTCGACCTCGAGGGCGGACAGGTTGCCGGAGACCAGATCGAGACGGCCCTTGTAACGGCCGAGGATCTGGAGCGCCTGGTCGGCACGCGCGAGCACCCGGGGGATCTGTTCGAGGGTCTTCTTGGTGCCTTGGAAGTGGATCGAGACCATCGACATCTCTTCGGAGACGGTGACGACGGGCCGGGCGATCTGGCGCGCCACGCGCTCGGCGGTTCGGTGGCGGGTCCCGGTCTCCGACGTCGGGATCGACGAGTCGGGCACGAGATGCACGTTCGCCCGGGCGATCCGGCTCGCGTCGGAGGCGAGGATGATGGCGCCGTCCATCTTGGCGAGTTCGGAGAGGCGCTGCGGCGTGAAGCCGGCGTCGAGCAGGAACCCGCCCGAGCAGATGGACAAGACATCTGGCCCGTCGCCGATGACGATGAGCGCCCCCATGTTGGCCTGGAGGATGCGATCGATCCCCTCACGCAGGGGCGTGCCGGGCGCGACCAACGCGAGCGCCGCGTACACCGCTTCGTTGCGCGTCGGTTCCACCGTCACTCTCCCGGGTCGATGCGACCAGCGTTGCGGATCAGCCGTGCCGGGCGCGGCGAACCATAGCGGTCGGCCGCGCCGCTGTCGTCGGGTCAGCCGCCGCGATGGCGTGCCCTGGTTGTCGTCAGCCGTCCGGGGAACTTGAGCCGGCCCGGGCATTCGGGAAGAAGCGCCCGACAACTGCCGAAGCGCCCGTCACCCGAAACAAGCTCAGCCCGTCGACATCGGGAGTCGACGCTGGAACGATCGCCGTGCGGAAGCCCAAGCGGGCGGCCTCGGCGAGCCGCCGAGGGGCCTGGGCAACCGATCGGACCTCGCCGCCGAGGCCCACCTCGCCGAGGGCGACCAGATCGGGTGGGATGGCGACGCCGTAATGGGCCGAGGCGATCGCCAGCAGCAGCGCGAGATCGGCGCCGGTCTCGTCGACCCTGACCCCGCCCGCGACGGACGCGTACACGTCGAAGCCAGCGATGTCGAGGCCGAGGCGTTGCTGCGCGATCGCGACGAGCATCGCCAGTCGCCCGCTGTCGAACGCCTGGGCCGAGCGGCGCGGCATCGGAAAGACGGTGCGGCCGACGAGCGCCTGCACCTCGACGAGCAGTGGCCGGGAGCCGTCGAGCATCGGCGCGACGACCGAACCCGGCAGGCCGATGCACCGATCGGTGAGCAACATCGCGCTGGCGTCGCGCACGTCGCGCAGTCCCGCGGCCCCCATCTCGAACAGGCCGAGTTCGTCGGTGGGTCCGAAGCGGTGCTTGAGGGCGCGCACCATGCGCAACGAGTGATGCCGCTCGCCTTCGAACTGCAGCACCGTGTCGACGACGTGTTCGAGCACGCGCGGCCCGGCCAGGGTGCCTTCCTTGGTGACGTGGCCGACGAGCAGCGTCGCGAGACCTCGGGTCTTGGCCGCAGCGACCAGGGCGTGCGCGCAGTCGCGCACCTGCGACATCGAGCCCGGCACGCCGCTCGACTCGGGGTCCGCCACGGTCTGGATGGAGTCGATCACGAGCACATCCGGGCGGACGTCGTCGACGAGTGCGAGCACGCGCGGGAGCGAGGTCTCGGACACCACGAGCAACCGCGGGTGGAGCGCACCGAGTCGCTCGGCGCGCAGCCGTACCTGCTCGATCGACTCCTCGGCCGACACGAGCAGGGTGGTCGCACCCGACTCGGCCATGGCGCCGAGGGCCTGGAGCGTGAGCGTGCTCTTGCCCATCCCGGGCTCACCCCCGACCAGCGTCACCGAACCGGCGACGAGGCCCCCACCGAGCACCCGGTCGAGTTCGCCGATCCCGGTTGCCCGCCGCGCCGCGCCGAGCGGGTCGACCTGGCCGATCGGGACGGGGCGGTTGGCGGATCCGCCGCCGTTGCGATGCGGCCCGCCGTTGGCCGGCACCGGCAGGATCTCGATCTCGACGACGCTGCCCCACTCACCGCACTCGGGACAGCGCCCAACCCACTTCGGGGTCTCGACGCCGCATGCCTCGCAGCGACCCGCCAGCTTCGTCTTGCGAACAGCAGTTCGTGTCATGCCGCGACCCTACCGCCCACCTCGGACACGGACGGGCCGCCGTGGCGCCGCCGCGACCGGGGCGCGGCCGGCCGGTCCCGGCCGACGCTCAGCCGCGGGAACGAATCGTGGCGCGACGACGTGCCGAGGCGGCGGCGAGCACAACGAGCCGCAGCCCGAGCACGCCGAACACCAGCGCCACGACAAGCGTCACGACCCGCCCATAGTCGATGTCGCTCGAGGATGCGACGACCGTCACCTCGTCGCCGGGGCTGAGCTCGGCGCGGCCCCGATCGCCGGGGACGCGCAACCGCAGCGTGATCCGCAGCGATCGCCGCAACTCGGCCGCGAGCGATGCGTCGGTCGCGTCGATCGGGAGACCGGCGGTGCGCAACGCGTCCGCCACCTCGGGGTCGCTCGCCAGACCCGCGCCGAGCCGGCGCGTGTCGAGCGCGACCTCGAGCCGATCGCGGCTGCGGAACACACCGCGCGATCGGCGAAGCTCGACGTCGATCTCGGCGCCGTCGCCCGCGAGCGATTCGAGGCGTGCCACGAGTTCGTCCTCGCCGGCGAACGGTGCGCGCAGCACGAGTGCCGCTCCGCCGCGGGAGTCGATCTCCCACGGCTCGACTGTCCACCCCGCCGCTCGCAATCCGTCGAGCCGCACGGCATCATCGAGATCGTCGGCCGTGCCGGTCAGCCGCCGCACCGCGTCGCGGTCGAGTTCGACCCGAACGGTGACGGTGCCGGACCCGTCGCCGTCGACCCGCACCGACACCACGGCGCGGACTCGACACCCGCCGAGCACGAGCGCGCCGGCGACGAGCAGGACGACGATGCGGACGCGGCGCGACACACCCTGACCGTATCGGCCTGACCGTCTCGGGGCGCTCGCGACGCGGGCCGCGCCCGCGGCGATCTACTCGGTGGGTCCGCTGGTGACCGGCTCCGGTTCGGGCGGGGCCAACCCCGGCACCGACCGGAACGTGATTTCCTCGTCGCCGGAGTCGTTCTTCGCGGCGTCGACGATGATCGTCTCGCCCGCCGAGAACTCCTTCCACAGGATCTTCTCGCTCATCGGGTCCTCGACCATGCGTTGGATCGCGCGCCGTAGCGGCCGGGCCCCCAACGTGGGGTCGTACCCCTTCTTGGCGAGCAGCAGCTTCGCCTCCGGGGTGAGCTGCAACGTCAGCCCCTGGGAGGAGAGCTGTCCCTGCACGCGACGGATCAGCAGGTCGACGATCTTGGTGATGTCCTCCTGCGACAGCTCGTGGAAGACGATCACCTCGTCGATGCGGTTCAAGAACTCGGGACGGAACGAACGCTTCAGCTCGTCGTTGACCTTGGCCTTCATCTTCTCGTAGTTGACCGCCTCGTTCGCCTTCGCGAAGCCCACGGCGCTCTTGCGCAGGTCGGCAGTACCGAGGTTCGAGGTCATGATGATGACCGTGTTCTTGAAGTCGACCGAGCGACCCTGCGCGTCGGTCAGGCGCCCGTCTTCGAGGATCTGCAGCAACGTGTTGAACACGTCAGGGTGTGCCTTTTCGATCTCGTCGAACAGCACGACCGAGAACGGCTTGCGGCGCACGGCCTCGGTGAGTTGGCCGCCTTCGTCGTAGCCGACGTAGCCGGGAGGCGAACCGACGAGCCGCGAAACGGTGTGCTTCTCCATGTACTCCGACATGTCGAGCGTGATCATGGCGCTCTCATCGGAGAACAGGAACTCGGCGAGGGCCTTGGCGGTCTCGGTCTTGCCGACACCGGACGGTCCGAGGAAGATGAACGAACCGCTCGGGCGCTTCGGGTCCTTGAGGCCGGCGCGGGTACGGCGGATCGCCTGGCTCACGGCGCGGATCGCGTCGCTCTGCCCGATGACGCGCTTGTGGAGTTCTTCCTCCATGCGCAGCAGCTTGGCGGTCTCCTCCTCGGTGAGCTTGTACACCGGAATGCCGGTCCACAGCGCCAGCACTTCGGCGATGCTCTCCTCGCTCACCTCGTTGAAGAGGTCGACGCCCTGGTCCTTCCAGGACTGCTCCATCTCGGCGCGCCGCTCGAGCAGCGACTTCTCCTCGTCGCGCAACTTCGCGGCGCGTTCGAACTGTTGCGCTTCGATGGCGGCTTCTTTGTCCTTGCGGACCTTGGCGATCTGCTCTTCGAGCTCGCGGTAGTCGGGCGGAGCCTGCATGCGACGGATGCGAAGGCGCGAACCGGCTTCGTCGATGAGGTCGATCGCCTTGTCGGGCAGGTGACGATCGGAGATGTAGCGATCGGCGAAGTTGGCCGCGGCGACGACTGCCTGATCGGTGATCGTCACGCGGTGGTGCGCCTCGTAGCGATCGCGCAGACCCTTCAGGATCTCGATCGTGTGCGCGACGGTCGGTTCTTCGACCTTGATGGGTTGGAAGCGTCGCTCGAGCGCCGCGTCCTTCTCGAGGTGCTTGCGGTACTCGTCGAGCGTCGTCGCACCGATGGTCTGCAACTCGCCGCGTGCCAGCATCGGCTTGAGGATGCTCGCCGCGTCGATGGCGCCTTCGGCGGCGCCCGCACCGACCAGCGTGTGCAACTCGTCGATGAACAGGATGATGTCACCGCGGGTGCGGATCTCTTTGAGCACCTTCTTCAGGCGCTCCTCGAAGTCGCCGCGGTAGCGGCTGCCGGCGACGAGCGCGCCGAGGTCGAGGGTGTAGAGCTGCTTGTTGTGCAGCGTTTCGGGGACGTCGCCCTCGACGATGTTCTGCGCGAGCCCCTCGACGATCGCGGTCTTGCCGACTCCGGGTTCGCCGATGAGCACGGGGTTGTTCTTGGTGCGGCGCGACAGCACCTGCATGACGCGCTCGATCTCCTTTTCGCGCCCGATCACCGGGTCGAGCTTCTTGTCGCGCGCGAGCTGCGTGAGGTTGCGACCGAACTGGTCGAGCACGAGGCTGCCGCCCTGGGTCTGCTCGCCTTGCTGGCCGCCACCCGTGGGGGCGCCCGCGCCCGCGGGCTCCTTGCCACCCGAGTAGCCCGAGAGCAGTTGGATCACCTGCTGGCGCACACGCGACAGGTCGGCGCCGAGCTTGACGAGCACCTGTGCGGCGACGCCCTCGCCTTCGCGGATCAGCCCGAGCAGGATGTGCTCGGTGCCGATGTAGTTGTGCCCGAGTTGCAACGCTTCGCGCAACGAGAGTTCGAGGACCTTCTTCGCGCGGGGAGTGAACGGGATGTGGCCCGAAGGGGTGCTGCCGCCGTGACCGATGATCTCCTCGACCTGCGCGCGCACGGCCTCGAGACTGATGCCGAGGCTCTCGAGTGCCTTCGCCGCGACGCCCTCGCCCTCGTGGATCAGCCCGAGCAGGATGTGCTCGGTGCCGATGTAGTTGTGGTTGAGGAGGCGAGCCTCCTCTTGCGCGAGAACGACCACCCTGCGGGCTCGGTCCGTGAAGCGCTCGAACACTCTGGCTACCGCCTCTCGAGAGACTCACCGGGGTGGGGAGACCCGGTGTCCGGTCATCTTATCGACCACGATTTCGCCCAAATTCGCGTTCTCATGGTCGCAAACGCCTCGCCCCCGGCCCGTTGCACGCCCAGAACCGGGCCGTGCGCGGAGCCCGACGAAGCTGTTGAACGTGCCCGGCGAACATGCCCGGCGAACATGCCCGGGGAACGTGTCTGGCGAACATGCCCGGCGAACGTGTCTGGCGAACGTGTCTGGCGAAACACTGCTGGGTCTGGCGCCAACGAACTGGACCGCCGTGGGTATTCCGAGCCGGGGAATAGTTTTTGAGCAGTCGCTCGCCGTAGTGTCGGCGCTCGGTGGGAATCATCGACGATCTGTCCCTGGCCCCGTTGCCCGACGACCTCGCGCGCTGCGAGGCGCGCCTGCACGACGCCGTCGGTCACGACGACCGCTTTCTCGGTGATGTCGCGGCGCATCTGCTCAAGGCCGGCGGCAAGCGGCTCCGGCCGACGCTCGCCATCTGCGCCGCGTACGCGGCGCGCGGCATCGAGGCCGCACCGGCCCCCGTGCTCACCGGCGCGGCGAGTGTCGAACTCGTGCACCTCGGATCGCTCTACCACGACGACGTCATCGACGAAGCCGAGACCCGTCGAGGCGTCCCGAGCGTCAACGCACGGTGGTCCAACATCACCGCGATCCTTGCCGGCGACTTCTTGCTCGCCCGCGCCTCGGCGCTCGCTGCCTCCCTCGGCGCCGACGTCGCCAGTCTGCTCGCCGACACGATCGGCGAACTCTGCCGCGGCCAGGTGCTCGAGCTGCAGTTCCTGTTCAACGCAGATCGCGACGAGGAGACCTACCTGTCGTCGATCGAGGGCAAGACCGCATCGTTGCTCGCCACCGCGGCGCGGGTCGGCGGCATGGTGAGCAACGTCGATGCGGCGACGCTCGACGCGTTGACGCAGTTCGGGCACCACCTCGGGATGTGCTTCCAGATCGTCGACGACGTGCTCGACCTCACCCGCTCCGAAGCCGAGTTGGGCAAGCCGAGTGGGAACGACCTGCACGAGGGCGTGTACACCTTGCCCGTCATCCACGCCGCGTCCGCCGACCCAGAGCTGCGCGCCTTGCTCGGGCGCAAACTCGATTGGCCCGATGTCGAGGCCGTGCGCGCGCGGGTGCTGGCGAGTGACGGTGTGGCCGCGGCGACCGAGCTTGCACGAACGCACGCCATCAAGGCGCGTGACGTGCTCGCGGGCGCGGGCGACCTCGACCCGAAGGTCTGCGATCGCCTCGGCGCCATGGTCGACGGACTCGTGACCCGCTCGTTCTGACTCGGGCGCGGGTCTGTTGGTCGAGGTGGTGGTCAGGGCCGCGGGATTGGCGGAAGAAGCTGTGCTTTGGGTCAGGGGGTGCGTTCGCCGGCGATGAGCTTGGCGGGTGCGGCATTGTCGACGGACGCGAGGAATCGGAGCACGGCCTCGTTGAACGCGTTCGGCGACTCGGCCATGAGCCCGTGCGCCGCGCCCGACAGGACGACGAGTTCGGCCCCCGACACGAGTTCGGCGAGTTCCTCGGCGTCACCGACCGGTGTGAGCGAGTCCTGCGACCCGGTGATGACGAGCGTGGGGACCGCGATCGTCTGCAGTTCGCCGCGCAGGTCGTCGCTGGCCGCGAGGATCGCGTCGACCTGGGCGACGAACGCGCTCGGGTTCGTCGCGAGCACGAGCCGGGCGAGCACGTTGATGAACACGCCGAAGCGCCGCACGAGCCGCGGGCCGACGAGCCACTGGAGTCCGTCGTCACCGATCAGTGCCTGCATCCCGCGCGCGGACACGGCGTCGCGCCACTCGGCGAGCAGCTCACGGCGCCACTGGTGATGACGGCACGCGGTGCAGGCGAGCACGAGCGAACGCGTGCGTTCGGGATGGAGCACCGCGATGATCTCGGTGATCACACCACCCATCGACGCGCCGACGATGTGCGCGGAGTCGATCTCGGCGGCATCGAGACACGCGAGCGCGTCGCGCGCCATCTCGAACAAGTCGTACGGCCCCGGCGGCGCGTCGCTGCGTCCGGTGCCGCGGTTGTCGAGCGCGATCACGCGATGGGTTCGCCCGAATCTCGCCAGCTGCATCGCCCAGCCGCGCGAGTCGACACCAAGACCTTGGATCAGCAGGACCGGGCTGCCCCGTCGGTTGCCGGTGACGGTGTAGTGGATCCGCGTCCCGTCGGGACGCGTCACGTGCGGCACCGGTTCAGGCTACCGACCGCCCGAGCAGCTCCTCGACCTTCGTACGAATCGTCTCGCTGAGCTCGGCGGCGGCGAGCGGGTCGTCGAGCGCGTAGGTCGGATCGGCTTCGATGGCCGCGCCGATGCGCACCGACCACCGTGTCGGCGTCCCGAAGGGTCCGTTCGGCCGCACCGCGACCGGATACACCGGCGTGTCGAGCATCGCCTGCACCAACGTCAGCGGCGAGTTGCCCGCGCCGTTGCGCAACCAGGTCGGTGCGAGCGGCACGAGCACGAGGTGCCCGGCACGAAGCGCAGGCGCGAGATCGTCGGGGGTGGCGGCGATCGCGCCGAAGCGGCGCGCCAAACCATCGGCAAAGGGCAGGCCCGGCAGGCCCACGACACGGAGCCGGCGGCTCACGACACGGCGCACCGCGAGCGCGACCGCGGTCGGTTCGACGACACCGAGCCCGCGGTTGACGACCAGCACACCCCGCCCGCGCTGCGGAAGGTGCTCGCCGCCGTCGATGTCGAGGCGAAGGGTTTCGACGAAAGGGGCGAAGGAGTCGGCGAGCTGCGGGTCGAAGCCGAAGGGATCGACGAGGTAGCGGCCGTTCAGGCGCCGGCGCATCGCCGTCAGCAGCGACGCGCCGGGCGTGACGCGGTCGGGGTCGAGGCCGTAGTCGGCCTGCTGCAGCGGGCTCACGCCGCGACCTCGCGGGCGGCCTCGATCGGGACGATCTCGGCCCATTCGTAGAGTTCTTCGATGACCTCGCGGGTGTTGCGGACCCGCCCGAGATCGAGCAGGTCGACGGCGCGGCTCCCGCAACCGGTACGGCCGTGGCGCAACAACTCGATCACGTGCGACGCGATCGCCGCGCCGAGGAACTCGGTCACCGACGCCGCGACACCCCACGCGAAGGGTGCGACCGGGATCGGCAAGCGACCACCGAGGCGCGCGGCTTGCCAGGGCGTGGTCGCGCCGGGTCCCGCGACATTGATCGGGCCGTCGACACCTCGCACGAGCGCCTCGACCATCGCCCGGCAGGCGTCTTCGGGGTGCAGCAGCGAAAAGGGCGGGTCGGTGGTCGCCGAGACCGGCACTGCGGGCAGCCGCAGCAGCCGGCCGAGCGGACTCGGCACGTGCGAGCCGACGATCGGCGCGAAGCGCAGGTTCGCGACCGGGATGTCGTGACGGCGACCGACGCCGGCGCCGATCGTCTCGACCCGCAGTAACGACCGGCCGTAGCCCGAACGCGGGACGGGCGGCACGGTCTCGTCGGGGACGGCCGCGTGGCCGCGGCCGGTGCCGTAGACCTCGAGCCCGGACCGGACCGCGACACCGTCGAGCGCGCCGGCGCGCCCGGCCGCGACGAGCGCGACCGCGCTGCACTGCTCGGTGCGCTCGGCAGCCGCACTGGGCGACAGGCGCGACGCCGGTTCGTAGACGCCGAAGTGCACCACATGGGTCGGCGCGTACTCGAGGACGAAGTCGCGCAGCCGTTCGCGCTGGCGCGGGTCGATGCGATGGAACACCGCTCGCCGGAGCCGGCGCCGCGGCGGCGCGAGGTCGACGCCCTGGATCTCACCGACGTCGTCGCGGCCTTCGAGCAGCTGCGCGACGCGGGTGCCGAGTTCGCCACCCATACCGGTGATCAGGACGCGTTGCAGCGGCACGCTCATCGAGCCTCCGGGCGAAGGTGCGGGAAGAGAATCACCTCACGGATCGAGGTGACGCCAGCGAGGATCATCACGAGCCGGTCGATGCCCATGCCGACACCGCCCGTGGGCGGCAGGCCGTACTCGAGCGCGCGCACGTAATCCTCGTCCATCGCTTGGGCTTCATCGTCACCGAGGTGCTTGAGTCGAGCCTGGTCGAGGAATCGGTCGCGCTGATCGATCGGGTCGTTGAGCTCGCTGAACGCGTTGGCAAGCTCGCGGCCGGCGACGATCAGCTCCCACCGTTCGGTGAGCTCGGGATCGTCGCGGTGCGCCCGGGCAAACGGCGACACTTCACGCGGGTAGTCCATCACGAACGTCGGCTCGACGATGGCATGTTCGGTCGTCTTCTCGTAGATCTCGAGCATCAACTTGCCCGAGCCCCACACGTCTTCGTACGGGATCTCGAGGTCGTCGCAGTACTTGCGCATCAACTCGATCGGAAGGCTCGGGTGGGTGTCGAGTCCGGCGTGTTCGCGGACGAGGTCGCGCATCGTCGCCCGCCGGAACGGCGGGTCGAGGTCGAGCGGATGTCCGTCCCAGTCAACCTGCGTCCGACCGATGGTCGCGCGTGCCGCCTCGACGACCAGTTGCTCGGTGAGCGCGGCCATCCCGTGGTAGTCGGTGAACGCCTCGTACAGCTCGAACATCGTGAACTCGGGATTGTGCCGTGTCGACACACCTTCGTTGCGGAAGACCCGCCCGATCTCGAACACCTTGTCGAGCCCGCCGACGATAAGGCGCTTGAGGTAGAGCTCGGGCGCGATGCGCAGGGCGAACTCGAGGTCGAGCGCGTTGTGGTGCGTGAGGAACGGACGTGCCCCGGGCGCGCCGCCCGCAATCGCCTGCAACACTGGTGTCTCGACCTCGAGATAGCCGCGTTCGTGCAAGTACTTGCGGATCGCCCACACGGCACCGAAACGGATCTCGAACACGCGCCGCGCGTCGTCGTTGGCGATGAGGTCGACGTAGCGCTGACGGAACCGGGTGTCGACATCGGCGAGACCGTGCCACTTGTCCGGCATGGGACGCAGCGACTTGGCCAGCAGCTGCGCCTCGCGGACCTTGACCGACAGTTCGCCCTTGCGGGTCTTCATGATCGTGCCGTGCACCCCGACCCAGTCGCCGAGGTCGAGCGCGCCGAATGCGTCGAAGCCCTCGTCTCCGATCACCGCGCGGCTGACGAACAGTTGAATCGAACCACTGCCGTCGCGCACCGTGGCGAAGATCAGCTTGCCCTGGTCGCGCAGCAACAGGATCCGGCCCGCGACCCGTACCTCGGTGTCGGTCTCGGCGCCCGCGTCGAGTGAGTCGTGAGCCGCGTGCAACGCCGCGCACGTTGCGCTGCGCTCGAATCGCACGGGGTAGGGGTCGTGGCCCGCGGCCCTGACCGCGTCGATCTTGGCCAGACGCGCCGTGCGCTCTTCGGCCGCGCCGCCCTCGAGGTCCGCGGGGATGTGGTCCGCGAGTCCAGAGTCGCTGGGCGGCGGTGCTGAGGGGCTCACTGGTTCCTCTCGAAGATGGTGCGCAGACCGTAGAGGGTGAGCCACGGTTCGTAGTGCTGCACCGTGTTCGTGTGAGGTGCGATCAGTTCGCCGAGGCCCCCGGTCGCGATGACAGTGCACGGTCCGAGTTCCTGCTGGAACCGGTCGACGAGCGAGTCGAGCAGGCCGGAGAAGCCGTAGATCACTCCCGACTGGATCGATTCGAGGGTGCTCTTGCCGATCACGTGCCGCGGTGGGACGAGTTCGACCCGCCTGAGTCCTGCGGCGCGACCGAACAGCGCGTCGAGCGAGATCTCGATCCCGGGGACGATCGCGCCGCCGAGGTACTCGCCCTTGTCGCTCACGGCTTCGATGGTCGTCGCGGTGCCGAAGTCGACGACG
>Ga0233425_10003275_pt1 | contig 29768 bp, 32 predicted proteins | sample Watercolumn_Towu_2_FD_181712 | JGI IMG/M metagenome (GOLD analysis project Ga0233425, IMG submission 181712) | Freshwater microbial communities from Lake Towuti, South Sulawesi, Indonesia - Watercolumn_Towuti2014_140_MG | ecosystem: Environmental > Aquatic > Freshwater > Lake | place...
TGATTGTCGCGGCGGGGCGCGCTATCGCCTCATCAGCGCATTGGGGCGTCGCCAAGCGGTAAGGCAGCGGATTTTGATTCCGCCATACGGAGGTTCGAATCCTCCCGCCCCAGCCAATAATTTCAATGAGTTATGTTTTCTGCCCAAACTCTGTGGCACCGATTTGGCACTAATTGCGCCGGCGCTTCCGTGCGCAGCAATGCGTAAGAATGAGAATGGCAGCAGGCTAACTTCATCGAACGTCATCAACGCGCATAACTGCGTCGGCTCCGCACGCGCGGATCGTCCGTTCGATCTCGGCATAGGGCGTCGTGCTCTTCGGTGCTGTTAGCTCCATGGCGGCGGTGCATTCGCCGACGCGTGCGTCTCCCGCATAGAAAGCGACCGCTCCCTGCGAGGCGACCAGCGACGTGGTGAAGCCGGTGCGCACTTTGAGACGATAGGGAATCCCAAAGACAAATTTGAGCATGGCGTCCTTGGACGCAAGAAGGGTGCGTGGCGCAGGTCTTGGGGGCGGAGAAGGTGGTTGAGCGGCTTGAGTGGCCGGACGCGCGGTGGTTGGCGGCAAGGCCGTCGGCGCCGGCGCGCTTGGCGTAGCGGCAGTGTTTCTTTGTTGTGATGGGATGGCGCTGACCTGCGGTGACGCTAGGCGGTTCGGCTGTGTATCGTTGACGACTACGCCGATCACATAGAGGGCAAGGACGCCCCCGGTCATGAGCCCGACCACCCCGCCCTGCTGGCCGAATTTGAAAATCAGTCCGAGGCAAAGGAGCACGCTGATTGTCGCCAGGGGATAGCCGAACAGCGCGGCGCGAACCGGCGGCAGCCAGATCGTCATGAGGCCGAAGAGCAAGAGCCCGGCGCTCATGATCCCGCCCTTGTCGTTCTTCAAGGTTAGGGAGAGAAAAAAGCCGATCCCCGAGCCAAGGATGACCAAGCTGCTGACAAAATTCGTTTCGACCAGCACGCTGCCAACGCCGATAAGAGCGGCGAAGAGAAGCGCGAATCCTTTGAGACCGCTGTTCAAGACGCCGCGAATAAAGCGGGAGAGGTCGCTCCAGGTGAGCGCCGCCCATGTCTTGTGATCGCCGGCCTCCCAAGCCTCGGCGCGCATGGTTCGCAACGTCTCTTCATGCGCCTGTGCGGCGCGCCGCAGCTCTTCGAGTTCGTCGTCGATATCGCGATAGGCTTTCTGCCGACGGCTTGCCTCCTCGGCGCGCGCCTGGTCGCCGCCATCGTGTTCGTATTGCGGCGCTTCCTCTTCTTGACGCTGATAGGAGCGCTTCAGTTCGTTGAGGATGAAGGCATAGGCGGCGTTGAGTTCGGTCATCGCCTCATGCGAGCCGCCCATGTCCGGGTGTTTTGACTTGCACGCGCGCCGATAGGCGGCCTTGATCTCGTCGAGGCTCGCCCCTCTCGGGACGCCGAGAATGTCGTATGGGTCTCGCATCAAGCGACTCGCGTTCCGCGCGCCATGCGCTCACTGGCCTCGCAGTTGGCGAATCGGGGCGTCGACCGACAGAGAAACCTGGGTCATCGACTTTGACGACTCGGTTTTGCCGATCATCAAGGAGAAGGAGAGCGGCGCTTTCGGCGAGCGTCCCCACGACGCGCGCGCCGGCAAGCGCGTCGCTCTATATCGGCGCGCAATATCGGCCACGACGGCGTCGGGTGCCAGACTCTTGGCGGCAATCAGCGCCTTCTCCGCGTCTGAACGGTGCCGATGTCCCGTCGGACCGGCAAGCACCGCAATCCGTCCCGCGTAGCTTTCCCGTGAGACGTCCAATTGAGCGTCCATTTTGGCGTCCTTGCTCACAGCCACCTTCGACAACGAGTGGCTTCTTCGCACAATCAAAAATCTGGCGGCAGAAAGGGATCAACGAGGCGCTTAGGGACGAGTAATAGAATACGGCCCCACTGAGGGGAGCCGTATCCGAGTCGATAACAGCCTAACTGAGAATCTGAAGGTCACGCCTAGCTGCCCCCGCTGTCATGACAGGCGCTATTGCGGCGTCGATCAACAGGACGACGATCGCCTTGCCTGCACAAACAGTCCACAGTGCGGGGATGAGGAGAACGCCGGCTGTGAAAGCGAATGCGACAATCACCGACGCGACGTTATTCAATGCCGCGAGGTTGTCCGTTCGGGTGCTCTTGTAAAGCTCCGCGCCTAGGGTGACGATGAACAGCAAGTCTACGGCGTCACCGAGCGTCACCGGGCCGACTCGCGATAAAAGAATCGTCCAGTCGGTGCTAACCCTTAACCACGCTGCTGTGGAAAGAATTATGGCTGGAACGAGCGTCGCCGGTATCGCAAAAAGGACCTTTAGCATTGCGTTACCTCCAGAGGTTCAAGAACCCGCCGATTCCGGCGAGGATTTCGACAGCTCGCTGAACGATCTCCGCATCTTCCGATCGGAGCCAAGCACTAGCGAGCCCTACTGCGTGACCGAGTTTCGTCGTCATTTGACTATCCTCTCGATGCTATTCGCACGTGAGAAGTGAAGTATTCCTTCTCTCCCGGTAGTTGGCCGTGCGAAGACAGGTGAAGAATCCAGAGCAATTTCAGCAAACCCTGCTTCCTCACTGAAGGTGACTGTAGTGCAAGGGCCAATCAATGATACTGATATATTTTTCAGCCTCGGGGACATGCGTGTTCAGTTAGGAACAACTATTTTCGGCTCGATCTAACGTTATATTCCGAGTCGACTCCCGCTCAATCAGGCGCGGAACAATGGTCTCCGATCGCGGTTTACCGGCGTACTCACCGGATACGCGAGAAAGTACATACTCAGCCGCCCATCTTGTAAGCTCAATTTGCTCCTGCCTAATTGTCGTCAGCCTTGGGTGAAGCCATTGGCACATCGTAATATCATCAAACCCGATTAGAGAAATATCGCGTGGCACAATTACCCCATTTTGGTGGAAGCACTGAAGCGCCCCAATCGCGGACAAATCATTTGATGCCACCACAGCGGTTGGTCGTGGACCTGCCTCCTGAACAATTTCTTGTGCGGCGTTGAAGCCTGATGAATAATCAAACTTACCTTCAAACACGCGTAGACGCTCCTCGGGAATGTCCAGCGCATTGGCAGCATCCTTGAACGCTAACATGCGGGTGCGACCCGGGTCTGTATTCTGGCATCCTTGGATAAAAGCAAGAGAGCGATGCCCACGAGCTACTAAATGTTCAACGGCCAACCAAATTCCCTTTGTATTATCAGTGAGCACAAAATCACAATTATTGGTCACTTCCGGAAGTTCCCTGTCAATTATTATATGTGGCTTTGTACTTCTTCTCAATATCTCAAGTATATCATTATTATCGCCCGCTGATACGAATACTATTCCAGAAACGCTCAATGTGTCCAGGATTTGAAGACAAGCAAGTTCTTGAAGCGTATTGCCATCTGAACTCAACACCACCAACGGCACTCCAAGCTGAGCTAAGTGCGTTTGAAGATGCAACGAAAGCTCTGCAAAGAATGGATTAGTTTGATCAGGAATGATCATTCCTATCAGCATCCCAACCCTCCGACGGAAATTTTGTCAGCTGTGTGTGAACCCATTGCACGAACTCGTTTCCTTCGGTGCAAGAAGCCACAAACCGGCAGACTTGTCGCACATTCTTGACCGCGTTAGATGGACAGAAGGCAACGGAGGCATCTTTCAGCAGTGCGGTGTCGTTGTCACCGTTCCCACAGGCTGCGAATTCATTGTTCCTTACATTATGTTCTCGCAGCAAAACGCGTATCGCTTCTTCTTTCCTATTACCTGAATTTACAGCATCCAACCAAGCGAATTGGCCGCCCCCAAATCGCGTTTCCGAATAGTTATATATTCTGATGTTTTCAAGGCAACCGCATAAGTCGACAACCTTGGCGTATGCCAATGAAATTGTGTTCCTATAGCCGAACGCGGACACCGCGCGAACCTTCGTTGTACTAATTATATTTTCAATCTCATTCTTGCTGGCAACTATGATAGGCCTAGTTGAATCTGATAAAGCTAAGCCGCTTTCGATGACCTGATCGTGTTTTTCGAGAACTACTTTGAATCCGTCTCTCCTGGTTAGAAATAATATTGGAGTTGCGCCACTGCATCGAATCGCCTTGACTATTCGTAGAGCAAATTGGTCAGATATATGCATTTCTACATAATACGTAATAGCTGCATTACTTATTGCGGCTATTATTGCTCCATCGCACGCGACGATGCCAGAAGGCATCAAACTGTTCTCAAAGAGCTTCTGTATGTTGCCAAACGGACGAGCCGAGGCTGCAATGAATGGTATATTTCGAGCGTCGAGGTATTCTTTGAGCCTGCGATAGCTTTGTGGCACTGTGTGATTGCTATTTAATAGCGTGCCATCAAGATCGGAAACGAAAGCTCGAATCTTAGTCATGGAAGCCAAGCTGTGTTAGAAGATGTCCGGAACGAGCTTGCTCGATGAGGTCAATTACCGGTATGTCCGAGTTCCCGAGGAGGTCTCCAAAGAATTGGAGCCGACTGCATTCCTTTAGAGTCAGTTTTCTGCCATGCAGCCCTTCGAGGTGTTGCCAAAACAACTTGTTCAGGTCCAAGTTCCGTTCCCGGAAACTTGCGATTATAGATTCAGAGAGATCAGATTCCGGTAGGAAAACGCGGCTCCTAACCATGTCGATTGAAAGCGAATAGGGAACGCCGCCAATTGCGACAAACTGATTTTGTCTGTATATAGAAAGCCCGCTTCGAGGAAGGCCCCAATACAAATCACGTTCATTTAGCCAGATGACCTTGTTTGCTGTCGGATATACAGTTTCCACTGGAATGCCATCAAGTTCGGGTAGCTTATGTGGGTTAGTGACCGTAATAATTCGATTGATTGGAATTTCCTTAGCCTTCATAAGCTCGATGATGCCTCGAATCGTCCCTCCGGTTCCAATGCCGTCGTCGCATAATATAACTTCACTGTTTGGCGATAAATTTCTAAATTTCCGATACGCAGAAGATAAATTACTGACCTGCTGTCGAAGCTGAGGGGCAAAACCGCGCGCGACGCGCGTATAGGGACCTTTAACGGAGTTCTTGATCGAATCGGCTGCGCGAGTCACCTCGATACGAAAGTGGTGCTTGGGGAAGAGAATGCCCCCGTCCAGAGTAACGATGTAGTCTGCTGGGCCGATTGATTTAGCAATTTCGTCCCGCAGGGTCTCAACTACAAGGACATCAACTTTTGCTACCGCTGCGCGCAGCGTGTTGTACATTTCTTTTTGAACATGTTCCTTTATAAACGTCTCCGCGCCGGCATGACGTGCTTCAAAAACGCGAAACCCGTCCCAAAAGTCAGCAAGCAAAATGAACACGTTGTCATCAGAATGACCGATCGCACCGGGGTTCTGTGACAACGTCCCACTATTACTCACGGTATTGTTCCAGTTCAGTTGGTTTGTGCGATCCCCATTTCTATCAAATTACGAGATGGACTTCTTCGGCGGTCGGCATGGATGGGCCTGCGCCCATTCGTTGGACACAAAGCGAAGCTGCTACGTTAGCGTATTCTAAAGAAGCTCGGATGGTCGCCCCGGCAGCAGCGCGAGCAGCCATTGCTCCAACAAAACAATCGCCAGCACCGGTTGTATCAATTGCAGGAACTGGACGCCCTCGAATCACAACCACTTCGTCGCCGCATAAGGCGAGCGCGCCCCGCTTTCCTAGCGTTACACAAACCGTCTGGTCATTGCGGACCTGGAGGCTTCGCGCAGCGTCGGTAATTTTTGACTCTTGCGAGTGCTCGTCGAGATCGTGCTTGGTCAAGAAGCTGAGTTCCGTTTCATTGAGAATCAGAACGTCGACCAATTCGAGAAGCCCGATGTCGAACTCAATTGCGGGTGCAGGATTGAGGATCGTCATGGCCTCAACCGATTTACCACGGGAGAAAAAAGCTCGAATTGTCGCGACTGGTATTTCAAATTGGCTGACGAGTATGTCGCCTTTTGCGAGGATTGGGCGATTAACGTCGGATTCGCTTACCAGTCCGTTGGCGCCCGGCACGACGACAATCGAATTGTTTGAGTCAACTATTGTAATAAGAGCCGTCCCTGTTGGCGCATCCGGCAAATAGCGCAAATTTGACAAATCTATATTTTGAGAAAAAAGAAATTCCGAAAGGTCTTTCCCGAAAGAATCTTCTCCCAGGCAACCGATTAGGCCAACAGGAGCACCCAGTTTAGCGGCCGATACCGCTTGATTGGCACCTTTTCCTCCGGGAAAAAAGAAAACATTCTTTCCCAGGACGGTCTCGCCGGCCCTTGGGTATCGTTCTGCAGTTGCGACGACATCCATGTTAATGCTGCCCGCAACGTAAATAGTTTTCATCTTCGTTGGCTCCTGGGTAGGCGGCATAGGCTCTATGTAAGTGTTTGGTTGTGTTTCAAGACCTGACGAAGGGCTGCGATACCGAATTGCGAGTCAAAAGGGTGGGCTCGACCGCATATGTGCTAGGTAATAGAAGTTGATCATCTTTCGCTTTACATGCCGCTATCCGTTCCAGCAAAATTTGCGAGGCGCTGCGCACCAACTCCTTAACCGGCTGCGCAATCGTTGTAAGCGCTGGATGCGTCCACTCGCTCCACTCAATATTATCAAAGCCTATGATGGACATCTGTTCTGGTAGCCGCCACCCTTCTTGATGTAGCCTTTTCATCAGCCCTATCGCGATTAGATCGTTAGCCGTCAAAATCGCCGTCGGACGGTTAGTCTCCCCCATCGCGATAATTTTTTCTGCGGCCTTTACTCCTGCAAGTATAGTAAAATCACCATCAATAATCCAGCTATCTTTGGGAGAAAGGCCATTTGCTCTCATTGCGTCTGTATAAGACCGAAATCTCTCTTTTGCAGAATGGGTCTCTTGCAAGCCTTTCACACAACCAATGCGCTTATGACCAAATGCGATCAGGTATTCGATGGCCCTAGCCGTTGCTATTCTACTGTCAACGGTTACGAAATCGAAGTTGCCTACACGCACGCTTCTATCAAAGACGAGCATAGGTAATTTTCCTTGTACGACTAAGTTTAAGAGGTCATCAGAACCATAGGCGGTTGGTATATATATTAACCCATCGACTTGCATCGAAAGAAATCTACTAACAAGCTTGATCTCTCGCTCCAACTGATTCTCAGCGCTCGTCACGAAGAGTTGCGCATCGTGGCGCTCAAGTTCGGTCTCGAACGCAAACGCAAGCTCGGAGAAATATGGATTGCGGCTATCAGGTAAAATTAAACCGAGCCTGTACTGAACAAACTCACCGAAATGCAATCTCTGCATCGCTGCAATTATTCGCTCCCGATTGGCGGCGGCGACCCGCTGTCCCCGGAGCGCTCGCGATACCGTCGGAACGGAGCAGCCGGCTTCATCGGCAATAGCTTGCAACTTGTTTCGCATTCTAGTCACTTCTAATCCCGGAATCTCTCAAGGAGTTAGGAGATATGGGACGTACCAGAGATCGAGACCTCAGAGAATTGAAAACATTTTCAGAGTGAGGCGCAAAGAAGTGGGTGCCCGACTTCGGTCATCGCCTCATGCGAGTCGCCCATGTCTGGGTGTCTTGCCTTGCAGGCGCGCCGGTAGGCGGCCTTGATCTCATCGAGGCTCGCCCCTCTCGGGACGCCGAGAATGTCGTATGGGTCTCGCATCAAGCGACTCGCGTTCGGAGAGCGATCATTGCCCGCGCAGCTGACGGATCGGCGTCTCGATCGAGAGCGAGACCTGCGTCATCGACTTTGACGACTCGGTTTTGCCGATCATCAGGGAGAAGGAGAGCGGCGCTTTCGGCGAGCCGGGATTGGGAGCCGAACAATCCTCAGCGATGAGCGTTCCGGAGACCCGGCCGCCGGCAGGGACATAAACGGGGCGCGGCCGGCCGACGGTCAGATCAACGGCATACGCGACAGCGTTCGGGCCGGGCAGAAGCGCGAGGCCGCCGTGGGCATTGCGAACATCCGTGCATGAGCCCATCGACACCGAGCCCATCATGATGCCCATGTAGAGGTTCATGCCCGAATTATTTGAAATCGTGTAGGAGATTGTCGTCCGCCAATTGAACAGATCGGCCTTGGCGGCGGTGGCGTTAGCTTCGAGCTTGAAGGACTCCGGCACCAGTTGCTCTTGCAGCACTTGGTCTTCCAACACCTGGGCGAAAGCTGGTGAGATCAACGCTAAAAGAATCACGACGATTCGAAACATTTTGCCCTCCAGCGGAACACTCAAGGGAATCGGCGAGTAGAGGAAAGTCCCCAGCCGAGCAGCTCCGGTCAAGCGAAATCGCTGTGAAAAGGAGCCTCGCTCGCGCGAGGCTCCAACTTCAAAAGAACGACAGGCTTTCGCATTGGCGCTCGTCCATAAGAGCGGCAAGGCATTCGAGTTGAATGCTCTTGATCTCCTCGGTCAGAAAGCAGACGGCGTTCCCGCAGCCCGCTTCGTACGCCTTGAGAACGTCGAGCGGGTCGCGCACAAGAAAGAGCTGACCGCCCGTCACCTTATCGACGCCGAAGATATGCTCCTGCGGATCGAGGCCATTAGGGAAGGTGAGTAACGGCGTATCATCCCTCACCGTGCGGCCCATATAGCCGACGATCGTCCCATCACTGGCTGCGATTGGCAGCGCGAGACGGCCGCGATTGACGCCGGAGGTGGCGTAGCCCGCACCCCAAGCGCGAAACGTCTCCGCGTCGACGCCGAGCGCAGCGAGCGCTTCGTGAGCCGGATCGAGGGTCTTAGCGTAAGCCGCTGCATCAAATCCCTGCCGCCTCTCTGGCCGGGGCTGGGGGGAAGTGTCGGAACGGTTCTTGCCCTCGCCGCCGCAAAATTTCTCATGAAGTTCCTTGGCGGCGGCGTATGCGCCGTTGGGGTCCTTGCGTGGGTGGCCGCGAAAGAGCGAAACGAGTTCGATCTGATCGCCGCCGGCCGGGCATTTGAAGCAGTTGAACGCTCCGGTCTTATCCTTCCCGCCGTCGCTGGTGACGACGAAGCAATCGAGGCCCTTGCAGAAAGGGCATGTGCCTTTCCACTGTTTGGCGCTCTTTTGCTTCAATCCCGGCAAGCCGAGATAGGCGATCACCTGCGCCATTGAAACCGAACGCTTCAACTCGTCGAAGTCGATTCTATAGCTGGCTGTGGACATCTCAACCTCCATTAATTGACTGTTTCCATTATACTTTCGTCAGGACTGCCAGCAGAGGAGATGTGCACATGTCCGCGATGAATCAGACGGCGCAACGTCAAACGCGCCGAGGAGAGAACCGCCAGCCCGATTACGTGGTGCGGGCGCAAACCGGGCCTGGTCGAAAAGATTGGTCGACAGTTGGCTCTGCCTGGAATCGTGACGGTGGAGAGGGAATCTCGGTCAAGCTCCACTCGATGCCGATCGGCCCGCATTGGAATGGCGTGCTGAAACTCTTGCCGCCGTACGCCGCCGATGAATCGGGCGACATTTCGGGAGAGACATTTCCTTAAAGTGAAAGGCCGCTACGCGCGGCCTTTCGTCTTTTCAATTTTCCGGTTCGGCGATGACGAGATCGGGGTAGCCGACCCGCCGCCAGGGTGCATTGAACAGACGCCCGGTCGGGGCGGGCGTTTTCAGAAAATCGCCGAAGCCGCTCTCGGCGCGAAAGCAAAAGAGCGTGCTCTTCCCGTGCTTCGCGATCAGCGCGAGTTCTTGCATGATGTTTCTCATCCGCGCTTCGCTCGTTGTAGCAAAAAGAACACGAAGATTGTCGATGCCAAGATACTCATCGATGATCCCCGCGGAGACGATCTCGCGGTAAGCGAGGATTTTGGGCACGATTACTGCCTTGATGCTTTCGGTGGCCTTATCGGCTTCGAGGGCGTAATTGCGGCCGCGGATCGAGAACAGTGCATCTGGTTCGACGAAGGATTGGCGCCCGTCAACCTCGACCGGAATCTTTAATGGCTTTGGCTGCATACGCGTTTCGGGGGGCGCAGCTTGAAGAATGTGGACGTGAGAACAGTACGGCGCGCCGGCGGCCCGCGCCCCGATCTCAATATTAATGGCGATATCGGAAGCCATGTGGTCATGCGCCAAGCGAAAGATGCGGGAGGGCGCGGCGCTATTGCCGCCGATGCGGCTGTTGGCGACCCACTCTCCTGGCGGAATGATCTCCTTTGCTCGAAGCAATGCCTCGGCCTCCGAACCCAGACGATGCATGTCGTCGACAGAGAGATGGTTTGCGAAGAGCACGTCTTCATTGAGACGATGCAGCCAATGGGAACGCTGGCCTTCAGTGGCGTGCCAGAGCGTGCCGAGGCGCGCCTTTGTGAGGATTGGGTGCCGCGATCCGAAGGCGACGAGTTGGCGCGTGGTCAGCTGTGCGTGTCGTGACAGGGGCTCAAAAATATCGCGGATGTCGTTGTCGGTGATGAGGACGTTGTTCGCCAGCGCTCGGCGACGGAGATGCGAGCGATGCTTGCGATCCTTCGCGGGTTCCATACGCGACGAATATGATGACGGAGAGCCGCCGTAAACGTGACGCATGTAGCGCCGGACACGGCTTTGGGTTGGAAGGTTGCGCTATGCTCTCGTGAAACAATTTTATCATGTGTCGGATTGAGACGCCGATCGGTCGCAGGATAGTCTTGCATCTGAACTCGCCCGCGCCATGTGTTTTCTTCGGATGAACCGACAGCGCCGTGGTTGATGACAATCTTGTAAGAGGAGGAAATCATGGCCAGTAGCGTTTACAAGGTCATAGAGATTATTGGCACTAGCCCAGTATCTTGGGAGGCGGCTGCACAAGCCGCAGTCGAGCGCGCGTCGAAAACGTTACGAGATTTGCGTGTTGCAACAGTTACCGAACAGGACGTTCAAATAAAGGACGGGAAAGTGGAGTCTTTCCGTACAAAATTGAAGGTGTCGTTCAAATTCGAAGAAGAGCCGTAGGCGAATCGGCGCGGGGGTTTTGTTTATGGCTGCAGTAGGCGAATATGTGCACGGTCACCGCTGCGCTGCCGGTGTAAGTTAAAGTGTAGACGCCTTCAGCGCCATGTATCGGCATCATTCAAATCAGGACGCATCTGGGTCGCGGCACTTCGGTCTGGCATGGGTTTCGCGAGGGTGCTCGGATCGTTCACCCGATTGCTCCGACTTCTCGCCGACGGGATTCGCATAGGCCTGTCGATTGCGTTGTCGGACGACCGTTCGCTCTGCCTCGGTCATGCGCGCAAATCGCGACAGGGCGTTCTGCGGGAAGCGCATTGATATGGCGTGCGGCGTCATGCCTCGTACGAAGGTCGCAAACGAGCCGATGTTCTGGTCGCGGATGAAATCGGGAGCAGTGTTCATGTCGCGCGCCATGGCGGAACGATCGGCGCCCTCGATACTTGCCGCCATCTTGATGCTGGTGTTGGCGGCGAGCGCCCGCAGGACGGGCGCTTCGATCTGCCCGAGATACTGATGGGCGAGCACAAGGCCGATGTTCTGTTGCCTCGCTTCTGCCAGGATCACCTGAATCTTCGGATCATTGCGGATGTAGTTGTGGCATTCGTCGACATAGACGTAGCAGGGGAGCCGCTGGCTAATGAGGAGCGAGGAGCGCTGCGCTGCAGCTTGGTTGATTAGAGCGAGGAAGAATCTGCCGAAAAGCTCCGTGCCTTCCTCCTTCAGCAATCCCTTTTCGGCGTTGATCAGAATGACTTTGCCGGGCGTGTTGATCTCATCGAAAAAATCGACTTTCGACCGAGGGCTCGAAAACATGCGCAGGAATGTCTGGTTGCCCAGCACGCCCCATAGGCGGGCGATGACCTGTTCTTTGGTCTGCTTCCACTGCGCATTGGCGAAGTCGGTTGCGAAGAATTGCCGCGTCGTCGCGTCGAGCGTGTCGATGTAGGTCTGGTACTTTTTCGGGCCGTTGGCGAGTATGTCGTGAAAGGTGTGGATCGTCGCGTGGGGAATGGCGAATAGCGCGCGGGTGACGAAGCGGAACAGAGTCGATTGACGGCTGGTCATTTCGGCCTGCAGCAGTGAGCCGATGATGAAATCGTACATTTCAAGCGCGCTGTTGGTAAGGCGTTCCTTTTCGAATGCTGACAATGATGCCAAACGATCGAGCTTCATGTCGAACAGATTGATGGCGATCGGATATTCCACGTCGGCGGCGTCGAGCACACAGAGCTTGCCGTCGAGCGGCTGGCCAGGGGCGAAGAGCTTGAGGTTAGAAAGCTGTTCGATCAATTGGTGCTGGCTGTCGATGACGACGACGGAGCATTCGCCGCGGGTCGCGCGCTCCAAGTCCTTGGCGATGAAATATTGCAGAGCGGTCGTCTTGCCCGCACCGGTGCCGGCGACGATCCAGTGGTGCGAGTTGCGAATGCGTTGCGGGATTTCCATGCCGAGGGGCGTCGCCAGAATTCCATCGAACGGCGTGCCGTCGAGGAATGGAGACGGATCGTCGAGGTGATGCGGCTCGGCGAGTCTCGGCGGTTTGTCATGTTTGATGCGGGGGACGCCCGAGATGCGGTAGACATTTTCTTCATAGCGGTCGGCGAAGGCGGGAAAGAGCGTCGCATCAAGCGGGCGTATGAGGTCTTCAATGAATTTCCCCGGATTGACGAGCGTGCCGAGTGGGGACGTAATTTCGCTCTCGCCCGCGATCTTGGGCAGTGAAGCGACGGCGGCCTCGATCGCGGCGAGACAGCCCTTTCTCATGGCGATTAGAGACGATTCGTTCATCCGGCCGATTTCTTGCCGCATCCGGTCGCGCCAGCGGATGCCATCGAGATTGTCCAAATCTGCTGGGATCGGCGGAACCTCCAGCATCATGTTTTCGGCGTAGAGGTTTCGCAGCGATTCAAAGAAGGCGTCATGCAAGCTGCGCGGCAGTTGAACATGGCGCAGCACCGAGTCGGCAAAATCGTTCTTGCTGGGAAGATCGCGAGAGAGGGAATAGGCGTTGCGGAAAAGCTCGCGCGCTTCTCTCGCGTGATCGGGCTTCTCGGAAAAATCGATCGTCTTTAACAGTTCCGCTACCAGCCGGATCGGAAACCAGATGGCGATGATCAGCAGCGCGGCGAGCATCGCGCCAAGGAAACCTGCCCAGGTTCTCGGGCGAGCTTCCGCCTGCGGCATTTCCGCTTTGACCTGGTTCCAGACCGTCTCCCAGAGGGTCACAGCTCGTACTCGACCGAACACTCCGTCGTCCCTGACGCGCGCGACAGCTGGCCGGCCAGTTCATCCAGCTTCAGGCGAACGGCGGCCTCTGCCTCGTCGGCGGCGATGAGGTCGGGCCAGATGCCGAGCAAGGTCTTGCGCGAAAAGCCGAGCAGATCGCGAACGAAGAACAGACCATAGTTCTCCGATTTGAGTTTTTTGGTTTTCTCGGGGTCGGTAATGTCTGGCGGGATTGGCGCTTGAAAGAAGACATAACGACCGATGCCGGTGTGCCGAAGAAGGTAGCGTTCCTCTTCGGAAAAATGGATGGTGAGATTAATGCAGTAAGCGGGAATGTCGGCGCGCGCGAACCAGCCGGTCGGAATCCGGCGCTCCTCCCGCTCCCGATCGATCCTCACGCGCATGGGTGGAGAATGTTTAGGAAGGAGTCGTAGGTCAAGGTGGAACGTAGAACCAAAGCATTTGCGACAAGGCCTGCCAAGCGGAGCTCGGCAGGCCTTCTTAGAGAGCGTTTGAACAGCTACTTGCTCCAGTGGCCATGAACCCACTCCCATTGGCCTCGATCGTAATCGTAGCGCCAGTGCGCCCTCACCCATCTTGTCTTACCGATCGGGCGGATAGTTCGCATGTTCTGAAGTCGGTCCACTGGCTTGGGCGGCCGAGGTGGTTTCAACCTTTTAAGCATTCTCATTCCACAGCTCCGGTTTAGGCATACACTTTCCATATCGGAGCCATAACATTACATACTGCAATTTTCGATTGTCAAGATACGAATTTTAGTTTACAAGACAGCAAATAGTTTTGACGGGGTGAGGTTATTGTGGCGGTCGAGCTTAGAAACATAATCGAGTTGACGGACGCAGCGCTCGCGGCTGATTACACGCGCGTCCGACGTGCGGCGAATGCGCTCGCGCGCGATCTTGCCAAGTGTGGGGAGGAGGCGCTTGCGAGGGAATTGCGCGCGCTCGTGCGCAAGCGCGGTGTGCCGCTTAAAGCCTCCGGATACGTTGAGACACTGCCGGTTGACGCGAAGTCGCGCCTGCCACTGGTCGAAGAGCAGTCTTGGCCAGACACCCCGATCTTTCTGAATGAAAGCGCTTGGCGGACTTTCCAGGATTTTCTCCTGGATGCACGGCATATCGATGACTTGAACGCGAAGGGTTTGGCTTCACGTCTCGGCTTGCTGCTTTCTGGCCCACCCGGAACAGGCAAGTCGTTGCTTGCCGGTCACATCGCAGCACAACTGTCGCGACCGTTTTATGTGGTGCGACTCGACTCCGTAATCTCGTCACTGCTGGGCGACACTGCCAAAAACATACGGACCGTGTTCGATTTTGTGCCTTCGCGCAATGCAGTGCTATTTCTCGACGAAATGGATGCAATCGCGAAGCTGCGAGATGACCAACACGAATTGGGCGAGTTGAAGCGGGTGGTCAACACCGTCATTCAGGGACTCGACGCGCTTGATGCGAGCACGATCGTAGTCGCAGCAACCAACCATCCCCACCTTCTTGATCCGGCGATTTGGCGGCGCTTTCCTTACAAAATTGATCTAGGTACACCCGACTTGAAGGTCCGCACTGATCTCTGGCGTCATTTTCTATTTGAGGATCGCGACGCTGATCATCAGGCAGATTTGCTTACTGCCATTTCAGACGGGCTTTCAGGGGCGGATATCGAAACGATTAGTCTCACGGCGCGGCGGCACGCCCTCCACGAGAAAAGGGCACTCGATCTCGGTGCGATCGTTGTTGCGCTTGTGGAGCCACGAACTGGACACGCAACGCTTCCGCAGCGCCGACCACTCGATCCAGAACAGAAACGACAATTATCAATCACGCTGAAAGAAAAACATGCTTTCAGCGGTGCTGACATTGCGCGGCTCCTCGGTGTCACACGTCAAGCAGTCCATGGCTATTTGAAACAGCAGGACGGGGACCAGCAGCATGCCTGAACAACGCGAGCCGCCACTCTTATACCCGGTCCTCAGTTTACAAATGGACCCAGCTCCCCAGAGCCCGCCTGGCCGTGGCAAGGGGCGCCAGAGTATCGTCGTCGACCGGCTTGAACGGCAACAGCGCTCACTTTCCGAGGGAACCTGGGCGCTCTATGGCGCGAGCGCTGATCTTCCGATCTATGCCGGTCGTACTCATCTGGTCGTGCAAATGTTCGCCGAGGATTCGCTTGCCCCTACACACACTCCAGATGATCTCTTCGCCCCCGATCAAGGCTGTCAGCTGGTAGCGCCATTGCACAATGGGTACCTCGTCGAAGCCGAGGTAAACGCTCTGCCTCGCCTCGCCCAATTGATCGAACACCCCACCAGTTTCGCTATCGAGGCGGACATTTCGCGAGTCCAGTCGCTCAAGCGCTTCGACACTGACAATCGCTTGCGCGGCCGATCCGTCGAGGAGTTATGGGACGCCGCCCCAGAGGACGACGAAGGTCGGCTCTTTGTACTTTGGCTGGCTCCGTTCCGAGACCGAGATGCTCAAGCAGAGTTACTGCGGGCGATCGAGACGTTATCACGAGAACGAGTACTTTTGCCGACCTTCACGAGCATCCGATTGATTTCCGGGCGGCTCGGCGAGGATGTTGAGGCGCGAATTATTGGCACGCCCCGGCAATCCAGCATCGCGCGCGCAATGCGGGATTACCGGAATACTGGCATAGGGCGCACCACAGTTCGGATTACCGACCAAGGTGGGCTTGTTAGATTGATCGCGTCCGGCGCATCTTATCGCATCGATCCGGTCCGACCGATCCGGGTGGCCGCGCCAGGTGAAGGGATAGAACCTAATCGTCCACCCCAACTTACTGACGAGCCGATTGTTGCTGTTGTCGATGGCGGATTGCATGCGCCGAGCTACGCGAGTGCGCAAGCATGGCGTGCGCTCCCTCTAGTGTCCAACAGTCAGGCCGACCGGCGACATGGCAACTGCGTAAGTTCGCTCGTGATCCAGGGACATGCTTGGAACAATAATCGACGGTTACCTGCCCTGAATTGCCGCATCGGTTCGGTTCAAGCGGTACCGCACCAAAATAGCAATCGCCAGTTCGACGAACGTGAGCTAATCGATTATCTGGCAGCAGTCGCCCACGCTCATCCAGAAGCACGTGTTTGGAACATATCCGCCAATCAGGATGGTATTGGTCTTGATGCTTCAGAAGTGAGCGTACTCGGGCATGAATTGGCACTGCTCGCTCGGGCGACCAACATTCTTCCTGTGATTTCCGTCGGCAACATTAGCTCCGCGAATCGGGCACGCCCAAATCCACCAGCTGACTGCGAGGCAGCGGTCGTCGTAGGCGGCCGTCAGGCCGATGGCGAAGGTTTGCCGACTAACGCGTGCCCGGCTTGCCTTCGGGGTCCCGGCCCCGACGGCATGCTGAAGCCAGAACTGTCGTGGTTTTCGACTTTGCGGATGATAGGGGGCGTCGTCGATACCGGAAGCAGCTACGCCGCAACGCTTGTTTCGTCGCTTGCCGCTCATACCTTCGCTCGGTTACGTGAACCGACGCCGGACCTCGTAAAGGCTCTTCTCATTAATGCTGCTGAACGCGAAGAGCATGATGCGAGCCTTGGTTGGGGAACGCCGTATAATGGGCATCTACCGTGGACCTGTGCGCCTGGCAGTGTGACACTGGCATGGCGGGCGCAGCTCGAGCCGGGGACTGCCTATTACTGGAATGACATACCGATCCCGCCAGAACTGGTACGCGATGGAAAGCTCTTCGGCCGCGCTCGACTGACAGCGGTGCTGCGTCCGTTGGTATCGCCGTATGGCGGGGCTAATTATTTCGCCTCACGGCTGGAAACTTCGCTCACTTATCCGACTGGTCCAGAGCGCTGGAAACCGCTCCTCGGATCGATGCAGGAATCCACGCTCGCTGAGCAGGACGCTCGTGCAGAACTGCGCAAGTGGCAGCCACTCCGCTGCCACTGCAAGGATTTCTCGCGTGGCCGCGGTTTGAGTTTTTCGGGCGATAATTTGCGGCTCTACGCCCGAGTATATATGCGCGATCTCTATCAGTTCGGCTGGACGCATCATAGTCAAGCCGGAGCACAGGAGGTTGCCTTTGTCCTGACACTTTGGAGCGGCAGCGGCGCGAATTCCATCTATGATTCGACGGCGCAAGCACTCGGTAACTTCGTCGAGAGCGCAGTGGTGGATCAGGACATTGAGGTCAGGAATCCCTAATCGCCATTCACGGGTGGCGCTTAAAATCGACGCGCTCACATCGCCTCCTGCGCGAGGTGGCGTATGACGATCTGTCTTTCATGCCGGCAGCCTTGCGTCAACGCAGGTTCAGGCTCGCTCGCTGAATGATCAGTCCGGCTCACGTACTTTTCGGCGACGGCGGGGGTGCTTTGGCGGAGATTTCGGAAAGTGCGCGGCGATCCGGGCTTCGACCAATGCGCGGGGAATCGTGTGGCGTGCATGAGCGTGGGCGACGACGCGCCCGAACTTCGTTCCGGGCGGTGGGGGAGGAAAGGTGCGGATCAGCCGCGCTTCTCTTGGTGTGCCCTCATGCATGGCGCGCAACCAGGCATGATGGTTGTTTGTCTCGCGCAATGGTTTGGGGCTTTGCATACCCAGCTCGGCTGCAATCGCCGGCGCATCTTGCGCGCCGATGCGGAAGGCGATGATTGTCCCCGTATTGCCGAAGACCGCGTGGCGCAGCGGTTCGGAAAGCTGCCCGACATGCTGATTTGCCGCTACCAATGAAAGCCGCCATTTCCGCGCTTCGGACAGGATCGACGCGAAACTGTCGGTGGCGAAGTTCTGGAACTCGTCGACATAGAGCGTGAAGTCGCGCCGGTCGTCCTCCGCCATGTGCCGGCGCGCTTCGGCGGCTTGCGAGAAAGCGGTTATCAACAAGGCGCCCAACAGATGCGCCGGCTCCGTGCCCAGCCCGCCTTTCGACAGATTGACGATGAGCACCCTGCCCTTGTTCATCACGTCCGAAATGTCGAGTGTCGAAGCGTTCTGGCAGAGGATCGATCGCAGATAGGGGTTCGCAAGCAGGACGCCGATTTTGTTTTCGATCGGCGAAATCGCCTCGTTGCGGAATCTAGGATCGTAGTCGGCATAACGGTTGCGCCAATAATCGCGAATCACTGGATCGGTACATCGGCGAAGCAGCCATTCTCGATAGGCGTCATCGACCAGCAACCGCGGAAGCCCTAGCAAGGTCTGATCTTTGGTGTCGAGCAAAAGTCGCAGTGCGTTCGTCAAGATGAATTCGAGGCGAGGCCCCCAGCTTTGGCTCCAGATGTTCTTGAACGCCGATGCGATGTTGGCGGTTGCAGTTGCGCGCTCATTCTCGGGCACGTTCGAAAGGGGATTATAGGCGAAACTGTGCGTCGGGTCGGACGGGTCGAGATAGATTACGTCCTGCATCCGGTGGCTGGGCGTGATTGCGGCGATGTCCTTGCTGGCGTCGCCGTGTGGATCAAGAAAGCAGAATCCCGCACCTGCCTGTAGGTCGGCATGCATCAGATTGAGGAGCAAGGCTGTTTTTCCGACGCCCGTCTGGCCGATCACGAAAATATGGCGACGGCGATCGGGCTGTAGCAATGGCACACGCTCGCCGTTGACGAGCGTTCCGAGGAGATATGAGCCGTCCGTGTACATAAGCCGGCATCGAGCCGTGCCGAGTGTTCGTGCCGCTGGTACGAGCTTCGGTCGGTGTCGGTGGCCGGCGTTTGGACGCGGTTGCCCGCGTTTAAGAACTACCCGCTTCATTATAGGCCTGAAATGGAATGTTGTTGGTCATGGGGTTGGGCGAGGCAATTTTTTCGGCGGGCTACGCCCGAAAAATGTGGCGCGGCGCTGCTGCGCAGCGCCTGTAAGAAAGGTGGCACGGTCGGGTTCGAACCGTGTCGTCATGTCCGCGCCAGTTCGTCGTGCCGCGCGAAGCGGCCGACCCAAGGGGCTTTCCCGCGCGACGTGCCCTCTGTGGCCGGAGCGCGTGGCTCGCTGGCCTCCGACAGGGGACAGAAAGGCACTTGGGTCGGGCGCGATAGCGCACGCGAACTGGCGCGGAAGTGTTGATATTTCAATGTTTTGTCGATTTGGCGGTCATATATTCGGAATTAATGACCGGATATATGACCTGATCAATGTGCTCGCGTTTGGTCGCGAGCGTATTTCTCGGTTCATTGGGGGCGGGCGAACAAAAAAGGGGACTGTCGGCTTGCGCCGCAGTCCCCAAAAGCACCCTTGTCAGGAGTTATTGTTCAGCCGAAGCGGCTGGATCGCGTCGGGCGACCCGCTCTTCGATCCATTGGCAGATTTCCTTGTAGCACCAGGCGACCCGGCATTGTCCGAGCTGGACCCGCTTGGGGAATTGGCCCGCCTTTTCGAGTCGCGAGATGTGCTGGAAACTGTATGGAATTCCGAGCGTCTTGAGCTCCTTTTTCGAAACCAGCAGTCTGTCGAGTTGCATCGTAATACTCCCGTGTCAGGGAGCATCGCGATGCTCGCCAGGAACCGCCGGCGGGCGGCCGAGCATAGCAGTCCGCCATTGCCGACGCGAGCGTGACATGGCTGCTCACGGACGAACATGGCGGCACACAGCAAGGAGAGCCCCGAAACTTCGGGGCTCCGAGCCGCCAATCAAAGACCATTGTCTCCTTCATCGGCTGCGACGCGGGAGAGCGCTGCGAATGGTGAAGGCGTAGGAGCGTTTCCTTGCCGCCGCATTTCTTCAGCAGCGGGCTCTTGCATGGGAACGCGTCCGGCGTGTTCGGCGTTCCCGGGTGCGGCTCGCTTTTGCTTTTTTGGGAGTTGACCGCCGAATAGCTCCGACAGCCGCTGGTCGATCTCTTCTCGTTTGCGGATGAGTTCCTTCACGAGTGCGATGTGGTTTTCGATGCTCATGACTTCCTCCTGTTGTCATTCGCCGGCACAGCGCTGCGCAGGCGCTCGCGCGCCATCGCGACATATTCGTCATCCTGCTCGATGCCGATGTAGCGGCGGCCAAGGACTTTCGCCGCGACTGCTGTGGTACCAGAGCCAAGGAACGGATCGAGGATGGTGTCGCCGGGTTTGCTGAATGAAGCGATGCACCACTTCATCACTTCGAGTGCTTTCTGCGTGGGGTGCCCGATGCGTGGCTCTTTGCTGTCGCGAATGAACCCGCGCCAACGGCTGTTGAAGACCTGCGCATTCTTGTCGAAGGACGTCCAGGCCATCTCGCAATCGGCGAAGGTGTGGCACGGCAGCCCGTCATTTTTCCACCACACGAGCCAGCACCGAGAAGCCGGGAGCATGTTCGCAAAGTAGTTGCCGCCCCATATGATCTGCGCTTTGCTGACGCGGCGCATTTCGTCGAAGTAGGCCTTAGGGGGCGCGCTGCTGTCCCACCTCTTTGGGGTGAATGGGCGGCCAGTGCCGATCTGTCCTCGTTTTGAGATGCCGATGCCGTAGGGTGGATCGGTGCAAAGCAGGTCGATGCTTTTGTCCGGCAGCCGCACCAGGGTGTCGAGACAGTTTCCGAGAATGATTCGATTCATTGGTGTCCTCCGTTTCGAGAGGACATCCATTGATACCGAATTTTTGCGGCTGTCACCGTTCGCAATACTTCGCTACGCGCGGGCAGGTTTCTTATGAGAACGAGTGAGGAGTCGAATAAGTTTTCGGAGAGTCTCAAAAAAAAGAGGATGGGTTGAAAAATCGGAAGCCTCGCGCGTGGCGAGGCTTCTTGTCAGAACAGCGTCGGCTCTTCATATCTGCCTTGCGCTGTCTTTTGCGTCGGCGGCCGGTAGTCTTCCTTGAGAGGAAAGAGTGTCGGCTGCTCTTTCTTGGCGGCTTTGCGCTGTTCCTTGCGCAAGCGCACGAGGTCTGCCCAGCGATAGCGCTTGCCGTCTAAGACGAGGTAGCGTGGGCCGCTCACGTCAGCGCTCCTCGAACGGCCGGTCGCGCTTGATGACCTCCCGCTTGAGTTGGCGGGCGAGCATGAGACACACGCTGATCTCGGAGGAATACGGCCCCCGCCACTCGTCGCTGCTATCGGTCTTGCGAAAGAACCAACCGGAAGGCCGCTTCTTCACGGTGTAGCTTGCGAGGGCGTAGACACGCGGACGGTTGTCGAGCATGGTCAATACTCCTCCGCCAGCATGATGGTCAGGACACGCGTCGTCTTCGCGGGATCGGCCGGGTCTTCCGAGCCGTATTCAAGCGAGCTGTCGTAGTAGTCCAGTTTCCAAAAGCACCGTTCGCCTGCGTGCTCGAACGCGCCGAAGTCGTGCTCGCCGTGCGGGTCGTTGTCTTCATTGAAGTCGTCGAATCTCCGCACGGCCTCGTAGAGGCCAAGCTCCCCGAGCGGCCATGCGGCGACAAGATCGCGGACGCCGGATGTGATGACGATGCGTCCGAGGTCTGGTTGTTCTCCCTTGCGGAACGCATCGTTCAAGTCGCGGATGCGATTGCGCGTACCAGTGTCAATGCGCGGCATTTGTGCTCCTCCTCACAATCGACGCGCCGAAGTGGTGCGTCGAAGAGAGGGGAGGAGCCTGATCAAATCATACACCTGTCGACCGTGAGCGACGGCGGCGACCTGCGCAGGAAATTGCGAATCAGCAACGAAATCGTTAGCAATCGCGCTGCGCGGGTCGGGTTATAATCAGCGCATTACCCGCCAAAGGACAAACCATGGCTAAGGCAACAACTCGAAAGACTCCGGCAAAAAAGACGAGCGCGGCAGCGCCCGCCGCCGTTCGGCCGATCAAGGACACTTATACGAAATCGGCACTCATCAATTTGATTGCCGAGCAGAACGACATTCCGAGAAAGACGGCGGTGGGCGTCTTTGCGACGATCGAAAGCGTGTTCCTGGGCTCCGTCCACCCGAAGGGGATTGGAGAGTTCACCTTGCCGGGGCTTCTCAAAGTGACGCTGCGCAAGGTTCCGGCGCGCAAGGCGGGCACGCTGGTGCGCAATCCTGCAACCGGCGAAATGGTGCCGGCCGCCGCCAAGCCGGCGAGCGTGCGCGTCAAAATCCGTCCGCTGTCCAAGCTGAAGGCGGCGGCGACGAAGTAAAGCATCATCATTCGGTCGCCACGTTGCTGTTGGCGTAGTGAGATAGCCCCGCGTCGAGAGACGCGGGGCTTCTTGCGGCGCCCTATTCAAGTTCGGCGATGATCAGAAAAGCTTGCCGGCGCGATAGAGGAGCGAACCGACCCACAAGACGAGCGCCAAGTAATAGAGCGCCCAGCCTTCGGCCGGCGGAAACCAGCGAGAGAGCGTGCGGAAGTTATGCACGTACCAGTCGCTCCCGAATCGCACCATTACGTTAGCGCTGATCGCATCGATGAGAAGAATGTAGAAGACGATCGCTTCGATGCTCATGGCTAAATCCTTCTGGTTCGCAAACATGAGACGCGCTCATGCTACAGCGCCTTGTGGTTTCGATGAGACAGGAAATCTTCAAGTGAAGACTGGCTGATGAGCCACTGTCCCGCGAAGCGGCGGGCTTTCAGTGTGCCCCGGCGGCACAGCCGGCCGATGTAGTCCTTGCTGATTCCAGCCAAGGCGGCCGCGACAGCCGCAAACACATACCGCTCACCGTCGATAATGTATGAGTAACCGCCGGCTTCAATCACCATCTTATTAGGCGGCAGCATCGACCGTGGCTGTCGAGGAAGCATTGTCGTTCGCCGGCGTATTGAAGGGATTGGTGTCTTCAATCGACGCAGGAGGTTGTCCGGCGGGAGCGATGATAATAGTACGCATGACATTGCCAGTGAGGCCGGTGGTGGGCGAAGTGACGGTGTAAGAAATCGTGTGCTCGCCGGGCGTGCTGGTGTCGATCGAGACAGCCGATGTGGTCGCGCCGTCGAGCACGGTGACGATGCCGAGATTGAGATCGCTCTCGGGCGCCACGATGCGCGCGCCGAGGTCATTGTAGGTAGCGCCCAGTTCGATCGTGCTCGATGCGTTGCCGTTGAGTTCGATTACGGGCGCTTGCAACGTACCCGCTGGCGCACTCGTGGAAGGGGAGACGGCGTCCTGTCCCGTGGCTGCAAGAATCGCTTTAATCTGTTGTTCGGTGAGACATGTCGAGCCGATGCAAAGCTTCTCTACGTCAAGTTCGATGCCACGCGCTCTGTCGAAGGTCAGTTCCTTCGTGGTCACTCGCTCCGCGAGATCAGTGAACTGTTGTGCAAGCTCCTTGATCGCATTCACGACCGTCGCGATGAGCGGGCGGTCTTGGAGCGTGAGATAGCCGTGACTGTCTTGCCCGACCGCTTCGGGAATCGCTTGCTGCACGTTCTGTGCGGAAAAGCCGGCGTATTGCGTCGAGGTTTCGAGGCCGGAGGTGACGTTCCAATGGTAGTTGATCGGATTGAGCCGCACGATGTCGGCGAGCCCGCGGCCGAATGCGCCGTCGATATGCTTCAAGCGCTCGTCGGATGAAACCGACACGTTACCGTTGGCATCGGTCTGCAACGAGCCCGCGCCGAAGTTCGAGAAGCGCACGGTGCCGGTGGTGTGGAGTTGCGCTGTGGGGGATGTGGTGCCGATGCCGATGTTGCTGCCACCCACAGTGAAGGGGAAGGTCGTTCCGCCATCCGAGGTAATTCCAAAAGACCAGCCGGCTGTCTGTGAACCTACGTACGCAAGACCGTAACCGGTTTGTCCGGCTACGAGATTATTCGTCGGGTGATTGCCGAAGCGGACGTTGCCGAACACGTCGAGTTTGTAGGAGGGCGTCGTCGTCCCGATGCCGACGTTGCCGTTCCCATCGGGTGCAAGCAAGATATTGCCAGAGCCGCTGACTCGATACAGATACAGGTTTCCGTCGCCTGCATTGTTGTAGTTCTGGCCAATCTGCCATCGAAGAGCTGCGTTGTCATAGAACAATAACGCTCCCTGCTTGCCGGCGGTTGAGGAGTTGAGACTAACGTACGGATTAGTGGCCTCGACGGTAAATTTGCTAAGCGGACTCGTCGTCCCGATGCCAATGTTACCGTTGGCGAGTATTCTCATTCTTTCAGCGGGAGTTCCCCCGTTCGCTGTAAAGAAGGCAAGGTCAGCCACCGGATCGACGGTCAGGGCGTCCGCCTTCAAAGCCAGAATAGATACTCCGCGTTTGTCGGCACCGCTCAAACCCGTCGAGCCGAATTGAATTCCGCCAAGAATAGCTCCGTTCCCGGTGCTCGCACTGCTAAGCGCAATATTACCGAAGGAAACCCCATCCGTTCCGGAGTTGTGAATCTGCAAATCAGTTCTTGTTCCTCCGGTGCCTAATCCACTGGGACTTATCGTCCCGATGCCGACATTCCCGCTGCCTTGCTGCACCACGAACTGCGAACCGCCGATGGTGAAGCCCTGGCCGGAGGCGATCGTCGTCGTGCCGGTGGTGCCGGTGACGGCAAGATTGCCGTTTAAAGATAGGAGCCCGCTATCGGAAAAACTGAGCCGTGTCGTACCGCTACCGCCCACGCCTGTGGTTAAAGTCAACGCATTGCCAGGATCGCTGTACATAGACCAAGCATAGGCATCCACATTGCTGCGAAACATTGTGAGCTTGCTGCCTCCGCGCAGAAGAGCATCCTGTCTGAAGGAGGTGTACCTGTTTACGTCAAGTGTGTGTTCTGGCGTCGTCGTCCCGATGCCGACGTTGCCGTTGGGGATACGAAGAACCGATGAGTAAATTTCTAGAGGTTTCGCTGTCGACGTCGAGCGGTCATAGGACTCGATGATGCCGTAGCCGCCGCTTCCGGTCCAGTAGCCGAGGTTGAGACCAGTGCCACTGCTGGAGGAAGGAACACTGCCGTTGGCGTCGAGGTGGAGCCAGCCGCTTACGTCGAGTTTGTTGTTTGGGCTCGTGGTGCCGATGCCGACGTTGCCACCGGATGGGTTCAGCAGAAGCGCGTTGTACCCGACACCATCGGTCTGCGCTTGCAGCACGCCTTGACTGGCGTTGGAGTATACGTTCAGCCGGGTCGTGTTGTTGTAATTGAGGGATAGCTGGTGATTGGTGTTCTGAACGACGAGGGCCTGTCCCGGCGTCGTTGTTCCAATGCCGACGTTGCCGTTTACGAGAAGACCATTGCTCGGCGCAGCTACGTCGGTAGCTGTCGTATAACCGATGGAGGCACTGCCTGCGATGGAGAGCTTATTCTGCGGCAGATTGCTTGGCGAATAGTAGTCGCCGATGCCGACGTTCCCATTCGTATTGACGAGAAGCCGAGTAGCTCCGGCGGTGGCGTCATTGATAAAGAACTGGCCAGTGCTATTCACGCCTTCGTTTATCGTGCGGCCGGTGAGATTGTAGTTGAGCTGTGAACCAGTCGAGTTATCCAAATTGATGTTTGAGGCATTGAACGCTGCGGTACCCGCGACCGAAAACAGCCGGTATGGGCTGGTCGTGCCGATGCCGACGTTGCCGGAAGTATCAATGACCATTCGTGGGCTGTTTTGGGCATAAGCGGCATCGGCAGTGACACTGCCTGTGGGGGTCGTCCAAAATTCAATGTTATTCTGCCTTGTTTGAGCATTGCCGGGAATCTTTATCGCTGCGCCGGCCACTGTCGAGTGACTATTGGCGATAGTGAGGCTTCCCGAGTTTAAGTACAGATTGGAGCTTAGCAGCAAGGTCGCGTTACCATCCGAACCGAGGTTGATATAGTTCTTAGACGTATTCGACGTTCCTCCGATACTGACGAATCCGGCCTTGGCAAATCCAGCGACTTCCAATTTTTCTGCGGGAGCATTCGTCCCAATCCCCACAAACCCGCTCCCCTGTTGCAACACAAACTGCGACGTGCCGATCGTGAATCCTTGGCCGCTGGCAATCGTCGAGGTGCCGGTGGTTGAGGTCGCGTTGAAAAGCTGGAATGCTGCCGTTCCTTGCACTTCGAGTTTGGAGCCGGGGTTTGTCGTCCCAATACCGACGTTGCCGCCCTCGGTAATACGCATGCGTTCGTTATTGTGGCTGTTGGTATAAAAGCGAATGGGCGCGTTTGCACGAGTTAGCAGGTTGAGTCCACCAGTTAACGATACTTCGGCACTAATCACTCCGGCGTTTTGTGTGAATGCGCCCTGGGTTGTGAATCCTTGTCCTATCGCAAGCATGCGCAAAGAGTTCTGGACTGCGATTCTGTTTCTCAATTCAAGCGCCGCGGTTGCTCCGTCTCCGGTAAAGTCGTTTTGAACGATGAGAGGAAAGTCAGCACCCGTGCTTCCTTGAATGTGCAGTTTGCTTCCGGGCGTCGTCGTGCCGATACCCACATTCCCCGTCCCCAAGGTCGCCCCCGTGCCCACGCTCGTCCCGAAGATGAGGTTGCCGATGTTGAGCTGGTTGCTCCCGGTCTGCGAGAGCCCGGCGCGGACGTCGTTGCCGATGAGGATGTTGTTGCTGCCAGTCGTCACGCCAGAGCCCGTCGTCGGGAACTGCCCGAGGATGGTGTTGCTCCCGCCGGTCGTGATGTCGTAGCCGGATTGGTAGCCGAAGAGCGAGTTGTTGCCGCCGACGGCGCCGGTCGCTCCAGAGATTCTATTGCCCGCCTGGTAGCCGACGGCGGTGTTGTTGCTCGACGATGTCGCTGTTTGCAACGCGACGGAACCGATCGCAACGTTATTCGACCCCGTGGTGTTGAAGACCGACGCGCCGTTGCCAAGCGCGGTGTTGTAACTGCCCGTCGTGTTTGAATAGAGCGCCTGCATGCCGAGTCCGACGTTGCGGATGCCTGTGGTGTTGGCGAGAAGGGACAAGCTGCCGGCAGCGGTGTTGCCATCGCCTGTCGTGTTGGCATTGAGCGCAAGGTACCCGACACCGACATTGTATGTCGCCCCTCCGCTTGTCGGCGTCGTCGCGAGCGCGCCCGGCCCGACGGCGACCGAGTTCCATGTGGTAGACGACGCGCTCATCCATGCGGCCGCGGCGGACGCGCCGAGCGCGAGGGACGTATTGGTGGTGGAAGCGTAGAGGACGGTGTTGCCGGCGAGCTTGTACCCGCCCGCCGTGCCATCGGTGTTGATGAAGCCGCCTACGTCGAGTTTGTAGGAGGGGGAGGTGTTGTTGATGCCGACGTTGCCGGTGCTCGTCACGCGCATTACATCTCCCGATAGCGCGTTGGAGTAGAGCTGCAGATCGCCGGCACTGCTGTAGATATTGAACGCGGCTGCGCTATTGTCACGACGATTGACGACAAACCCCGAATTTGGCCCTGTAGTCGTCACTGCGCCATTGCCAGTTAGCAGCCCTGCTTGAAAAGGGGCGAACGCGGAACCGTCCGCGAGGTAGTTGGCGAGAATCGTGCCGGAGCGAATTAGTTTCGGAAAGCTGGCGGTTACTCCGCCGAAGAAAATCGCGCCGTTTGCCTGGCCGTCCCCAACGATCGCATCACCAACGATATCCAATGCTTTTGTCGGGCTTGTCGTCCCGATGCCGATGTTGCCGCTCCCTTGCTGCAACACGAACTGCGAGCCGCCGATGGTGAAGCCTTGGCCGGAGGCGATGGTGGTGGTGCCGGAAGTGCCGGCAAGAGCGAGGGTGCCGGCGGTTGTATTCACCGAACCCACGCCGAGCCCGCCGGTGAAGTAGCCGTTGCCGGCGACGGAAAGCAGGGTCGCGGGCGAGGTGGTGCCGATGCCGACGTTGCCGCTCGCTTGTTGCACCACGAACTGCGACGTCCCGACCGTGAGCCCGCCCGCAAACGAACTCGTCGCCGTCGTGCTCGTTGCAGTGAAGTACGGCCCGGTCAGGGCTCCTGCCGACGAGATGGAGGAGACGTTGAGCGCGCCGGCGGTGAGAGCACCGGAGAGATTGAGATCGGTGCCGGAGAGCGTCCCCGTGAGCGTGCCGCCGGAGAGGGGGAGATAGCCCGACACAGATGCGCCCGAGATGGTGCCGCCGGTGATGGTCGGCGTGTTTATTGCGGTGTTCGTGAGCTGGTCGATACGCTGCGAGGCGGGGAAGAATGCGCCAGTTATACTGCCAGCGGCGGCGACTTGTTCCGGAATCGCCGCCTTGGGCGGATTGAGCGCCGAAATGCGGTTACTGATCGATTGCTCGAAGTCGGCGAGAATCGCGGCGAGTGTCTCTGTCGAGACACTTCCGGCGCCCTGCGGGATGAACCGCTCGATGATGCGTTCGATGACCGGCTGATTGATGACGGTCTGTGTTGGTGGGGGAGAGAGAGCCGGAGCGGACGCGGTGGAGATTGTTGCCGCTACAGCCGATGCCGCGGCGGGATCGTTGAAGGGATCGCCAATGATTTCAGTTTGCGCAGCCGCCGCTGCGGCGGGCTGCGCCGCCTGAATATCAGTAGGGGAGTTGGAGGCGACAGGTGGGGCGAAGAAGCCGCTCACGAACGTGATGATGCTCGCGAAGAACGCGGCGACGGCGTGCATATAGCGAAATTATAGCGCCGCCGCTTACATTCTGGCGTTTGCGGGTGTGGATACGCAAATGCGACTTAGATGCCGGAAGTTTTGACAGACAACAATTCTCGTTGTGCTGTTTGACGCAGTCTGTCGACGACTCACACTGAATGCGGCAATCGGCGCGAGACATCATCGCGCTAAAATGCGTTTGCGCTGCACTAATCTTGCTTCACAAACTGCCGCCATAATTGCGTCAATTTCATATCTCGAAAGTCGCCGCGCGCTCCATGAAAGACTGAGAGGCCAGCAATCGCGCTTGTTCAGTAGGAGTTCATAGACAATGGGAGAGTGTCTCGTTGATCGACTGCGTCTCAAGAGGAAAGTGCGCCCGATGAAAATTCCATTCAGGTTCAGTTGCGCGATCGTATTCGGAATCATCGGCGCGATAACAAGCTCGCAAGCTTCGCGCGCGTTACCGCTTGGCGTAGCGTCGGCAGCCCCGTCTCAAATTCGAAAAGCCGACTGGGCATGCGGCCCTGGCTTGCATGTGAACCCTTGGGGGCGCTGCGTGCCAAATTATTGGGGCGGTGGTTATGGGTATCCTGCCGCGCGCGGATGGTATGCGCCTGGCTGGCGTCGTGGTTGGGATGACGAACACGGCGGTCATCGTGAGTGGGAAGATCACGGGGGCTGGCGTGGAGGAGGAGGTTGGCGCAAGCATCGTGAGTGGGATGATTGATTGCGCGAAAGTTTTTTCTGCCAGAGAGGGGAGGCTTGCGTCGACTCAATGATGCGCAAATCAGATAATGTGCGACGTTAGCAAAGTGGCTCTGTTGAGCCATTCCCTGTTGCTTGTGCTGTGCCTTCCAGTTGGGCTTCATTGCGCGTTTACGGAGCCATGGTACACTTCTTGTACAAACGGCTTCGGCCTGCCCCCGCCCAAAAGGCGGGGGAGAATTTTTTTCACCCGTCAATTCACGAAGCTCGCGGAAACGACCGCAGTCGCGAGTGAACGATACACATCCTCGTCGAGCATGCAGATTTTATTTGTAAGGCGCTTGCGATCAATGAACCGTACTTGTGAGAGAACAGCGACAGCGTCGCGCTGTCCAATCCTACCTATCGGTAGATAGTACTTCCCTTTCTTCGACCTGGCTGTCAGCGGCACGATGAGACATGCGTCGAGATTGAACTTCTTGAGAATAACCACCGGACGCGCGAAGTCCCCTTTCCCGCCATCCTGCTCAAAGCCAATGTTCGCGCC
>Ga0233425_10003276_pt1 | contig 29761 bp, 24 predicted proteins | sample Watercolumn_Towu_2_FD_181712 | JGI IMG/M metagenome (GOLD analysis project Ga0233425, IMG submission 181712) | Freshwater microbial communities from Lake Towuti, South Sulawesi, Indonesia - Watercolumn_Towuti2014_140_MG | ecosystem: Environmental > Aquatic > Freshwater > Lake | place...
GGCAACCCCCTTCCCACCGGTCTTCGTGATACTCTGAACCGTATCGTCTGCATCCTGAGGATTATCAAAATAGTTGACTGCAACTGACGCGCCTTGCTTAGCCAGAAGCAACGAAACAGCCCGGCCAATATCGCGCGCTCCTCCGGTCACGAGTGCTACCTTGTCTGAGAAATCGATCATGGTCTCCCTTTCCACTTGAGTGTTGGTAATCAAGAAAAGATATTCATTCCTGAGATGTGAGAACGAGCGACTGTCCTGGAGCGATATCATGTGTGCGAGACGGCCCAATCTTACGTTTCACCGTCAGCGTATTGGCTTCGCTGCTCAGGAGCGTGAGCACCCATCTGCCCTGTTTGTCCTTCACAAGCTGAGACGAGCACTGTTTGCTCATCGTGACGTCGAGGTCTCCGGCCTGAAGCCGGATCCCGTTCACGACTAACATTGCGTCGGGGGATTCCGCTGTGTGTCTGGTCACCGTGATTGCGCCACGATCCCCTGTCATACCTGATGGCTTTCTGTTCGCACGCTCGATGACCCAGGTGGTGGCTCCGATTGTTACCGTGTACGATGATTCACCCTGCACGACAGAAGCTCTTTCCGAGGTGGTCGCCGGCCCCTTGCCGACATGGATCAGCGTTGTCATCTCAGTTGATCTATCCGCTTTCTGCAGAAAGCGGACACCCGATGCGTGGGCGGCCTGATGTTCGGCTATTTCAACACCGGCTCCGGCAGCCAGTATCAATTCGACATATCCCTTGTTTGATTTGTGAACGGCACTCTTCGGCGCGGCAACGATTTCAAAGTCACCCTGCCAGAGTTGCTGATATCGATGCGCTTCGGTCGATCTGAAGCTGTCGATGACAAGCCAGGCCGACGGCTTCAGGAAGACGATGGTCCTTGTATAGCCTACACCTGCACTTGTGAAAGCGTCATGAGAGGCAGAGAACAAATCGAACTCCGTACCGCTGACCCACTCCTCCACTCTCGGCCTGGGCAGTGTCAACCATCTCCCGAACCCTGTCCGAGCCTTGTTATCAATCCAATCTCGCCCCTGCAGCATATCATCGACCAGCGCAACGTTTTTCGCGAGTGAGTTCTTCATGTCCTTATACGACTTGTCACTATATCGCACAGGATAGTTCGGCAACACGACATCACCGAGGGCAAATCCGATAACGCCAAGCACGCCGCCGTGAGTATGATCAGGCTTGTCGGCAGCGAGTCCACCGTCGATCATCAGATACTTCGCATCAGCGCCCCAACCAGAGCGCATGACATAGTATCCGGTCTGTGGGAGAACCCGAGACGAGTACGACGGAACCATGGGCCTAAGAGATTTGTACCGTGCGACGGCACCGCGATCAAAGTACCAATAGAATGAGGCGGGAAATTCAGCTCCGCCAAAGTAGCGGTATGTGCGATCCCCGTACAGCAGCGCCCCCAGGCTCATTTCCTCATCAATCTGATCCGAGCGAACGTCGAGCGAATCTGATACATCCTGGAGAATCGGCATGGCTCGGTTGGGCATGGCGATATCTGCCATTGCCTGAAACATCTTTTGAAATCGATCGTGCATCAGAGGCGGGAATATTTCGCCGTTGCGCCGCGCGAGCTGCAGGACGAGGAAGTAGTTGACGATGTCGAGTTTATGATAGTGCGAGGACCGCTCTGCCTGAAAACCGTCGACCGCGATTTCCTTCTCCATGTGCTCGAGGATCAACTTGCGTGACTGATCGTGCCACACGCTCGCAGCTTTGAACTCGGGGAACATCATCGAGAGCTCGTAGAGAGCAACGAGTCCTACAAGCTGATGATTGCCCCAATTGAAACTCTTCGACTGATCAGCCAATCGTGCACCGTGGAGCAGAACAAGTTTGAGCATCAACACCTGGTCATCCGCCGAGTACAAGGGACTCGCCAGGAGAAGATGATGCATCATGATCCAATTCCGTATCCGATGACCGCCGTAGAAACGCTCGAATACGTCATTGTCACCTCTCTCCACGTTGCCGGCTTCGAAATCCGAGGCGAAATCCCGTACGTGTGCCATCAGGAATCTGAGGATTTCGGGGTTCTGGTTTTCCCGGAAGAATCGGACCGCGAGATTCACTGCCTCCCATTGCCGGGCGAGGTATCTCACAGTGTTCGGCGTGTGTTCAACACCTCGCAGATCTCTTCCGGGCATGCGCCAGTCGACATTCGATCCGTACGTCTTGACGAAGACATCACTTCTTCTATTCGCTTCCTTGACCTCGTTCGGAAAGAGGCTCGTGTATTCGCGCACCCGTCGGATCACCTCGCTCCTGGCAAAGAAGAATTTCGGTTGTTTCCGGAGAGCAAAGTATTCGGCAATGAGCTTTCGCGCAGCCGCCGTGTCGCCGTTGCTGAGAAGCACGGAGGCAGGTGCCGAAACCGCTGGATGATCCGTCAATTCCGAGAGCAACTCGATGTCACTCACCATCCGATTCCGGGGAACACGGTCGACCTGTCGGCCGTAGACGCCGTTGCCTGCTGTCAGTCCTGCAGCCAGACAGCACATCGCGAGCCAGAAGAGTCGCATTTGGGATTTCATAGTCGAGAAGGGGTCCGCGTCGAAACAGTACGAGTGTCACTCCCGGCCGGTCCAGCGCCGATCTTCCGGCACACGGCGGGAGATTGCGGTGCGCGGGGTTTATGGTTTGGCCGAACCAACTTTCTTCGAACTGCCGCTTCGTTCGGCGCGTTTCAACGTTTGTTCAACATGCTGCTCGGCGATTTCGAGGTGTTTCGTCATCGCCACCCGTGCGCCTTCGGCGTCACGGCGAAGAATCGCATCAAGGATCTTCTTGTGCCACTTGACAGCCATTTCTTTCGCATCCTTCACGTTCTCATAGACAGACGATTTGATCTGCGGCATAAGCCTGTGGATCGGCTCAAGGATGAGCGGAATGAGAGTGTTCTCGGATGCTTTCGCGATATCAAGATGGAATTTCATGTCCAGGCGTGAAAGCTCCGTGTAGTCACCCTGGTCCTTCACAAGGTCTTCAAAGTCCTTCACAAGCCGGTCGGCGTCCTCCTTTGTGTGATAGAGGGCGGCCGAGGCCGCGATGGGAGGCTCAATGATTTGCCGCGCGTGGATCACATCGAGCGAAGAGTCACGTGCATACTGCAGCTGGAGATAGAGCGAGATCGGGTCCGTCACAGTCTCCGCCGAGACACTGCGAACGAAGATCCCCTTTCCCTTTTCAACGGAGACGAGACCTCGAGCGCTGAGCATTCGGAGCGCCTCCCGGATCGCCGTGCGGCTGACCTGGAATTGATGACACAGTTCGAGCTCGGAGGGAAGCTTGGCGCCCGGAACATAGGTTCTCGACCGAATGGCAGCCTCGATTTGTGACTCAACCGCCTTGCTCAGCGAACCGCGGCCGGGAACAGGTGTGAAAGGATTTGGCATATGATGTATGATGTATGATGTCTATTCTGATGATAGGAAATTGGCTGGAAAACGTCAAGCGCGATTTTTGATCTTTGGAACTCGTCACAAACGAAACGCATCTCTCTTTCTCTTTGTTAATGATGGCACACCTGCAGCTCCGAAGAGTGCCCGTCGAGCAGGATCGGACCAACCACGCTCGCGATGAAAGAGACCGACAATCTCGCGAGGTTCGAACGAGGCAAATTCCCGAAGTGTCGCGTCCGACTCGCCGGTGACTTCGGCAGGACGATACTTCTCTCAAGATTCACAGCGCGGATTGAGTTTCGACGGGCGGCATGGGAAATCGAATTGCGAATCACCGGTTTTGTCTGCGTCCAACGCGATTTAGCCCGGTTGGTGGTTCCTGATTTCCCATTTTTGATTTTCATGAACTTCTTCGTATATTTTCGGTTATCGTTCGAATTTGAGCAATTATCCGGTCTAAAATTCACTATCTTTCGCTGGGGGTGCGCATGGAAATGCTTCAAAACGCGATAAACTGGTTTGAAATCCCCGTTTCAGATTTCGAGCGGGCAAAGAAGTTCTATAGCACGATCTATGATTATGACATGCCAGAGTTTCCGATGGGCCCTGTGAGAATGGGAATACTCCTCTACGATCAGCAGAAACAGGGCATCGGCGGTGCCATCGTCAAAGGAGATGGATATGTCCCGTCAAAACAAGGCGCGAAGGTCTATCTCAACGGCGGCTCCGACCTCAATATCGTGCTTCAGCGAGTGGAAAAGGCAGGCGGGAAAATCATCCTGCCAAAGACCCGGATTGATGAGCAGTTGGGATATTTCGCTATCTTTGAGGACACGGAAGGCAATCAGGTCTCGATTCACTCGGCAGCCTAGCGCCGACCACCAATCATTGACCGGCCTCTTCAGGTCAATCTCCTCTCAGTGAAAAAACAAAGAATGAATACTGCCACAGCTCCGGCTCCATCAAAAAAATCCTCACGCCTCCTGGGCCTCTCCCGCGACACGCTGATGAGTTGGTACGACGACATGCTTCTCGTCCGCCGCTTCGAAGAGAAATGCGCCCAACTCTACGGCATGGGACAGATCATGGGCTTCTGCCACCTCTATAATGGTCAGGAAGCGGTTTCCACGGGCGCCATCAAAGGCGCCATCACATCCGAGGATTATGTCATCACTGCCTATCGAGACCATGGTCAGGCAATCTCAAAAGGCGTCGATCCGCGAAAGATTCTGGCTGAGCTCCTTGGCAAGTACACGGGTACAACGAAGGGCAAAGGCGGGTCGATGCACATCTTCGACCAGAGTACCAACTTCCTCGGTGGTCACGCCATTGTCGGCGGTCACATTCCTCTCGCAACCGGCGTGGCGTTCGCGATCAAATATCGCGGGGAGAAGAAGGTCTGCCTCTGTTTCATGGGTGACGGCGCCACGAACATCGGAGCCTTCCATGAAGGTCTCAACCTCGCCGGGCTCTGGAAACTCCCGGTGATTTTTATCATCGAGAACAACAAGTACGGGATGGGAACGGCCGTCGATCGTGCCTCTGCGGTCAGCGAACTCCACAAGAAAGCACTCGCCTACAATATTCACAGCGAGGTCGTCGACGGCATGGATGTTCTCGAAGTCTACAAAAAGGTGAAAGCCGTTGCGGACCGGGCAAAGGAATCTTATGAACCCGCGCTTCTGGAGATCGAGACGTACCGTTTCCGCGGTCACTCAATGTCCGATCCTATCCACGGACACTACCGCTCCAAGGAGGAAGTCGAGAGATTGAAACGGTCGGATCCGATCACGCTATTCGGAGAGACGCTCAAAGAAGAGGGCATTGCGACCGACCAGGAGTTCGAAGACGCCGAGAAACGCATCAAGGCAATCGTGGAAGAATGCGTCGAATTCACCGAAAATAGCCCGGAACCTCCGATCGAGGAACTCTGGAAGGATGTCTATTTCGAAAGGAATGGTGCTTAAGAGATGGCCATCGTCAGCTTACGCGAAGCGATCAACCAGGCGATAGACGAGGAGATGGCCCGGGATGAGCGCGTCTTCATGATGGGTGAGGAAGTCGCCAACTATCAGGGCGCGTACAAGGTCAGTCAGGGTCTTCTGCAGAAGTGGGGACCGAAGCGGATTCTTGACACCCCGATTGCGGAAGCAGGATTTGCCGGCCTCGGCGTGGGAGCAGCCATGGTCGGCCTCCGTCCCATCGTCGAATTCATGACGTGGAATTTTTCGCTCGTCGCATACGATCAGATCGTCAACAACGCGGCCAAGATGCTCTCCATGTCGGGTGGCAATTTCCATGTCCCGATCGTGTTCAGGGGTCCGGGGGGCGCGGCACATGGCCTCGGCGCCACGCACTCGCAGGCACTCGAGTCGATCTACGCGCACATTCCCGGCCTGAAAGTCGTGATGCCTTCGACGTGCAAAGATGCCAAGGGTCTCCTCAAAACATCCATCCGCGACGAAAATCCGATCGTGTTCATCGAGAGTGAAGTGATGTACGGCGATAAGGGTGAAATCCCCGACGGAGAATATACGATCCCGCTGGGCGTGGGAGAGGTCAAGAAGACTGGAAGTGATGTGACGATTGTTTCGTGGTCGAAGATCCTTGCTCACGTCGTGTGGAAGGCTGTCGACGCAATCCAGGAGGAACTGAACATCAGCATCGAGGTTATCGACCCGCGCACCATCAAGCCGATGGATTATGATCTGATCGTCGAATCGGTCAAGAAGACGAATCGGCTTGTCATCGTTGAAGAGGGCTGGCCGTTTGCAGGTGTCGGCGCACAGATTTCTCATGAGGTGAGTTCCCGGGCGTTCGACTACCTCGATGCACCTGTCGAGCGTGTAACTCAAGAGGACGTGCCGCTACCCTACGCCCATGAGCTCGAGATCCGGTCGCTCCCCAGCGTCGACAAAATCCGCGCGGCTGTGAACGAAGTTCTCTATCGTGATTGACGAGGGATAAAACAATGGCGACAAAAGTTCTCATGCCGAAGCTCAGCGACACCATGGAAGAAGGCGTGATCCTGAAATGGCTTCGGAAAGAAGGTGAGAAGGTAAAACAAGGCGAAATTCTTGTCGAGATAGAATCAGACAAAGCAGACATGGAGCTCGAGGCATACGATTCGGGTATCCTCCGCAAGATCGTCGTACCTGAAGGAGGCAAAGCCCCCATCGGCGGCCTGATCGCGGTCATTGCCGATGCATCTGAAGATATCGCCCCTTTCCTGACACAGGGAGGCGCCGCGTCACCCTCGAAGGGAGATGCAAAAGCAGCCGCACAACCCGAAGCAAAGACTCCGGCGGCGACACTTGGTACACAACCGACAGACGGAAAAACGAAAGCCTCTCCTCTGGCTCGCAGATTGGCCGGGGATCATCGCATCGACCTCGCGCGTGTGCAAGGCTCAGGTCCGCAGGGACGGATCATCAAGCGCGATCTTGAAGGGTTTCTGTCAGGTAGGGCAGCACTTCCGGCCGCGTCGGCCTCTGCCATTGTCCCCGGCACCGCTGAAGACATCGATCTCTCGCCGATCCGCAAGACGATTGCCAAACGCATGGCTGAGAGCAAGTCGACAGCTCCCCATTTCTACGTGACCGTCGAGATCAACATGGACCCGGCCATCACGTTCCGGGAACAAATCAATACGGTTACGGAATTGAAGCTTAGTTTCACCGACATCATCATCAAGGCGGCCTCGGTTTCTCTCATGAAGAATCCGCAAGTCAACGCGACGTACCTCGGGGACAAGATGCGCCAGTATCATTACACGCACATCGGCGTCGCCGTTGCCCTGGAAGAGGGCCTTGTGACACCCGTGCTCCGCAATTGCGAGCAGAAGCGCATCGATCAGATCAACGCCGAGCTTCGCGATCTTGCAGAACGAGCGCGTTCGCGCAAGCTGAAGCCGGAAGAATATACGGGAGCCACGTTCACGATCAGCAACCTTGGGATGTTCGGGATCGAGTCATTTTCCGCCATCGTGAATCCTCCCGAGGGGGCGATTCTCGCAGTAGGCACCATCGTCGAGAAGCCTGTCGTCAAGGGAGGGCAGATCGTGGTGGGTCATACGATGAAGGCAACGCTATCCTCTGACCATCGAATCATCGACGGGGCCGTGGCAGCGCATTTCCTGCAGGACTTCAAAATGGTTCTGGAGAATCCAGCCTCTCTCGTTCTCTGAGCTCGAACAACAACACCGTGGTTCGCCTTAGGGGGCGGTCCCAAATGTCATTCTGAGGTCGGACGTTTCTCAGTCGGCCGCCCGCCTGCCCTTCAGGAATCTTGAAGGCGGGCAGGAAGAATCTGAACCACTATGGCAGATTCCCCGCCTGCCTTTCTCGTATCACGAGTCGGGCAGGTTCACTTCCTGCCCGACTACCGTCAGGCAGGCGGGCGTTCAGAATGACCCTGGCTCTTATGGGACAGCCCCTTCGCATTTCATCGATCGAAAAATCATGCCCAGTTCCATCCGCCGGAAAATCGCCGAAGAGCTTACAGGTGCCGCCCTTCCCTTCGTGGCCTTTTGCATTGCCCTGAATCTCACCGCCGGGCAGCTTACCGCCGCACTGAAGATCCCGCTCTACCTGGACTCCATCGGTACAATCCTGGTCGCTGTTCTTGTCGGTCCATGGTCGGCAGTCCTTTGCGGGAGCGCCGCGAACCTCCTTGCCGCTGCATTCGGCAATCCAACCATGATGTTCTTCATACCCGTTGTCGCAGTCATCGGAGCATTCACGGGCGTTCTCGCCAGATTAGGCTGGTTCCGGAAATGGTATCTCGTCTGCCTCGGCGGCATCGCCCAGGGGGTTCTCGCTGCACTGGTTTCCGCTCCCATCTCTGCATACCTCTTCAGCGGCGTGATGATGGCCGGGACAGATTTCCTTGTCCTTTATTTCCGCTCCATGGGAAACACGCTCATGGACAGTGTTCTTTACCAGGGGCTCGCTTCCGACCCCGCAGATAAACTTGTAAGCTATGTCATCGTCTTCCTTCTGGTGAAGAACCTGCCCCAAAGGCTCCTCGCCAGACTCCATGGGGCGGAGAACCTGCGACCTCCGGAGCGGACACAGTGACACCCCGCATCGATATTTCTGTCAAGCTCGCCGTTGTCCTTCTCCTTTGGGTTTGCGCATTTGCATTTTCCTGGATGTATCAGGCATTGCTTTGTCTGGTGGTCATAGCCGTAAGGTTCACGATTCCCGCGTTCAGGCCGCAATCGCAACGATCGGCAAGGGCATTTTCGAGATTCCTTCTGTATAGTGCGGCTGTCGCCTTCCTCGTCCTTCTACTGAATTCCCTGCTGATACGGGGTGGCACCTCGTACGGCACAATCCTCGGCTTCGCTCTCTATGAGGAGGGACTACTGTTCGGACTGCGGACAGCGTCACGGCTCCTGCTCCTGACCTACGCCGTGCTTCTGTTTTTTATTTCATCCCCATTGAAGGATCTGATCCGCTTTCTTCAGACAAGGGGGTTGTCCCCTTCCTTCACGCTCATTCTCTTGTTGACGCTTCACTTTCTCGATCACCTGCCTGCAAGAATCCACCAGATATTCCTTGCTCAGCAGGCTCGTGGCGCCCCTGTTGATGCCGGAGTGCTCGCGCGGTCAAGAGCATTACTCTCCCTTCTCTCTCCACTAGTCCTCTCATCCATCGTCGAGAGCATCGATCGCGGCACCGCACTTGAACTCCGGGGTTTCCTGAATCGCAGAACCAACTGCGAGGCGTCAATCCCGTCCGGGGAGGGTTGGAACTTCCTGACAATCCTGATCCTGATTCTCTCGATGGTCATTCTCATCTTAACCATATTCCGATGGCTGCCCGGATAGAACTCAATTCTCTCACGTTGCGATATGCCATGGCTTCAACTCCGGCCGTGAGTGGTTTGTCGTGTACCATCCCCCAGGGAAGTTGTGTTGGCGTCGTCGGACCTACGGGAGCCGGGAAAACCACCCTTCTTCATAGCCTCGCCGGCATTCTTGGCAAACACCATCCTGAGCTGATGGTGTCAGGCAATGTCAGTATCGGTGACGAGAGTTTCGGGGGCATTTCCAGGGAGATCCTCTTTCCCCGTGTGGGTCTCGTGCTGCAGGACCCTTCCGTTCAAATCTCCGGTGTGCGAGACACGGTTTTTGAAGAAGTACTCTTCACCCTGGAAAACGTCGGGGCCGTCGGCGACGATTCTGACTCCCGAATCCAGCTGATCCTCCGACAGCTCGGCATTGAACACCTGGCGCACCGTAAGCCGACATCCCTCTCCGGCGGTGAGACCCAGCGTGTCGCCCTGGCAACCATCCTCGTCGCCCGGCCCGAAGTCCTCCTGCTCGACGAACCGATCAGTGCCCTTGATGCAACAGCACAAGCCCGACTGCGATCGATACTACTGCATTTGAGAGGCACAACGACGGTCCTCGTGACCGATACTCAAATAGATTTCCCGCTCTCCGTCTGCGATCGGATTCTGGCTCTCGATCACGGACGGGCGGTCGTGTTTGCAGAACCTCAGCAGCTGCTGTCAAACGATCAAAGCCTGCCGATGATAGGGGGCTGGCAACGCTGGAGAGATATCGCAAGGGAACTGGAAGGCCGATCTGACAGCAGCCACCGGGACACAACGAGAATTCTCAAGGCAATACACCTGGCATGAACCTCACATTCGACAACGTCAGCTTCACATACGCGTCCGACCGGCCGCTCCTGAAGAGCCTCTCCTTTGAGGCCGGGCCGTCTGATGTCCTGCTCATCGTCGGACAAAACGGCGTCGGCAAGAGCACGTTGCTGAAACTTTCAAACGGGATTCTGAAGCCTACGGCGGGGCATGTACGGGTGGGCGGGCTCGACACGACAGAACAGAGGATCTCGAAGCTTGCGAGAGAGATCTGCGTCACGTTTCAGAATCCGGCAGACCAGATATTTGCTCCGACAGTTGAGAAGGAAGTTTCATTCGCACCCAGGAATCTCGGTCGAATTGATCCGGCGGGATTAGCCATGCAGGCGATGGCGCTCTGCGGCCTCGACAGCGTTGCAACGCAGCATCCGTATGACCTCCCCCCCGCCCAACGAAAACTATTGACCATCGCGAGCGCCGTTGCTTCCGGCGCACCATTGCTCGCGTTCGATGAGCCGAGCGCCGGACTCTCACAGCTCGAGCACCGAGGACTTGAGCGAATTCTCGCGTCGCTCAAGATCGAGAGGCGAGGGCTCATCGTCGTTTCACACGATCTAGGATATTTCCTGCGCCATGCAACGAAAGTGCTGGTGCTGCGGCAAGGCGAAACTTTGTATTATGGAACGCCGGAGTGGCTGGCTGTAAACGAAGGTGTACTGAGAAAAGCGGGGCTGAAGTTGCCGATCCCCGAACGCGTTTCCCGCATGCTGGGACAACGGCCTGAGCAACCACACGTCTAAGGGAATCCGTACAACAGACGGGCCGTTGCCCGGAGGAATGGCCCTGACACTACCGCGGATCGGTTGAGGAAGCGCCTGACCCGGCAGGAATTCTAAGAACCTGGTTTATCTTGATTTTCGAGCTGCTCAGATTGTTGTACCGCATCAACTCTCTCGCGCTCGTCTTAAACTGGCGGGCGATCTCCGTCAACGTCTCGCCTCTTCTTACCTTGTGTGTCTGCTCAACGACTTTTCCCTGCGTTGCGGGCTTCGAGCCGTTCACTGCCGGTTTGCCGTTCGATGAAGCCTTACCATTCGGCCCGGGAGTTGCTATAAGCTGCGTCCGTTCTTCCGGTTCGCTGAATATATCCAGATCCTGACCCACGACGATCTTGCTTCCCTTGATGCCGTTCCAGGTTTTCAGATCGTTGACGCTGACACCGTGCTGCTTTGCAATCTTTTCGAGAACATCCCCTTCCTGAACGGTGTATTGGAACCATCCTTGTCCGTTCTCGCTCTCCCGTGATGACGAGGCAGAAGGACGGGAATTCTCGCTTCCGACCTCCTTCTTCACCAATTCCTGCTTCTCCGCAAACGACATCTGGTCGACTTTCTTCAACTGACCCGCTTGCGCCTCAGGAATCCAGATCACCATCTCATCGCCGGGCTTGATGAACTGGCCATACTCGATGTCGTTCCAATTTCGCACGTCACTTGCACGCACACCGTACCATTCTGCGATGTGACCGATGGTATCGCCCCGCTTGACCGTATACAGGAGCCGTTGCTTTCCGGCCGGCGATTTCAGGGCCCGTGCTGTGGTCTTGGACGATCGCGTAGCTTCCGGCTTCGCTGCGGCAAGCGCGGCGTCGACACCCTTTCCAAATGTCACTCTGTCCACTTTCCTGTCGTACTCGAACGGTACTTTCGCGGCATCGATATCGCGTTGCGAAATCGGGATCGCGAGCATGGTGCCAACTCTGAGCGGTCCTGTCGTTCGAAGCTTATTGATTTCCTTGATGACATTGACCGTGACACCAAATTCCTTGTATTGGGCGGCTATTTTGGAGAGCGTGGTCCGCCCTTTCTGAACCATGTGCATCTTCCACTGCTTCTTTTCTTCGGGCGCAATAAGGGCGTAATTCTGAGTGAAGAGTTCTTTGGACCCCTGTGGAACTCTGAGCCGATATCCCATCACACCCGCCGGTGTATGGCGCCGCAACAGCTCGGGGTTGAGTTCCTGGATGGCCTCCTCGGTCGTCCCGGCACACCGTGCGAGCACACGGAAGTCGACGCAATCGTCAACCGTGACGACATCGAACTTCAAAGGCTCGGCGGGCGTCACATTGAAACCGTATTTCTCAGGCTCCATTGCCATCCGAGCAACTGCAATATACTGCGGTATGTAGTTGCGCGTTTGCCGCGGCAGGTACTTCCGCATGGTCCAGAAATCTGTCTTGCCGCTCCTCCGGATGCCGCGGTAAATCCGTCCGGCTCCGGCATTGTAGGAAGCAAGCACCAGATTCCAGTCGCCAAGATCGGTGAACAGGTCTCGCAGATGGCGGGCGGCCGCACGTGTCGATTTCTCGAAATCGCGCCGCTCGTCATACCAGAATGAGACCTGAAGCCCGTACAGCTTCCCCGTACCTTTCATGAACTGCCAAAGACCGACAGCCTTGGCCCACGATTGTGCGTCGGGCCTCAATCCGCTTTCAGGCATCGAGAGGTACACCAATTCAAGCGGAACCCCTTCTTCCTCAAATATTTGTCTCATCAAAGGGAAGTACTTTCCCGCCAGATAGAGCCACCGCTCGAAGTGCTCGCGCCCTTTGTTCATGAAAAAGCTCGTAGCCCGCTCTACATACTCGTTGAACGGCAACGGAACCGATGTCCCGGCAATGTCGTTTTTGGGAATCGTGATTGGTAACGCAGCCGCCTTCTCAATTGCACTATTCGCCAACTCCCTCAGGGCAAAGACCGACGCATCGCTGCCAAGATCGGAATGAGTGTCAATGTACTTCTGGTAGTCATCGATCACGCTCTTGTTCAGATCGATGAAGTCCTTGTTCGATTCGATATCCGGATAGTAGAGCAGCTGGTTGAGGATTCCGATGGCGGCCTCAAATTCGGTCACGGCAACGGTTGAATCACCGCTTTCCTGAGATTCGAGGGCAGCTACATAGTGACGCCGGGCGGCTTCCAGCTGCTTCGAAATCAGGATCGATTCGGCATCAACGGTATCCGCGATGCTTTCAGAAACGACGAGATCGGAATCGGGGGACACTACGGGAGGGGCAGCCGGCCGCCTGCCAGGATCCTGCCAGGCTGAAGTTCCGGTCTCAGGTGAGGATGAAGTCTCTTCTGCGATCTTCTTCATCCTATCGAATGCCGCTTCTTCCCGAACATTCTGCTGAGAGGAGCAGCTCAGGATGAGGAAACTGAGAGTGAGCAGAGTGAGATTCTTCATTAGCCTCGGGATTGAGTGACGAACTACAACGATTTATTCAATATAGCACAGAATCGGATCATAATCAATGGCGCGAGTCAGGGTGCAGCGATATCAGGCCGCGTGCTAGAGAGGGATGTTGCCGTGCTTCTTCCTGGGATTCGAGTCAACTTTGTTCTCGAGAAACTTCAACGCGTTGATCAACTTGGGACGGGTCTCACTCGGCACAATAACTTCGTCGACGTATCCGCGTTCCGCCGCAACATAGGGATTCGCAAACTTCTCCCGATATTCACTCACCTTCTGATCGGTTGCTTCTTCCCTGCTCTGCGACTGCTCGATTTCCTTTCGGAAAATAATCTCTACAGCTCCCTTCGGACCCATGACAGCGATCTCCGCACTCGGCCACGCGAAATTGACGTCGCCCCGGATGTGCTTCGAGTTCATGACATCATACGCGCCGCCATAGGCTTTTCGCGTGATGACAGTCAACCGCGGCACCGTTGCCTCGCAAAACGCATAGAGCAACTTTGCCCCGTGTTTGATGATCCCACGCCATTCCTGATCCGTTCCCGGCAAAAAGCCCGGGACATCTTCGAACACGACGAGCGGGATGTTGAACGCGTCGCAGAACCGGACAAACCGTGCCCCTTTCAGCGAGGCATCAATATCAAGAACGCCAGCCAGAACAGAAGGCTGATTCGCAACGACTCCGACCGGGGTTCCATCCAGACGGGCAAAACCGACAAGCAGGTTCTGAGCATAGTGCTCCTGGACCTCGAAGAAATCGCCCTCATCGACAACCCGCCGAATGAGCTCTTTCATGTCGTAGGGCTTGTTCGGGTTTTCGGGCACGAGCGAGTCCAATCCCTCATCCTTTCGCCCCGGGTCGTCCTTTGACTGGACTTTCGGCGCATCGTCCCGGTTGTTGAGCGGGAGATAACTCATCAGGGTACGTATCGCTTTCAGGCTGTCGATTTCATTGTCGTGGGCAAAATGCGCGACGCCGCTCTTCGTCGCGTGGGTCATCGCCCCGCCCAGCTCCTCGAAAGTGACGTCCTCATGTGTGACCGTTTTCACGACGTTCGGTCCGGTGACAAACATGTAGCTCGTGTTTTTGACCATGAAGACGAAGTCCGTTATCGCGGGGGAATAAACGGCACCCCCCGCACAGGGGCCGAGGATTGCCGAGATCTGCGGTACGACTCCCGATGCGAGTGTATTGCGCAGGAAAATATCAGCATACCCGCCAAGGCTCACAACCCCTTCCTGAATACGGGCGCCCCCGGAGTCATTCAATCCGATGACGGGGACACCGAGCTTGAGTGCCTGGTCCATGATCCTGCAGATTTTTTCAGCATGGGCTTCCGAGAGAGAGCCGCCAAAGACCGTGAAATCCTGACTGAACACCAGCACCGGTCGCCCGCCAATTGTGCCCCGCCCTGTGGCGACACCGTCGCCAAGCACCTTCTGCTTCTCCAGGCCGAAGTCCTTTGACCGATGCTGAACAAACATCCCTGTTTCCTCGAAGCTTCCTCGATCGAGCAACAAGTCAATGCGTTCCCGCGCCGTCAACTTTCCCTTCTTGTGCTGCTCTGCGATGCGTTGTGGACCTCCACCCAAGAGCGCTTTTTCCCGAAGCCTCAGCAGTTGATTGATCTTTTCATTGCCCATGGGATCTCCCATCGATCGGTCAGATGTTTCGGAAAATTCATGATGCTTCTTTGCCAGAATATAGAAAATGCACGCCGGGTATGCAAGGATGCGGCGAACGCGGAACCGCCCGAGCGTCGGTCGCCCGGGCGGATCAAGTGCGGAACGTCAAACAGTGTTCTACTTCGCCATTGCTTGTTCAGGAAGGGATTCGGCAGCGTGGGCTTCATCGTGGGCCAGCTCTGCCTCGGGTTGATTTTCCTTCGAGAAGAAGGTATACATCGCCGGAATCACAAACAGAGTAAGAACCAGCGAGAAGAATAATCCGCCGATAACCACAATACCCATCGATACACGACTCCTCGCGCTTCCTCCGAGAGCAAGGGCAATTGGGAGGGCCCCGAGCATCGTAGCGAGAGATGTCATCAGAATAGGCCGGAACCGCGCTGCAGCCGCAAACTGCGCTGCCTCAAGGAGCTTCTTCCCTTTCTCCTTGTTCTGGTTGGCAAATTCAACAATCAGAATGCCGTTCTTCGTGACCAGGCCGATCAGCATAATGATACCTATTTCGCTGAAGATATTGAGCGTCTTTCCGGTGATCCACAGCGATAACATCGCACCGGCCAACGCCAGAGGCACGGTGAGCATGATCGTGAACGGATCGATGAAACTCTCAAACTGAGCGGCCAGAACAAGATAGATGAGTACGAGGGCAAGCAGGAATGCAAAGATGATATTCGAAGAACTCTCTGCATAGTCGCGTGAAGCACCGGCAAGAGCCGTCCGGAAGGAATCATCCAGGACCTGCTTTGCAATCCGGTCCATCTCAGCAATGCCATCGCCGATGGTCTTTCCCGGCGCGAGTCCCGCCGACACTGTCGCGGCCTTGAACCGGTTGAAGTGGTACAGCTGCGGCGGCGCGCTCTCCTCCTGAAGTCGCACCAGATTATCCATCTGAATAAGCTTGCCCTGATTGTTGCGGACGTAGAGAGAGCGAAGGTCGAGAGGTTCGTCGCGATTTTCGCGTCCCACTTGTCCAATCACCGAATATTGGAATCCATTCATTTCGAAATACGAAAACCTCTGACCGCTAAATGCAAGCTGAAGGGTCTGAGCGATATCGACAATTGAGACTCCGAGACTACGGGCCCGATCGCGATCGATGGAGATATCGACCTGCGGTTTATTGAACTTGAGATTGACATCACCGTTCACCAGGATATCGCTCTTGTTCACTTCTTCCATGAACACCGGAAGTACGCGGCGGATTTTCTCGAAATCCTGATTCTGGATCACATACGCAACCGGTTGGCCGCTGCGGAAACCGCCGCCGCTGGCCGAGATCGTCTGTTCCTGGGCGACAAATACCCGGGCTTCCGTGATCCGCCGTGTTCTTGCTACAAGGTAGTCGGCGATCTGTTGCTGGGATCGCGTTCGCTCCTGCGGATCCGACAGCGTCACACGCATGTTGCCGGAATTCACGGATGTGAAACCGCCGATGAAGCTCAGGCAGATGCGTTTCTCCGGGATGGAGTCCCCGATCATCGCAACGAGGTCGTCGACAATCGCATTGGTGTACTCGTAGGACGCTCCTTCCGGGGCAGTGACAGAAACCCGCAAGTAACTCCGATCATCAAGCGGTGCCAGCTCGGATTGCAGGCTCGAGCCGATGACAACGATCATTAGGAGCGAAAGTCCGACAATTGCTGTGGCAAGCCATCGGCGCCTCATGAATCGGGCCAGAAGATTCTCGTACGTCTTGTTCATCCACTCAAAATACCGCTCCGTTACCTCGTAGAACCGTGTATGGGCCCGTTTCTTCCTGATCATGCGGGCGTTCAACATCGGGGTGAGCGAGAGAGAGACGAATGCCGAAATAAGCACCGAACCGGCAATGATGACACCGAATTCACGAAACAGCCGGCCGACGAATCCTTCCAGGAAGATGACCGGCAAAAACACCGCTGCAAGAGTAATGGAGGTCGAGATGACTGCGAAAAAGATCTCTTTCGAGCCCGCGAATGCTGCCTGCATCGGCGTCATCCCCTGCTCCACCTTCTTGAAGATGTTCTCCGTCACAACGATGCCATCGTCCACGACCATTCCGGTTGCCAGCACGATGGCCAGAAGTGTCAGGATGTTGATGGAGAAACCCATGACATACATGATAAAGAACGAACCGACCAGCGAGACGGGGATGTCGATCAGCGGGCGGAATGCAATTATCCAATCGCGGAAGAAGGCAAAGATAATCAGAATGACAAGGGACACCGCAATCAAAATTGTTTCCTGGACTTCCGTCACCGACCGCCTGATGAATCTGGTATTGTCAATGGAGATCTCCATCTTCATGTCTGCCGGAAGCTCTTTCTTCAGCTGCTCGAACCTCCGGTAGAACTCGTCTGCGATCTCGATGTAGTTGCTGCCCGGCTGGGGGACCACACCGACCGCGACCATCGGAATGCCAGACTGGCGAAGAATGAACTCCTCGTTTTCCGGTCCGAGCGTGGCAAAACCGACGTCGCTGAATCGGACTGTGCGGTTGGGTTCGGCTTTCAGGATGAGATTGTTGAATTCCTCCTCCGTCCGCATCCGCCCCTTGGTATTAACGATGAGTTCCGTCTGATCGCCGGAGATCTTGCCGGACGGAAGATCGACGTTTTCGCGGTTCAGGGCAGTCCGGACATCCAGCGGTGTGAGACCATACGCGACCAGCTTCCGTGGATCCATCCACATCCGCATCGAATACCGCTTCTGACCACGAATCTGCGTTGAGCTCACGCCCGGAATGGTCTGGAGATTCTGCGCTACAACGTTTTCGGCGTAATCGCTGATTTCCAGCAGGTTCCTTGTGTCGCTCTGGATGGTGACGGAGATAATGTCGTCGGAATTGGCATCCGCCTTGGACACGACGGGCGGATTGTCAATGTCCTGCGGGAGGGAGCGAGAAGCACCGGAGACTTTATCGCGGACATCGTTCGCTGCTGCCTCGAGATCCGTGTCAAGATTGAACTCAACGGTAATGTTGCTGCTCCCCTGGCTGCTGCTCGACGAAATATTGCGGACTCCGGCGATACCGTTGATCGCCTTCTCGAGCGGCTCCGTGATTTGAGATTCTATGACACTCGCGTTTGCACCGGCATAGCTCGTACGAACGCTGATAATCGGGGGATCAATGGCGGGATACTCCCGCACGCCCAGCAGCGTAAAGCTGATGATGCCAAACAGCAGGATCGCCAGCGACATGACGATAGCCAACACCGGCCGCTTGATGCTTATGGAGGCTAGGCTCATAAAGAAATGCACTCAGAGTGAGGAATCGAGGATGCTATTGTTTGACCTGTACATTAACCGGCATTCCGGGACGCACCTGCAGTATTCCCGTGGTGAGCACCGTATCACCGACGGCAAGTCCGTCGATGATCTGAATCAAGGAGGAGGTTCGAAGGCCGGTCTTCACCGGAACGGCGGCAACGACACCGTTCTTCCGCACGAACACGGTCTGGCCTTTCAGAACAGGAATGATCGCCTGCGTCGGGATCATAAGAGCCCCCCCGGGTTGCCTGAGGCGCAACTCGACGTGGACGTATCCGCCCGGGAAGATCTTTTCCGCTTTGTTGTCGCAGAGTGCACGAATCTGAACAGTCCGCGTCGAAGGTTCGATTTCGGGCTCGATCGCATAGACCTTGCCCGTGAATTTGAGGCTGGTTTCTTCGCTTTCAAATTTCACCGAATCGCCGACGTGCACTTTCCCGGCGTATTTTTCGGGTACCGCAAAATCCACTTTGAGCGGATTGATTTTCTGAATGCTCGCGATGCGTGTTGTCGGAGAAACGTAGCTTCCTTCGCTGACATATCGCAATCCGACAATGCCCTCGAACGGAGCGCGGATTTCCCTTTTGCGTATTGAAGCGATCAGATTGTCCTTGTCTGCCTTCAGCGCGGCGGCCGTGCTCACAGCGATGTCGAACTGTTCCTTGCTCGTATTCCCGGTTTCGTAGAGTCTCTTCTGCCTCACTGCCTGATCCGCCGCAAGCTGCATTTGCAGCTCCGTCTTTCTCAGCTGCGCCTGCAGGTCTTCATCATTGATCTTGACCAGCAAGTCGTTCTTCGCAACGTGCTGGCCCTCGCGAAATCGGATTGAGTGGACCGTGCCAGAGGCCTCTGCCGCAAGGTCGACGGATTCTGAGGCCAGGACTGTCCCGGATGAATTCACAATATTGTCGAGCGGCTGCGCGAACACAACCACTCCGCTTACCGTCATGCCGGGATTGCGTCCTCCTCCGCCCCCTCGTGCGGCCGGCGATTCCGCCTTCGATCCGCACGACGTAAACACGAATTGACTGGAGATTGTAAGTACCAGGGCAAGAATACGGATCATAGCGTTCATAGTGCCGATCTCTTTGTGACTGCGGGTGCGCTGCGGAATGGATCCTCTCCTCATTCGTACCGAAGCGCGTCGATGACGTTCGAATTTGCGGCCTTCCATGCAGGATAGATGCCGAAGAAGACGCCTACAAACGTGGAGAACAGGAAACTCAGGGCTATGGAATTGACAGAGATAATCGGTGTCAGGTTGCCATACGTCGTGATAAGATACGAAGCCAGCACTCCAAGTCCGATCCCAAGACATCCTCCAACCACGCTCATCACCACGGACTCGATCAGGAACTGTGACATGATGTCATTGCGTCGTGCACCGATCGCTTTTCGTACGCCGATCTCCTTGGTACGCTCCGTCACTGACACAATCATGATATTCATAATGCCGATGCCGCCGACGAGCAACGACACCGCGGCGATGCCGGCAAGCAGGAACGTGAACGTCTGCTGCGTTTCCTGGAACGTCGTAATGATGTCAGCCTGGTTCCGGATTGTGAAATCGTTTTCCTGGTCTTCGCGAAGCTTATGTTCCCGGCGAAGCACACGCTCAATGTCCAGGAAGGCTTCATCCATCTTCTTGTCGTCCACCACCTTTGCGGTAATCTGAGAAAGGTAATCAACGCCGTAGATCCGCCGCTGTGCCGTGGAGAGCGGAACGATGATCTGATCATCAGGATTCTGGAAACCGCTCTGCCCCTTCATCTCCAGTACTCCGATCACCTCGAAACTCTCGCCGTTCACCCGGATGGTTTGACCCAGAGGATCTGCGTTCGGGAACAGGTTGTCGACGATCGTCTGGCCGACAAGGCAGACCTTCGCGACTCCCTCCACCTCAGCGTGTGTGAAATACCGGCCAAACGTCGCCTTGAAACTCCGGACCTCGCCGTACTCGGGAACCGTGCCGACAACGCGCGTATTCCAGTTGCGATTCATGTATTTCAGCTGCGCCCTCTGATTGTATTCCGGGACTATCGCCTCCGCAGCAGAAACGTTCTCCGCCAGGGCGTCGGAATCCGAATTCCGCATGCGTACGCTGGTCCCGAACTGGATCACCGTAACGCCGCCACCGCGCTGGGCCCCGGGCGAAACAAACAACAGATTCGTACCCATCGATTGAATCCTGTCGATGACAGCCTTCTGGGCACCTTCGCCGATCGCAATCATCGTGATCACGGCAGCCACGCCGATGATGATGCCGAGCATCGTCAACAGTGCACGAAGTTTGTTGGCAAACAGCGCTGCGAGCGCTGTCAGAAAACTCTCCTTGAGGTTCATAGGTTGTCCTTAGTGTGGGCGTCCACCGCCTCCACCGCCGCCAGCCATGCCGCTCAAGCCTGTATTGCTTCTCATGCGCTCGTTCATCTGCTCTGCCGCAAGCTTCGCCCGGGAGATCGTCGTCACCTGAATCTCATCACCTTCCTTCAATCCCTCAATCACCTCTGCATAGTCAAAGTTGCTCGCGCCCACCTTCACGAGGCGAGGAACGAAGGCTTCGCCTTCTTTCACCATCACGATGCGTTCTTTAGTCTCATTGATATTGCTCACTTGCGACTGCCGACGTTGACGCTGGCTTCCATCGCCGCCTCCCATCATGCCACCGCCGCCAAAGCCGAATCCACCCTGGCCACCCTCTCCACGCTGCCCTCCACCCATCCGACCTCCGAACTGGCTCATCATCTTCTGCCGTTCTTCAGGAGTCAGCTTCTGGAACTTCTCGCGCATCTGCTGGCGCAGCTTGTCGCGCTCCTCACCTGTTGCAGACTGCATTTTCTCCCGAATCTGCTCAATGGTCATCTCCTTCTCTTCTTTCGGAGCCGCCTGGGCAAGCGTCTTCTGCGCAGCCTCAGCCTTGATCTTCGTGCTGTCGATTTTGATATTCGCCATCAGCACCTGACCCTGCTCGCTCTTCGGATCCTTCAACGCCTCGTTGGGCACCAACACAACGCTCTGACGCCGGAAAATCTCGATATCAACTGAAGCGCTCATACCGGCTTTGAGTTTGCCGCCGATGTTCCTGACCACCACCACGACATTGAAGGTTGTCACATTCTGCTGGGTCTTGCCGAGAGGGGAGATGCGGAGCACTTCACCCATGAAGGAGTCCTCGGGATACGCGTCCGCCACGACTTTCGCCCTCTGGCCGACCGTCACTTTGCCGATATCGACCTCGTCGACGTTTGTATTGACGTACACTTCTTCCATATCGGCAACCGTCGCGAGCACCGTGCCTCCCCCGACATTGGACATGGCGGAAGCGATAATCTGACCGAGATCCACACTGCGTGACAAGATCACACCCGTGATCGGGGCAAGAACGCGCGTGTCGCGCAACTTGTCTTCCGCCGTCGAGAGTGCCGCTTTCGCCCGAACAAGAGAGGTCTGAGCCCTCACAAGGTCAACTTTGGACTGGTCTGCTTCCTGGTCGGAAATGAGCTTCTTCTCGTAAAGCTCCTTCGAACGGCGGGCGTTGTTTTCAGCCTGCGTTACAGCCTGCGTGGAAGACGCCAGGTCCGCCCTCGCTTGCTCATATTCGTTCTTCGTCTGTGTCGTATCGACAATCACCAGCAGGTCACCCTTTTGCACGAATGAGCCTTCTTCGAAATTAAGGGCAAGGATCTGACCACCTGCTTTTGACCGTATTTCGACCTTGTTTATCGGTTGAACAACGCCATTCGCCGAGACGGTAAGATTCAGGTCTCCACGGATTACCTTGACCAGTCTTTGCACCTGACCCACGGTGGAAACCTCGGCCTTCTTCCCGTTGCCCAGGAACATGTAGCCGAGAACTGCCAGCGCGACCACGGCGATTCCTCCGTACAAATATAGTTTCTTCATGTAGCACAGCTCCTTGCTAGATTTGCGTTTGTGATTCCACTCTTCTTTGTCTCAATCGGTGAGGCCCGCTTCCTTACCGCTCCGGACCACCCTCGCGCCTTCTCCCCTCCCGATGCCCTGTCTCCCGGATGTAGTCGTCGAAGAGCTTGCTTTGCTCCGGAGAAAGCAGGGCGCGGATTGACATTCTCATGGTGTCGCGCTGTGCACGAAACAGTCCCATGTACTGCCCCTGCACGTGACTGAAGCTCTGACGAAACGCCTCGGTAATGGAATCGACCTTGACAATCTGGGATGGGTCGAGTTTCAGCCGATCCGAGAACTGCTTCTGCACCTCCGCCCAGGAAGGGCGATGGCGCTCCGGCAAGCGGGGAAAATACGTCCGCCCCACATACCAGCCGGCAACTCCTCCGAGAAGGAAGGAAACGAGAATGAACAAGAGGGTTTTGGTTTTGAGTTCCATGGGTGCAAACCTCATTTTGTCATGACGGCCATAAGGACATCCGCCTTCGAGAGCTCTTGCTGCGTTCCGATGATGGATTGAGCCGCAGAGTCGGCGGGTTCACCGTTGAAATAGCGATCCACACCGAACGATTGCTGCGGCGTAATGTACGATTCCAGAGCGACTATGCCGAGGACGAGGATGCACAAGCCAACCACGACATTGCGCGCGAGCCGTTCCGTTCCCAACCATGCCACTGATTCGCTTTCCTGTCGGCGAATTGCGCCCTTCACCGAATAAATGAAATTGTCAGGCATTGTGACCGTTGCTGCCGCCCGGATCTGACTCCGGATGGCCCGCAACTCCTGCATTCGCTGGCGGCACTCCTCACATCCCTCGATGTGTTGACGCATCGATTCCGTCTGCGCCTCGGTCAACTCGCGATCGATATAGGCAGACAGCTGGCGTAGATAAATTCTGTGTCTCATGTCCGCTCCTGAAAGTAGTCCTTCAGCAATTCTCTCAGTTCTTCCCTCGCCCTGAAGATTCTTGACTTGACCGCCTGAGGCGAGATCCGCAGTGTCTTCGCAATCTCTCCATAGGAGAGATCTTGATACTCCCTCAGCACAATGACTGTCCGGTGAACAGGAGAGAGTTTTTCCAAGGCACTCCTGATCACTTCTTTCTTCTCGTCCAACAGAAGCACATCAGACCCGGTCGCTGTTTCCTTCGTACGTTTTTCACCCTCGAGTTTCTTTTCCGTCATGAACTCGAGCGGAATCAGCTTCCGAATCCTCTTCTTCCGGATCTCGTCGATGCAGAGATTGACGGCGATCCGATAGATCCAGGAGTACAGCGAGGAATCAAACTCAAATCTGTCGAGAGACCGAAAAACGCGAACAAACACTTCCTGGCTGAGATCATCAACCTCTTCTCTGTTTCCCAGGGTAAGATAAATGACGTTCGCGACCTGGCGCTGATAGCGCCGGACGATCTCTTCAAATGCCTTCTCCTCGCCACGGCGGAAGGCCTCAATAAGATGGAAATCGTCTGGTAGTTGTTCCACGCTGAACTGAAGATAAACGGTTATCAAATAGGAAAGTTCCTCGTTTCAGCTCTCTTTTCGCTTTGAATTCCGATTCCAAGGCAATGAGAGATGAGGCACACCCGAGACCCTCAAAAACGGCGAGGCCGACCCCGTTTTCTCACATGGGACTGGGCCGGCCGATACGAGGAACCTGCACAAATTCGCTAGGAAATGACACTATCGATAATACCGCCCCCAACGACATCGTCTGCATCGTAAAGAACGACGGATTGCCCAGGTGTAATCGCCCGCTTTGGGTTCTCGAATCTGACACGGAACCCTCCTCCAGGCTCGTTAAACACTCTGGCGGGCGTCGCATCGTCCTTGTAGCGCACCTTCGCCTGGACCTGCATCCCATCGGAGATCTCTGACCGGCCGACCATGTTGGTTTGCCGTGCAATGAGTTCAGAGTGCATCAACTCAGACCCAGGACCGATGTGGACTCTGTTCGCGTCCTTGTCAATTCCCGTGACGTAGACGGGCTTTCCATGAGCGCCGATGCCCTTCCGCTGTCCAATGGTGTAGAAGGGATAGCCGTCGTGGCGGCCGACAACCTTGCCGTGCATGACGATGTCTCCGGCAGCGACCTGCTTTTCCAATCCAGGCATGTGCTCTTTAAGAAATCGCGAATAATCGTTGTCGGCCACGAAGCAGATTTCGTAGCTCTCATCCTTCGCGGCGTTTCTTAATCCGAACTTCCGAGCGAGGTCGCGGACTTCGGGTTTTGTCAAGCCTCCCAGAGGAAACCAGGTCCGTTTGAGCGCGGCTTGCGACACCCCCCAGAGGGCATAGGATTGATCTTTTGAATCAAACAGAGAACGCGATATGACATACCTGCCCGCGGCGGCGTCAAAACGAATTCGCGCATAGTGCCCGGTGGCAATACCATCGGCACCGAGAGCGTCCACTTTCTTGAGAAGTGCGCCCCATTTGATTTCGCGGTTGCAGATGACACAAGGATTCGGCGTTCGACCCTGAAGATATTCATCCACAAAATTGTCGATGACATGCCGGCCAAACTCCTCCCGGAAATCGACGACATAGTGCGGAATTCCAAGCATGGAGGCAGCGGCCCTCGCATCATTCATTGCTCCCAGGCCACAGCAGCTCGTCTCGTTGGCCACATTGCCGCCGACCTCGTCGAAATCGTAGGTCTTCATCGTGATGCCGATGACACCGTAGCCCTGCTCCTTCAGCAAGGCAGCCGTGACAGAGGAATCGACTCCGCCGCTCATAGCGACCACGATCGTAATGTTCTCGTTCCCGCTCATGTTGAAGTGAACGTACGCAAAAATTCCCGCAGAACAAAGGACCCTCCTCGTGCTCTGCGGGAAGCGGAGACAGACTGGCGTCAACAGCGGCTCAGTTCAGACGATCAACGCCGAAGTCTCCGGCCGTACTGATTGGAGTTGATCTTTCGCTCAAAATACTGATATGTCAGACGCGAGATCGCCGTGATGGTCTTGGGGCCATCCTCCTCGTTCTGAAGGAGTTTTGTCATGACGCAAATGACGTACGGTGCATCCTTCAGGAACACGATACCCACGTTGCATTTGACACCGTCGAGTTCGCCCCGCTTGTCTGCAAGATCGACTGCCTCAGGGATTCCCGACCGCAGCGGGCCTTCTTTCGGTTTGCGAAGAATGGAGAGCATATCTGCACTCGAGGACTTGCTGACAAGATCGCCGTGATGCATTTTCTCCAGCAGGCTCATCACATCCCTTGGGGTGCCGACGTTTTCTCTCCCTTCTGTCGCAGCTTTCAAATCCATCATCACACGCTGCAATCTTGTGCTCTTCGCTCCGACCGACTGAAGAAAGCGATTCACATTCTCCATGCCGACCCGATCAATGAGTAGGTTGGTGGCAGTGTTGTCGCTGAGGACGATCATCAGGATAGCATAGTCCCTCAGACTCATAGAGACGCTCGCCGCACCCAACTCATTCAGGATTGGCCCTCCGCCGGCACGCGCTGAGGCGGGAACCGGAACAACATCCGAAAGCCGGAGCTCACCCTGCTCGGCCTGGCGATACAGCTCTGCGAGAATCGGGATCTTGATGACACTCGCAAGCGGAAACACTTCGTCGCCATTGATGACGAACTCCTCGCCGGAAAGCAGGTCTTTGACCGCGACTCCGACAACTGCGTCCGGCGCTGAAGCCAGCACCTTCAGATCGGCGACGAATCTGGTTTTGAAAAGGTCAACCTGAGCCGGCACAGACGTCGTCGACAGCAGGAACACAAATACGACCAACACCCACCGAAGGTGAAAGCCACCCTCTTCCTTCCCCCGCTTCCGTCGTACCAGAGGTAACGGGTTCATAGTCCTCCCAAGGTTTTCTCTATTTCGAGCTTGAACTGGTCGAATGCTCCCTTCCCCACCTGGAACCACTTCCGCTCTCCCTTCGAATCGATGATCAGGGAAGCTGGAAGCGCCCCGCTCCACGAGGTGTGCACACCATTGATAAAATCCTCCTGCCGCTGAAAGGAGGCAACGTAAACACGGAATGGCACATTCTGCTTCTTCAGAAAAGGAATGATCTTACTCTCGACTTCATCGTCGAAGTCGGCACTCACGCCGACAATCTCGACGGGACGCCCGGCGAAGGCGTGATGAAGCTTCACAAGATCCGGGAACTCCTCAACGCACGGAACGCACCACGTCGCCCACACATTCAGAAAGAGAACCTTCCCGTGTCGTTCCTGGATGAGCCTCGCCAAGGCGGGCGCATCGAGCTTTGAGACCTCAATACGTTGTGTCGTTGCGGAGTCGCGAACAACTGCTCCTGAGCTTCCTTCCTGCCCCGGTTTGGAACCGCACCCCCACAGGCAGACAGCACAGAATGCGAACAGGCATACTCTCGCGGCAAACCGCGTCATTGCACTCTCTTGATTGAGCAGCCGAACGCCTTGGTCACTTCTACCTCCACGGCCTTCCCGGAGAGGATGCGATCGAGTGCCGCGCGGAGATCCTTGGAGCTTACCCTGTTCTCACGCTGAGAATCGTCGATCCGGCCGTGGTACAGAACGTCGAGACCGGAATTCAGGACATAGATCTCGGGAGTCACCGATGCTTCCAGCTTGTCCGCGATGACGTTGTTCCAGTCCTTCAGAATCGGGAACTCAAAACCATGCTCTTTGGCATGGTTCTTCACTTCTTCCGCATTCTCCTGCTTGTTCGAGTTGATACCGATAAAGGTCACGCCTTTCGACGCATAGTCTTTCTGCAGCTCGGCCATCCTCGTATTGTACGCGTTCGAGACAGGACACTTCGTTGCGATGAACATGAGCACGATGGCTTTTGACGACCTGTAATCTGAAAGCGTGTGCTTCACACCATTGCAGTCCTCAAGCGTGAAGTCAGCTACTTTCTTCTTCCCCTCACCGGCAACGAGCATGCTTACGGTCAGCACCGCGAGCAGCAGTTGAGATATTACCCTTGTCATGGAGCCCTCCATTCTGCGGTTAGACGTTGACTTGATGAACAATTATACAAACCCCGTATGGAGGATCAAACGCTGCAACGGAGTCCGCGGTTCCCTTTTATCGTCCGTCTGCAAATTCCTCCTTACTCCCTGTTCTTCACATACTTGTCGGCCCACTCAAGCATCTCAGCCAACACATGCAGCACCGATTCCCGGGCCGAATATCCGTGTGATTCGAACGGAAGCACCACGAGGCGGGTGGTTCCTCCATGTCCTCGAATGGCCTGGAAAAGCCGTTCCGATTGTATCGGGTGGGTCCCTGAGTTGTTGTCTGCTTCACCATGGATCAGGAGAAGCGGCCGTTTGATCTTGTTTGCGTAGGCAAACGGTGAAACCTTCATGTACAATTCGGGCGCTTCCCAGAACGAACGCCGCTCGCTCTGGAATCCGAACGGAGTCAGTGTACGATTGTATGCTCCGCTGCGAGCCATACCAGCCGCGAAAAGATCTGAATGCGCCAGTAAGTTCGCGGTCATGAACGCACCGTAGCTATGCCCCGAGACCGCCACTCTCCGGGGATCAACGACGCCCATCGAATCCAGCTTGTCGATCGCAGCCTTTGCGGACGCCACAATCTGTTCTACGAACGTGTTGTTCATGGTCTCGATGTCGCCGACTACCGGCATGGTGGCGTCCATGAGGACCGCATACCCTTGCGTGACGAAGAACAGCGGCGTCGCGCCCCGGAAAAACGTGAATCCGTTCGCTGAACCGCGCACCTGTCCGGCAGTGCCGGGATCCGAGTACTCGAGGGGATATGCCCAGATGAGAAGCGGAAGGCGCGTACCTTTCTTGTATCCCGACGGAAGATAAAGCGTCCCTGACAGAGCCACTCCGTCTGAGCGGTTGTATCTGATCAATTCCTTCTGCATTCCAGTGAGTTGGGGAGCCGGATCCTTGAACTCCGTCAGGGCTTTTTTGCTGCCCGATTTCAGATCCTTGACGATGTAATTGGGGACTTCTGTTTTGGTCTCATATCGAACGATGATGCCAGCCCGCGACGGTCGCACGAACGCGACAAATCTCTCCAGAGACTTCTCGCCTGACCAATGGAGTCTTTCTTTCTTGAGCGACGAGAGGTTGAACTTGTCCAGGAACGGCCGGTCGCCTTGATCGGAGGCGCCATTGCCCGACAGGTAGATCCAATCTCCATCCTGAACGAGGACACGTTCCCCGGTGGTCTGCGTTTCGTACACGGGGCGCCCCGGGTCCTTATAGGAATCATTCGCGCTCAGATCGAAGAGAACCTTTCGCTGAGCTGAAGGGTTGCCGAGGTCGACCAGCGACGTCGTTCTCCAACGACGGTCCCGGTCACTCTCCGTCAGCATTGCCTTGTCGGGAGTCGCTGTCCAGTCGAGAGTGGAGAATCGGAATTGAACCTTCATCACTTCCGAAGACGTTCCTGCGAAGGGCGCGTTCATCGTCATGAGAGCGTCGCGAAACGGCACTTTTTTCGCAGGATCGCCGCCGTCGAGAGCCTCGACCCAAATGAGCTTCGCTTTGTGCAGCGGCTGCCAATCGACACTCCGGGGACCAGTCGGTACACCCTGCGAGGGAATGTCATCAGTGATCCCAAGGTCAGCGATCACCTTCACTACCTCCCCAGCCTTGCTCCACACTTCCGTTTTACGTGTGAAGAGATCAGCAGGCACACGATACGAGAAGGGCCTCAGCAATCGCGTCACCAGGAGGAAGTTCTCATCAGGAGAGAGTGAAACTGAAGAGATGATCGCCGGATTGCCGACCCGTTTTGTTTCTCCGCTTTGGCTGTTCACCAGAGCGATCTGCGAAGTCGCATAGAACTCAAACAGCTGCTCGTCATGCGGATTCTTCAGAAGATCCTGATACGTCCATGCCCGGGACACTTTGCCCAAAGACTCCTCGATAATTGGACCCGTCGGGACTTTCGGAGCCTCGGGAGCCTTCCGGTCTCCCTGCCGCACCAATTTCACGACGAGCGTCTTGTGGTCGTTCGTCCATTCAAATGCCGATCCCATGATATCGTTCACGAAAACGCCAGGTATCGCTTTCGCCTTCCCGGTTGTCGCATCCGCGATCCACAGTTCTACCCCGTGTTCGACATCGCGGGTGAAGGCAATCAGTTTTCCATCATTGGACCACTGAGGCATGCCGACCGGTGCACCCGCCGGTATTTCGATGCGGACATTTCTGCTCTTGTCGATCCAGCGAACTTGTATCCCCGTGTACTGCTGCAACCGCTGTCTTGAGTTGAGCTGAGGATCGATGCGCAGTCCTGCCAACCTCAGGAAAGGTCTGGAAACCAATGCGATCGATGGCTGCGACTGGAACTCGACGAGAAGGATGGCATCGCCTCTGGGACTGGCGGAAACCACCGGAGTGGGCGGGGCATCAAGTATGTCGATGACTTCCTTCGGCGGAAGTTTGTAGACTGTCTGCGCACAAAGCGATACCGTCAGTGCAGCAACAAGCGTGAGCGTGAAGAGGCGTTTCATGCTACTTCTCCTGGTGTGAGGTGGTTGGTTCGGGAGTCTCGTTGGCAGAACCCGTTTTCCGGAGGATGCGAAGCGAGCGGTGAAGCCCGGGCGTGGCTTCATGATCATCGCGCCCGTGAATCTAACCAA
>Ga0233425_10003277_pt1 | contig 29745 bp, 30 predicted proteins | sample Watercolumn_Towu_2_FD_181712 | JGI IMG/M metagenome (GOLD analysis project Ga0233425, IMG submission 181712) | Freshwater microbial communities from Lake Towuti, South Sulawesi, Indonesia - Watercolumn_Towuti2014_140_MG | ecosystem: Environmental > Aquatic > Freshwater > Lake | place...
GGCGGCGCGGCGGGGGGCTTCGCGGGCGCCGGCGCGAAAAGGTCCGGCGGCAGATTGAGTGGGCCTGCCGCGGCGGGTCTCGGCAGCGGCGTTTCGGGCTCTTTTGGCGGAGCGGAGGGGCCAGCCGGCCAGTTTGGGGCTCCCGGCTGAGCGGGGCGCGGCTCCGGCGCGCGGCTTAACGCGGCTTCGATCCGGATGCTCGGCTCAATGAGGATGTCGTTAGGGCCGCCGATCAGCAGGAGATGTTCGGCGTTGTCGCGCCGTACGATGACAAGCTGACGCTCGCGGTCGAGATCAAAAACATCCACGACATCCAGGCGTTTAGCGCGACTGCGGCCTCCCGGCGAACGAATTCGGCGTCCAAAGAGCAGACGGAAAATATACAGCACGAGCACCGCAGCGACGAGGAACGCGACGAGCGCTCCGAGCGCTGGCAGCAGTTGAGTGAATTTATCGGGCATAAACGACTGTTCTCTCGTTCGGACGCGGGTGACCTTGCCAAATTAACAGCTTTCCTGGCAAGCGCCGAAAAAAGGTTAATGAATGGTTAATGTTTGACGAATCAGCGCCCTGCTTCGACTTCCGGGTTTGCTATTATTCGTCTCCGCGGCCACACTTTTGAGTGATTCTGTGAGCGTCGGTTCGGTAAACATCAACGCGCCGGCCTCCGCATGGCCTTCGCATGGCCGCCGCGATCGGCGATATATGGCGCGGGTGGTTAAGAAATGACCGATAGGACGGAATCGTCCGCCTTAGAGCGCAGCGAGCGGCCCGCGAATGTGGGATTGGCGGTCGCGCTCGTCGTCACGCTGATCGGAGCGGCCGCCGCCTATTTTTGGACCCCTTCGGACCTAGCGCCACGCGTCGCCATTCTCGCGCTGGCCATTGTCGGCGTCGCCGGAATCTTTGTCCTTCTCGCCTATACGCTGGGGCTGATCCATTTCTCCGGCCGCGCCGCGGGCAATGACTTGGTCAAGCTTATCGCCGACACTTTCGGCGAGGGGCTGCTCGTCACCAGGGGAGACGCGCGCGTCGTTTACGCCAATGAAGCCTACAGGGCGATGTGCGGCGCGAAGGAGGCTTCCGGCGTTCAGCCAGTCGAGCGGCTGTTCTCCGGGCCGCCCGAAGTCTCCGAAGCGATCTATCGGCTTGTGCAGGCGGCGCGCGCCGGCGTCTCGCATAGCGAGGATTTGCGGCTTTCCCCCCCGCTCTCGGGACAGGCGGCGGTCGGCTGGTACCGGATCCGCGTGCGGCCGCTGGCGGCGGCATCAGGACGGTTCTGCCTTTGGGCGGTGGCCGACGTCACCGCCGATCGACAACGGCAGGAGAACGTCTTCCAGGAGCTCCAGCACGCGATCGACTTTCTCGATCACGCGCCGGCCGGCTTTTTCTCCGCGAGTCCGGAAGGGGCCGTCTCCTATATGAACAAAACGCTCGCCGGCTGGCTGGGCTACGACCTGACGCAGGTCGGCTCCGGCGGCGCGACGCTCTCCGCCATCTTCGCCAATAATGGCGCGGCGCTTCTCGCAGCGATGTCCGGCGCGCCAGGCGATGTGCGCACGGAGCAGATCGACCTCGACATGCGATGCCGCAACGGCAAGTCGCTTCCCGTCAGGCTGCTGCATCAGGTGGCTTTTGGCCAGGACGGCGAAGCCGGCCCGTCGCGGACTTTGGTGCTCAATCGCGCGTCCGGCGAACAGCCGGAAGAGGATTTGCGCGCCGCCGAAGTGCGTTTCGCGCGCTTCTTCAATTCGACTCCGATGGCGATGGCGACGCTCGACGGGGAAGGTCGCGTGCTGACGTCGAACGCAGCTTTCGCCAAATTGCTGCCGCAGGCGCTGAAGTCCGGGCAGGGCAAGGCTGCGGCGCCTTGGTCGGTGCTTGCGGGCCTTGGCGAACGCGACGGCGCCGCCTTGCGGGCCGCAATCGAAGAGGCGATCGACGGCGAGGGAGAAATCCGCCCCGTAAATGTGGTCTTCGAGGAGGACGCCGCCGCGCCGCGTTCGGCGCGATTCTTTGTCTCGTCAACCGAGGACGCCGGCAAGAAGGGCGCGATGGTCTATGCGCTCGACACGACCGAGCAGCGCAAGCTGCAAGAAGAGTTCGCGCAATCGCAAAAGATGAATGCGGTGGGCCAGCTCGCTGGCGGCATCGCACATGACTTTAACAATATGCTGACGGCGATCATCGGCTATTCGGATTTGCTGCTCTCCAGTCACCGGCCGACCGATCCCGCCTTCCGCGATATCCGCCAGATCAAGGAAACGGCCAACCGCGCCGCGGGTCTGACGCGCCAATTGCTCGCCTTTTCTCGCCGGCAGACTCTGCGCCCGCAGGTTTTGCAGCTCGGCGACGCGCTCTCCGAAGTGCAAAATCTTCTGCGCCGCATCGTCGGCGAGAAGAACGAACTTGAACTGCGTCTCGGACGCGACCTTTGGTTCGTGAAGGCCGACATCACTCAGTTCGAGCAGGTGATCATCAATCTCGTCGTCAACGCGCGCGACGCCATGCAGGAATCTGGCGGGCGGGTGCAGATCCGCACGCGCAACGTCGCCGCCTCGGAGTGCGCATCTTTCGATGAGGCGGCGCTGCCGCCTGCTGATTACGTGCTTGTCGAGGTCGAGGACACGGGCGGCGGCATTCCCGCCGATGTGAAGGAGAAAATTTTCGAGCCCTTCTTTACGACGAAAGAGGTTGGGAAAGGCACGGGCCTCGGCCTGTCGACGGTCTTCGGCATCATCAAGCAGTCGGGCGGCTTTATTATTGTCGACAGCGAGGTGGGACGCGGCACGGTTTTCCGCATCCTCCTTCCGCGATACGTGCCGGACGAGAAGGAGACGTCCAAAGAATCCGAGTCGGTCAAAGCCGCCGCGGACTATACGGGGCAGGGCGTGGTCCTGCTGGTCGAAGATGAAGACGCCGTGCGCTCGATCGGCGCGCGCGCCCTGAGTTCGCGCGGATTCACGGTTCTTGAAGCGACGACGGGCATGGAGGCGCTCGAGGTCGTCGATCGGGTCGACGGCAAGATTGATCTCATCGTCTCCGACGTCGTGATGCCGGAGATGGATGGCCCCGCCATGTTTGCCGAACTGCGCAAACGCGGCGTCAAGGCGAAGGTCATATTTGTTTCAGGTTATGCCGAAGAGGCTTTCGCCAAGAATCTTCCCGAAGGCGATTTCGGCTTCTTGGCCAAGCCGTTCTCGATCAAACAGCTGATCGAGACGGTGAAGGCGCATATGCCCTGATAAGGCGCCTGACGCGCCTAGAGCGGGTTCCGAAAAAGTTGACAGACTTTTTCGATGAGAACCTGCTCCAATGTTTTGATTTTGAGCGATTCCTTATCGATCACATGATTCAATGTGATCGGGAAGCGCTCTAGAGCGCCGGCGCGACGACCCGCACGCGGCGCTTGACGCCGTCCGGTCCGACCACCTCGCGATAGGTTTCCGGAGTGGCGGCCGCGCCTTCTTGCGCAGGCTCCGCCGCCGCGGGCTGCGCGGCTGCTGGTTCGGCGGCGATGGGCGCTGGCGCCGGGGCCGATCCTCTTCCTTTTCGCTGGCGCGCAACGCCGGGCGGAAGCGGCCGTGACAATTGTTCGGCCTGTTCGGCGGTGACGACCTGATCCTTGGCGTTGCGCTCGGCGATGAGGCGCTCGGCCTCGGCGAGGGCTTCCGACCAGGACTTGTCTGGCGGCTTGCAGCCGCAGGCCGGATCATAGGTCTTCTCGAATTTATACGCGTTCGGGTGGTCCGAATAAGCTTGCCCATCTATCGACAGGGCGGAGCTCACGCCCTTCCATTGCGACGCCGTATAGAGTTTCACTTGGGCATTAGGGCAAAGCGCCCGGCACATCGCCGCGAGATCATCGAGATTGGAGCTGCGCGCCGAATAGCTGATCGGGAAAAAACCGCCGTCGCAATCGCGCACGCAGATCGCCATTGGTCCCCCGCGCGGCGTTTCGTCCAAAGGTTCGAGCGCCTGATCGGGCTCCATGATCGCGGGGTTTTGGGGCCCAATGCCAAAAAGTTCCTCAAAAAAATTACGCGGCCGCGCAAGGCGCGCCTGTGTGGCCTGAGGATTGCGGCATTCCGCGTCGTAGCGGGCGGCGAGGGCCTGGCGCTGGCCGCCGTCGTCGGCGACGGCGCGGTCATAGGAGGCGATGGCGCCCGAGAGCTGATGGAGTTGCGCGCTGATCTGTCCGCATTGGGGCGGCGGCGGCGCGCCGAAGAACAGGAACTGGCCGCGGTCGCAGCCGAGCGCATGGCTTTTCGCGGCGACGCGGGCATATTCGCCGCGCTGTTTGGCCGCCGCCGTTTGAAATTGTCCTGCACGACTGCTGGCGCCGGCGCGGGCGATCTGCGCCCGCAACTCGGTGCAGTAGGGACTTTCGCCTGCGGCGGGCGAAACGGCGAAGAGCCCGAACGCCATGCCGGCGGCGACCATCAGTTTCCACCGCCTGGAGGCGCCTATCGTCGGAAGAGGGTCTATGGTCGCGGCCTCATTGGAGTTTTGTCTCTTTCACGGTTAAGAAAGAAAGCAGAAGAACTGCTTGTGCGGCCGCATGATTTTGACGCGCCGACTTGCGACGAATCGCGCCATTCTCGCCAATACCGCCTGCGGAGCAAACGCGCCCAGTTTGTCCCGCGCATAATGTCGGCAACAAGGCGCCGGCGGCGCGTCGCCAGCGCCCTGGCGCCCTGCGATTTTTTTGCTCAGCCCACGGTCGAAGCCCTTCACTTGCCGCGCTACCTCGCCCATATCCGCGACGGCGTCGCTAGATCGCGGCTCGCGAAAAAGTGGAACCCGGTTTTTCGCATAGAGCGCGCTCTAAACTTTTGGATCGATCACGTTATCCGCCTTTGGGCGATTTCGCTCGCAGGCGGCGTGATCTAGGAGGTTGCCGACATGAAGCGTTCCAAAATGCTGGCTCTGATTTCGACGGTTTTCGCGCTCTCTTTGGGCGCCGCGTCGGCCTCTGCGCAGAACGGGCCGGATCTCATCTTCCGCAAATCGGTGGATTTCAAGCTTCTCACGCCGAATGACAAGCTCGCCACCTATGCGATCGACGACCCCATGATCGACGGCGTCGCCTGCTACTACACGGCGCATGAAAAGGGCGGCGTCGCCGGCATGTTCGGAGTCGCCGAGCAGAGTTCGGAGGTTTCGCTCGCCTGCCGGCAATTTGGCCCGATCAAATTCAAGGAGAAATTCAGCCAGGGGGACACGGCGTTCAGCGAGCGGCGCTCTTTGTTGTTCAAGCGGATGCATATCATTCGCGGCTGTGACGCGAAACGCAATGTGCTGGTCTACATGGTCTACTCGGACAAGCTGGTGGAAGGCTCCCCGGAAAGCTCGACCTCGACCATCGCCATTCAGCCCTGGGGAGGCCAGAACGAAGCGCCGCAGTGCGGAGAATTTCTGCGCTGACCTACTCCATGCACGCCACGATCGCTGCGCCCGCTTCAAAGGAAGCGCGCGCGGCGCCTTTTTCGACGGAAGCCGTCATGTCGTCGGCCCGACCGAAGGCTTTGGCGGCGACATGGCCATGGGACTCACACCACGAATCCGCGACGACCTTGCCGCAATCGGAATGCCGCGTGAGGCATTCCAGCAGGCCGTAGCCCTCCTGATCCGAGATGACGTAAGTCGCGTTCGCGCCAGTTTCGGCGTGCGCGCCGCAAGCGTAGCCGGCGCCGATCAGAACTCCCGCGAGCAGCCGCGCGAGCCCGCGCCGGACTAACGGCGATTTACCTTTCAACATGACGAACAAACCCCGACGCGTGACAGCAAGCGTCCAGAGCTAGCGCATAGCGGTAAAACGCCCGTTAAGCGGCGCGGCTCGAAAGGGCGTCGCGCTTGACGCGGCGGCGCGCTTTGGCGCATGGTCGCCGCCATGACGCTTCGGCTCACCATTTGTCGCGAGATCATTATCAGCTAGCGATCACGCTGGCCGGAGCCGTCACGTCTATCCAAACGACATGAAGCGACGCCCCGGCCGGCGGCCTTGCGGGGAAATTCATGTCGACGCCTGCGCTTAAAATTTACAATACGCTGACGCGGAAGAAGGAAGAGTTCCGTCCGATCGATCCCGCGAATGTGCGCATGTATGTCTGCGGGCCGACGGTTTACGACTACGCCCATATCGGCAACGCCAGGCCGCTGATCGTCTTCGACGTTCTGTTTCGATTGTTGCGGCATCTCTATGGCGCCGAGCATGTCGCTTACGTTCGCAACATCACCGACGTCGACGACAAGATCAACGCGCGCGCCGCAGAGCGCGGCATCTCCATTCGCGAACTCACGGAAGAAACCAACAAGGTCTTTCAGGAAGACGTGAAGGCGCTCGGCTGTCTCGAGCCGACGATGCAGCCGCGCGCGACGGAGCATGTCGCGCAGATGATCGCGATCATCGAGCGGCTGATTGCGTCGGGTCACGCCTATGCGGCCGACGGCCATGTGCTCTTCGACGTGCCGTCGATGCCGAATTACGGACGCCTGTCGCGGCGCTCGCTTGATGAAATGATCGCGGGCGCGCGTGTCGACGTCGCGCCTTATAAGCGCGGCGACATGGATTTCGTTCTGTGGAAGCCTTCAAAGGAGAACGAGCCCGGCTGGGACAGCCCATGGGGCAGGGGGCGGCCAGGCTGGCATATTGAATGTTCGGCGATGTCCTGGGCGCATCTTGGCGAAACCTTCGACATTCACGGCGGCGGCATCGATCTCGTCTTTCCGCATCACGAAAACGAGATCGCGCAAAGCTGCTGCGCCTTCGATCGCGAGGTGATGGCGAATTACTGGATGCATAACGGCTTCCTGCAGGTCGAGGGCGAGAAAATGTCCAAGAGCCTGGGGAATTTCGTGACGATCCACGAGCTGCTGCACACTGAGAAGTTCGGCGGGCGGAAGTGGCCCGGCGAAGTGCTGCGGCTTGCGATGCTGCGCACGCATTACCGCCAGCCGATCGATTGGACCGTGAAGGCGCTTGAGGAGGCGGAACTTAGTTTGCGAAAATGGGGAGCCGAAATCGGCGCCGTCGAACTAGAAGGAGATGGATTCGGAAGCGGTTTCGGCGCGCCTGACGGTAGTGGCTACGGCGGCGGGTTTGCAGGCATCGATACGGTATTGGACGCCTTGGCAGATGACTTGAATACGCCATTTGCGCTAACGATCCTGCACGCTATCGAGAACAAACGCGAACTTGATATTGGCCTCAAATTGCTTGGCATAGACGTGCAATCGTACGCCGAATGGGTGCAGAGTGAAAGCACTCGATCGGTTGATGAAGGCGCGGTTTTCATGCTCCTCACCGCCCGCAACGCCGCTCGCGCTTCAAAGAACTGGGCCGAGTCCGACCGTATCCGCGACGAACTCGCCGCCATGGGCATTGCGCTCAAGGACAATAAGGACGGCACGACGAGCTGGGAGGTGAAGCGGTGATTCCGCTCCTTTCAAAAAAGGGCGCGCAACCCTCTCCCATAGGGAGAGGGTGGCCGCGAAGCGGCCGGGTGAGGGGTCGCGGCGCAGATCGTTTGCGCACGGCCGCGCGACCAAGATCCATTCCCCTCACCCCGGACCTTTGGTCCGACCCTCTCCCCTTGGGAGAGGGTGTTCGCGACTCCCTTGAGATGTCGAACGTTGGTGAAATTCATCCTGCTTCAAAAAAAGGCGCGCAAGCCTCTCCCTTGGGGAGAGGGTGGCCGCGGCGCGGCCGGGAGAGGGGTTACGGCTTTGATCGTTTGCGCGCGCCCGCACGACCAAGATCGTTTCCCCTCACACCGGTCCTTCGGACCGACCCTCTCCCATTGGGAGAGGGCAACGCGAATCTTTTTTCAGTCGAGGCGGGGAAGGGGCGGTCGCGGCGGGCGCGCGCGCGCAATATCGGCAGCGCGCAAAATCTCCTGCAGCACCCAGTCCAATCGTTCTTTCACGTCGTCGTTGGTGAAGCGCAACTCCAGATAACCATGACTTTCGATCAATCTGCGGCGCTCGGCGTCGGACAGCGGCTGGTTCGCGTGATGTTTCCCGTCGAGCTCGATTGTCAGGCCGAGGCTGTAACAGCAGAAGTCGGCGATATGGCCGGCGATCGGGACTTGACGGCGAAACTTGAATCCGTCGAGTCGCGATCCGCGCAATTCGCGCCAGAGAATGTCTTCTCCGCCGGTGCTGTCGCGCCGAAGTCGTCTAGCGATGAAAATGTTTTTGCCCGCCATTCATCGATCAAATCGCAAAATTCGATGGCAGGGAACCCCTCATCCGGCCGCTCCGCGGCCACCCTCTCCCACTGGGAGAGGGTTCGTTTCGCGAGGTAGCCAAATGTCCAACGATGACTGGAAGAAGACGCTTCCCTTCAAGCGCCATTGGGCGGTCTATCTCGTGTTCAAGCTGGTCGTGCTGGCGCTCGCGGCCTTCATCGCTTGGCATTTGTTGCGCGCATTCGAGGTCGTGTGATGGCGCGATCGGCGACAGCTCCCAGCCTGCGGCCGTTTCTTCCCGCTGACGCGGCGACGCTTGCGGCGCTCTTTCGCACGAGCGTCGACGAGCTCGCCGCCGACGACTATGACGACGCGCAACGTGAAGCCTGGACGTCCGAGGTCGACGACGAAGAGGCTTTCGGCGCGCGGCTCGCGGGCGAGCTGACGATCGTCGCGCTGGTGGAAGGCGAAATCGCCGGTTTCGCGTCGCTGCGCGACAACAAGATTTTCGACATGGTTTATGTCCGACCCGAGATGGCGCGGCGCGGCATTGGCTCAGCGCTCGCCGACGCGATTGAGAAACTTGCCGCCGCGCGCGGAACGAAGACGCTCTCCGTAGACGCGTCCGACTCGGCGCGCGATTTTTTCGCCGCGCGCGGCTATGTGCCGAAAACGCGCAATACTATCGAGATTGGCGGCCAATGGCTCGGCACTACGTCGATGACCAAGGAACTGGCGGCGCCGGCCGTCGGGAGTGCGCATTGATGCCGAAAGAACGGCTGACGCTTTACGACACGACGCTGCGCGACGGCGCGCAGACGACGGGCGTCGACTTCTCTCTCGACGACAAGCGTCAGATCGCCGCCATGCTGGACGATCTCGGAATCGACTACATCGAGGGCGGCTATCCCGGCGCCAATCCGCTCGACACGGAGTTTTTCACTGAGCGTCCGAAACTGCGCGCGCGCTTCGCGGCTTTCGGCATGACGCGCCGGCAAGGCCGCTCGGTCGAGAATGATCCCGGAGTCGCGGCGCTCCTCGACAGCGCCGCAGACGTCGTCGCCTTTGTCGCCAAAAGCTGGGACTTTCAGGTCCACGTCGCCTTACGTTCAACGGAAGAGGACAATCTCGAAGGCGTTACGCAATCCGTAAGAGCCGCGGTCGCGCGCGGCAAGGAAGTCGCCGTCGATTGCGAACATTTCTTCGACGGCTTCAAGGCCAACCGCAACTATGCGCTGGCCTGCGCGAAGGCGGCTTACGACGCCGGCGCGCGCTGGATCGTGCTTTGCGACACCAATGGCGGCGCGCTGCCGCATGAGGTCGAAGCCATCGTCACGGAGGTCGTCAAGCATATTCCGGGAGAGCGCGTCGGCGTGCATTGCCATGACGACACGGGTCAGGCCGTAGCGAACTCGCTCGCCGCCGTGCGCGCCGGCGCGCGGCAGATTCAAGGGACGCTTAACGGTCTTGGCGAGCGTTGCGGCAACGCCAATCTCACAACTATCATTCCGACTCTATTGCTCAAGAGCGAGTTCGCTGAGCGCTTCGAGATTGGCGTGACGCCGGAAAAGTTGACGCATCTGACTCGCGTCAGCCACGCGCTCGATGAGCTTCTCAACCGCGCGCCGAACCGCTATGCGCCCTATGTCGGCGCCAGCGCCTTTGCGACCAAGGCCGGCATTCATGCCTCAGCCGTGCTGACCGATCCGCGCACCTATGAGCATGTGACGCCGGAATCGGTCGGCAATATGCGGCGCGTGCTCGTGTCGGATCAGGCCGGCCGCTCGAATATTGTCTCGGAACTCGCCCGCCTAGGCGTTGTGCTCGATAAGGACGATCCGCGGCTGACGCGTCTTCTCGGCGAGGTGAAGGAGAAGGAGGCGCAGGGCTACGCCTATGAAGGCGCCGACGCCTCATTCTTTCTTCTGGCGAAGCGGGTGCTCGGCGAGGCGCCGCATTTCTTCGACATTGAGCGCTACAGCGTCGCGGTCGATCGCCGCTTTGGGAAAAACGGCGGCTTCGAGGACCAGGGCGCGGAGGCGATCGTCAAGATCAATGTGCACGGCGAAAACCGTATTTCCGCCGCGGAGGGCAATGGTCCCGTCAATGCGCTCGATCTCGCGCTGCGCAAGGATCTCGGCGCCTATCAGCGCTTCATCGATGACGTCCGGCTTGTCGACTACCGCGTGCGCGTGTTTCAGGGCGGCACCGACGCCGTGACACGGGTTCTTGTCGAATGCGCCGATGCACAAGGCGAGCGCTGGTCGACGGTCGGCGTCTCGGCCAATGTCATCGACGCGTCCTTCGAGGCGCTCGTCGACGCGATCAATTACAAGCTGCTGATCTCCGGCGCACGGGCGGCGCCGGCGCATGGCTAAAGCCGCTCGGTAATCGCCGTCTCGCTGATGTCTGGCGCATGGCGGACCGCCGCGAAGATCATCGGCAGGATCTCCTCGACGCGTTCGGCGACAAGGTAATGCACGTCATAACCTTCGCGGATGAACTCTTCGTTGTGCATATGGGCGAAAAGCGATAGCAGCGGCCGCCAGAAGCCGGCGATATCGGCGATGACGAGAGGCTTGGTGTGTTGGCCAAGCTGAATCCAGGTCAGTTGCTCGGTTAATTCCTCCAAAGTGCCGACGCCTCCAGGCAGCGCGACAAAGGCGTCGGAGCGCTCGAACATCACCCGTTTGCGCGTGTGCATGTCGTCGACCACAATGAGTTCCGTTGCGTCAGCGAAAGGGATCTCCCTCTCGTCCAGGAATTCGGGAATCACGCCTGTGACGACGCCGCCGGCGGCGATTGTGGCCTTCGCCAGCACGCCCATGAGACCGATCGCTCCGCCGCCATAGACGAGCCCGACGCCGGCGCGGGCAAGCTCAACGCCCAACGCGCGCGCCGCCGCCGTGTGGCGCGGATCGGCGCCGATCGAGGAGCCGCAATAGACGCAGATATTTTTTATTTCTCGCATATCGGTTCTCGCTTCGCCGCATATCACGCGGGGTGCGCATTCCTTCTAAACGTCATATATGACGCAAAACGCCGAGATGCCGGCCCTATATATTTGGAGACATATGCTTAGACCTGATGAAGGCCAATCGAGCGATCCCCATGCGCTCGATCCAGACGACGCCGCGCCCGAGCCCGTTTCTGACCAGCGACTGTCAGAATCGTCGGTTTTCAAGACGATACGGCGCTTATGGCCCTATATCTGGCCGCGCGGCCGCCGCGACCTCGAGCTGCGGGTCGCTATGGTGTTCGCGCTGCTCGTCGTCAGCAAGCTGTTCAACGCCGCGACGCCATACGCTCTGAAATGGGCGACTGACGCGCTTGCCGAGGGTGGCCCAGGCGCGTGGGCGAAGGCGGGGACCGCCGCAGTCTATTTCACGCTGCTGATGGGCGCCATGCGCATCACGACCGTCGTGCTCATGCAGATGCGCGACGGCATTTTTGCGGCCGTGGCGATGCATGCGGTACGCCGTCTGGCGACCGACCTCTTTGTTCATATGCATGAGCTGTCGCTGCGCTTCCATATCGGCAGAAAGACAGGCGGGCTGACGCGCGTTCTCGAGCGCGGGCGCAACGGCATCGAGACTCTGTCGCGTCTCATCATGTCAACGGGCGCTCCGACAGTGCTGGAGATGGCGCTCGTCCTAGGCATTTTTCTCTACCAATTCGACTGGCGCTACGGGCTCGTGCTGCTCGCGACTCTCGCTGGATATTTCCTCTACACGACGCTCGCCACGAATTGGCGGATCGCCATTCGCCGCAAGATGAACGACAGCGACACCGACGCCAATCAGAAGGCGATCGACAGCCTGTTGAACTATGAGACGGTCAAATATTTCGGCGCGGAAAAGCGGGAGGCTGAGCGCTACGACAAATCCATGATCCGCTATGAGCAGGCGAGCACGCACTCCTATGTCTCGCTTGCCGTGCTCAACGCCGGCCAGACGGTGATCTACATCTTGGGGCTCACCGCCATGATGGTGATGTGCGTCTATGGCATCGAGGCCGGCCGCAATACGGTTGGCGATTTCGTCCTGATCAATCTTATGATGGGGCAGCTGGCGCAGCCTCTGAATTTCATGGGCACCTTCTATCGCGAGGTGCGGCAGGCGATCATCGACATCGAAACGATGTTCTCGATCCTTGCGCAGAGTCCTGAGATTTTGGACAAGCCCGGCGCGCAGCCGCTCGTCGTGCGCGAAGGACGGATCGTCTTCGACAATGTCTCGTTCCACTACGAGCCGAACCGTCCGATCCTCAAGGGTGTGAGCTTCGAAGCTGAGCCCGGACAAACCGTCGCGATCGTCGGACCGTCAGGGGCGGGGAAGTCGACGATCTCGCGGCTGATGTATCGCTTCTACGAGCCGCAAAGCGGGCGCATCACGATCGACGGGCAGAATATTCTGGACGTCACGCAGGAAAGCCTGCGCGCGGCGATCGGCATGGTGCCGCAAGACACCGTGCTGTTCAACGATTCGATCGGCTACAACATTCGCTACGGACGCTGGGATGCGAGCGACGATGAGGTGCGCGAAGCGGCCCGGCTCGCGCAGATCGACCGCTTCATCGACAGCGTGCCGGACGCCTATGGCGCGCAGGTCGGCGAGCGCGGGCTGAAACTTTCGGGGGGCGAGAAGCAGCGCGTGGCGATTGCGCGCACGATTCTCAAAGGTCCGCCGATTCTCATTCTCGACGAAGCGACCTCGGCGCTCGACAGCTTCACCGAACATGAGATTCAGGAGGCGCTAAGAAGGGTCGCGCGAGGACGCACGACGCTCGTCATCGCGCATCGCCTGTCAACCATCGTCGACGCCGATGAAATCCTGTTTCTCGATCATGGCTGCATCATCGAGCGCGGCACGCACAAAGAGCTGCTGGCGCTTAACGGCCATTACGCCGGCATGTGGAATCGCCAGCGCGAGGCGGCGGAAGCGCGCGCGAAATTGCTGGAGGCCGAGCGCGAGGAGGAAGTTCTGTAGGAAATATGTAGAGAAAATTTCCTGATTGGAAGGAAGAGTATCTTGACGATACGCTAAGTGGAATGATTCGCAATCCACAAGGAGCTTCGTCATGGCGAACGTCGGCGAGATCGTGAAGGAATTTGTTATTGAAGTTCCTGGTCTGGACGAGCCGGTACGAGGAAGAATTGTGAATTTTCGTCGAAATGACGGAAGAGATAACTATTATTGGTCAATTAGTCATCATTATAAGCCATCAGCCTGCGCTCATGCAGTCTACTTTCCTAGCTGACTGAGTTCCGCGTCACTTGACGAGGCGGACGCTTTGTTTCGGACATATGCAAGTAATTTCACAGCAGAGTTTGAGGTCGAGAAGAATCTCAGATTTTGAAAAGCGGATCGCCCTGATCAGGGTGAAGGTGGCTCAAGAGGTGTCGTTGGAGGATGTCGTTGCATGTTATCAACATAACATCGCCGAGCGAAGTCCGAGGCGCTCGACGAAGGGGTCGAAATCCCTGTCGCTATAGAGCAGCGGCAGATCGCTTTCGATGCAGCGCGTCGCGATAATCGTGTCGATCGTTTTTCTCGGGGTGACGCCGACCGCGCGCAGCTTGCGATAATTCTTCGCGGCCCGTACAGCGATTTCCTTACCGCCGAGCTCGATGGTCGTAAGCGCGGTCAGGAACTTCTGGGCGGTGTTGAAGTCGCGATCGCGATCGAAGCCTTGCAGCACCTCAGCCAATATCAAATCGCCGATCGCGATCAATTCTTCATCGAGCAACCTGTCCAGACGGTCTGTCTGAGGTGAGGCGACGCCGCGGAAATAGTCAATCCAGACGCTCGAATCGATGAGGATCATTTATCCGCCGGCTTATCCAAGCGCATGGCGTCGAGATTGCCATTCCAGTCTAGCCTGCCACGCAGACTTCGGATTTGCCTCTGCCGCTGAAGGCGCAGCAACGTCCGCAACGCAAGTTCGACGGCTTCCTTCTTGGTCTTGAGGCCCGTCGCGCGCAGTGCCTCTTGCATCAGCTTGTCGTCTATCACGATGTTGGTGCGCATGTGTATTATCCTACAATTTCATACACATTATAAATCGCTTGCCCATCGGTTGCAAGTCCGCTGCTTCCATCCCGCGGGCGTTGGGCCCATATTGCGGCCATGGCCAAAACCCCTGGAAAGCGCAGAGACCCCGCGCGGCCGACGCGCGCCAAGGCGTCGAAGCCGGAGGTTACGCCGCTTGCGCCGCATCTCGCGCAATTGCTCAATCCGGCGCTCGCGCCAGGATTCGGCGAAGCGCCGCAGGCGCCCTACGACGCTTCCTCGGTCCATGGCCTCGACGAGGAGGAGATCGAGAAATACGGGCTTGGCGAAAGTTTTCATGCGGGCGGCGCGACTTCAGGAAGCGCCGCTCAAAACATTGGCGGCGCGACTTCAGGAAGCGCCGCTCAAAACATTGGCGGCGTGCAGGCGACCTCCGACAGCCTCGCCGAACTGCTGCGGCTCGGCGACCCTAATATTCGCGACAAAAAGCCCTGGGTTCCGCATCGGCCGGAGCGGCCGCAGAAATCCGAAGGCGGCGTCAAATTCGAGCTGGTCTCCGACTATACGCCGAAAGGCGATCAGCCGGCGGCGATCGAGGAACTGGTGAAAGGCGTCGCCGCGCATGAGCGCGACCAAGTGCTGCTCGGCGTCACCGGCTCCGGCAAGACCTTCACCATGGCGAGCGTGATCGAACGCGTTCAGCGGCCGGCGCTGATTCTTGCGCCGAACAAGACTCTCGCGGCGCAACTCTATGGCGAGTTCAAGAGCTTCTTTCCGAACAACGCCGTCGAATATTTCGTTTCCTATTACGACTATTACCAGCCCGAAGCCTATGTGCCGCGCTCGGACACTTATATCGAGAAAGAATCCTCGGTGAACGAGCAGATCGACCGCATGCGCCACGCGGCGACGCGCGCGCTGCTCGAACGCGACGACGTCATCATCGTCGCGTCAGTGTCCTGCATCTACGGCATCGGCTCGGTCGAAACCTATACGGCGATGACCTTCTCGGTGACTCTCGGCGAAAAGCTGGAGCAGCGACAGCTCGTCACCGATCTCGTCGCGCTGCATTACCGGCGCACCGGCGCCGATTTCACCCGCGGAACCTTCCGCGTGCGCGGCGACACGGTCGATATTTTTCCGGCGCACTATGAGGACCGCGCTTGGCGCATCAGCTTCTTCGGCGATGAAGTGGAGTCGATTTCCGAATTCGATCCTCTGACCGGCAAGAAGACGGTCGATCTCGAATTCGTGAAGGTCTACGCAAATTCGCATTATGTGACGCCGCGCCCGACGCTGTTGCAATCGATCAAGGCGATCAAAGAGGAGTTGCGCACGCGGCTCGACGAATTATATCGTTCGTCGCGTCTCGTCGAGGCGCAGCGGCTCGAGCAGCGCACCCGCTTCGATCTCGAAATGATGGAGGCGACCGGCTCCTGCGCCGGCGTCGAGAATTATTCGCGCTATCTCACCGGCCGCCGGCCGGGCGAACCGCCGCCGACGCTGTTCGAATATCTGCCCGACAATGCGCTGGTCTTCGCGGACGAGAGCCATGTGTCGATTCCGCAGATCGGCGCCATGTATAAGGGCGACTTCCGCCGCAAGGCGACGCTCGCCGAATATGGATTCCGCCTGCCGTCCTGCATGGACAATCGCCCGCTACGCTTCGAGGAATGGGACGCGATGCGGCCGCAGACTGTTTCGGTCTCCGCGACCCCTGGAAGCTGGGAGCTCAATCAGACGGGCGGCGTTTTCGTCGAACAGGTCATTCGTCCCACGGGTCTGATTGACCCGCAGGTCGAGGTGCGTCCGGCGCGCGCCCAGGTCGACGATCTTCTCGACGAAGCGCGGGCGACGTCGCAGATCGGCTATCGCACGCTCGTCACCGTGCTCACCAAGCGCATGGCCGAAGATCTCACCGAATATCTGCACGAGAACGGCGTGCGCGTGCGCTACATGCATTCCGACATCGACACGATCGAGCGCATCGAGATCATCCGCGATCTGCGGCTCGGCGCTTTCGACGTGCTTGTCGGCATCAATCTGCTGCGCGAGGGTCTGGACATTCCCGAATGCGGCCTTGTCGCCATTCTCGACGCCGACAAGGAAGGTTTCTTGCGCTCGGAAACGTCGCTGGTCCAAACCATCGGCCGCGCCGCGCGCAATGTCGACGGCCGCGTCATCCTCTATGCCGATCAAATCACCGGCTCGATGAAGCGCGCGATGGACGAGACCAATCGCCGCCGGGCCAAGCAGGAAGCATACAACCGCGAGAACAACATCACGCCCGCGTCGATCAAACGCGGCATCGCCGATATTCTCGGCTCGGTCGCCGAGCAGGATCATGTGACGATCGACACCGGCTACGACATCGCGCCAGGCCACAATCTCGCGGCGACGATCGCCGATCTCGAAAAGCGCATGAAGGAGGCGGCGGCCGATCTCGCCTTTGAAGAGGCGGCGCGGCTGCGCGACGAGATTCAGCGCCTGCAGCGCGCGGAGCTGCTCGGCGAGGCGAGCCCGATGCTGCGCATCACCCTCTCCCGCAAAGCGGGGGAGGGTCGGGGAGGGGGGCTTCCCGGCACGCGTGCGCGAAAACCGACCGACGCCGATATGGGTCCGCATAATTTTGGCGGCGGCGAAGCGCGGCCTGTCGGTCGCGCGCCGCCGCCGCGTCCAGTGGGGCGGTCGTCAGGCGGAAAGCCCGGCACCCGGACGGTGAAAGGCAAGCCGAAGTGAGGCGGCATTTTCCTTCTCCCGCTTGCGGGAGAAGGTGGCCCTCGCGTCAGCAAGGGTCGGATGAGGGCGTAAATGCGTGATGACACGCCGAGAGAAAGGTTTCACCAAGCGCGCAAGCTTCGTCAGGAAACGACCGTAGCGGAAGCAATTTTATGGAAACATCTGCGTGGGCGGGAACTGCTCGGCATGAAGTTCCGGCGGCAGGTTCCGATTGGTCCTTATATTGCGGATTTCGCCTGTGTCTCTAAGCGGTTGATCATTGAGCTTGACGGGCGGCCACACGAAACCGTCGAACAGCGGGCGCGAGACCAGATACGTGACGATTGGTTCTCGAATCATGGCTGGCGTGTATTGCGCTTGTCCAATGAGCGTTTGATCGGAGGCGCGGCGCTCGATGACATTTCGCGAGTATTGGCCGCGCCCTCATCCGCCCCGGCTTCGCCGGGCCACCTTCTCCCGTGAACGGGAGAAGGGTTCGCCCCCAACTCCCCGGTTCACAAATCCTTCGTTCTCGATTAGGGTCCGCGCCGAGTCCGCTCCCCGGCCGGGGCAGCGGGTTTTTCGCTTTTTTCGCGCTATCTAAGCCGCGCGGCCAACGTCGCGGCGGAAAGCGCCTCACAAGGAACCACATGGCCAAGGAAGAACTGCTCGAATTCCCCGGCGTCGTCACCGAACTGCTGCCGAGCGCGATGTTTCGTGTAAAGCTTGAAAACGACCATGAAATCATCGCTCACACCGCCGGTAAGATGCGCAAGAATCGCATCCGCGTGTTGACCGGCGACAAGGTGCTTGTCGAAATGACGCCTTATGATTTGACCAAAGGCCGTATAACATATCGCTTCCGGTAATTTCTTTTCGGCGGAGCGACATTCGTGACAGCCAATCCTCCAATCGCCCGTCCCAAGCTTATTCTCGCCTCAGCTTCGCCCAGGCGCCTGGCGCTGTTGCAGCAGGCCGGGCTCGACGCCGACGCTCTGTTGCCTACCGACATCGACGAGACGCCGCGCCGCGGGGAATCGCCGCGCGCTTACGCCACCCGAATCGCCAGCGAAAAAGCGGCGGCCGCCGCCAAGCTCAGGGCGACGCGGGCCGAGCTGAAAGAGTCGTTCCTCATCGCCGCCGATACGGTGGTCGCCGTCGGCCGCCGGATCCTGCCCAAAGCCGAGACGCGGGAGGAGGCGGAGGAGTGCCTGCAGCTGCTCTCCGGCCGCCAGCACCGGGTCTATTCGGCGGTGAGCCTGATCACGCCGCGCGGCCATGAGCGCAAGCGTCTCGTCGAAGCGCGGCTGCGGTTCAAGCGCCTCGGTTCGACCGAGATTGAAGCCTATCTCGCGACGGGCGAGTGGCGCGGCAAGGCCGGCGCCTACGCCATTCAGGGGCGCGCTGGCGCATTTCTGGTGAAGATCGTGGGGTCTTACTCGGCGGTCGTCGGCCTGCCGATTTACGAGACAGTATCGCTGCTCGCGGGGGAGGGATATCCGGTGCTCGCCCCGTGGTTCGCGATGGCGTGAGAGCTAGGCTCCGACATAGCGGCGCGAGAAACGCGCCCCGAGCCGGGTAAGGATTTCATAGCCGATCGTGCCGGCGCGCGACGCCGCTTCCTCGATGCAGATGCCTTCGCCCAGCAGCTCGACCCATTCGCCGCGTTGTGCTGCGTCCGGCGGCGCATCGGAGACATCGAGCACGATGTAGTCCATCGACACGCGGCCGAGGAAGGGGCAACGGACTCCGCCAACGAGCGCCTCTCCCGCGGGCTTTCCAGCGCACCCAGTGGCCCCGACCGGCACGCCGTCCGCATAGCCGACGCCGATCGTCGCGATGCGGGTGCGCTTCCGCGCCGACCAAACTGCGTCATAGCCCACGCAGGCGCCGGGCTCGATCTCGCGCGTCGAAAGGATGCGCGCCGTAAGCCGCGCGACCGCGCGCACAGGGCATTCGGCGTAAGGCGTCGGGTTGCCGCCGTAAAGCGCGTAGCCCGGCCGAACCAGATCGAAATGCGGCCGCTGGGGCAGGAAGACTCCCGAAGAATTTGACATCGACGCCGGAATGTCCGCGAAGCGTGCGCGCGCGTCCAGGAAAGCTTCGATCTGCCGGTCATTGCCAGGCGCGTCGCGCATTTGCGAGCTGACGAAGTGGCTCATCACCAGGGTAGGCGTGATCTGGCGCGCGCGCTCCGCCGCTTGCGCCGCCTCGTGGATCGGGATGCCGAAGCGATTCATTCCCGTGTCGAAATGGATCGCGGCTTTCGGTTTGCGGCCGGTCGCCGCCCATTCCTCAATTTCGACGAGCGAGCCCAAAGCGGGAAGAAGATCGGCGGCGATGAGACGCCGCGCCGCGCCGGGAACGAGGCCGTCGAACACATAGATGGTCGCGTCGGGCGCAACCGCCCGCGCCGCTTCGCCCTCGACCACATTGGCGACGAAAAATGTTCGGCAGCCGGCCGCTAGCAGCGCCCGCATCGCAGGCGCGAGCCCCAATCCATAGGCGTCGGCCTTCACCACCGCGCCGCACTCGGCGCCGCCGGCGAGGCGCGCCATCATCCGCCAATTGTCGGCAAGGGCGGAGAGGTCGACGGTCAGAACGCCGGTTTCCGCCGGGTCCGAAGTCTCGGTGCGGGGCCGCAGGCGCGTAGCGGGTTCGATGATTCCCATCTCAACGCCATTTTAGGCCGCAAAAGGCGGCGTCCAGATGGCGGGGGACGTTTTACGCTTAATTCGGAAGCAAGACTTCAAATTTTGCGCGCACTTCGGAAGGGAGGCGGCGGGCCCGGCCGGCTTCAACGCACACGACTTTGACCTTGGCGCGGACCAGCAGTTCCGCCTGCCGCAAAACCCGCTGCTCAAGCGTCAGCGAGGCGCCGCCAAGCTCAAGAGCCTCGGTTTCGACGGTCAGCAGGTCGTCCATTGTCGCGGGTTTACGAAAGTCGACGTCCATCGACCGAACGACAAAAAAAATAGGCGCGCCCTCGGCGCCCTCTAGCAGCGCGCGCTGATCTAACCCGACCGAGCGCAACATCTCCGTGCGCGCCCGCTCCATGAAGCGCAAATAGGAAGCGTGGTAGACGAGGCCGGAAAAATCAGTGTCTTCGTAGTAGACGCGAATGGAGAGGCGCTGACACGGTTCGATTGTCTTCATCTGATTTGGCTGGCTGGACGGTCTGAGTTTTGCGAGGGAGGGGCTTGAGCGCCGCTGTTCTTGATACTGACCGCAATCGTCGCATTTACTAGATACGCTGTCATAGTCGGCAGAGAGCTCGCGCGAAGCGAGCGCAACCATAGCTGAGGAGCTTCCCCATGTCTTTCGCCATCGGCGAGACCGCGCCGGATTTTGAAGCCGAAACCACGCAGGGACACATCAAATTCCACGATTGGATCGGCGATTCCTGGTGCATTCTATTCTCGCATCCCAAGGACTTCACGCCGGTCTGCACAACCGAGCTTGGCTACATGGCTAAACTCGAGCCGGAATTTAAGCGACGCAACGTCAAGATCATCGGCTTGAGCGTCGACCCAGTCGATAATCATGCGAAATGGGCGGTCGACATCGAAGAGACTCAGGGCGCAAAGCCGAACTATCCGATGATCGGCGATTCCGATCTGCGTATTTCCAAGCTTTACGGAATGTTGCCGGCGAGCGCAGGCGGCGACGCCAGCGTCAGGACGCCGGCCGACAATCAGACCGTGCGCAACGTCTTCGTCATCGGTCCCGACAAGAAGATCAAGCTCATCATCGTCTATCCGATGACGACGGGCCGCAACTTCGATGAAGTTTTGCGCGTCATCGACTCGCTGCAACTGACCGCGAAGCACAGGGTGGCGACGCCGGTGAATTGGCAGCCGGGCGAGGATGTCATCATCGCCGGTTCGGTTTCCGATGACGAGGCGAAGAAGATCTATCCAGACGGCTGGAACGCGCCGCGGCCCTATCTCCGCATCGTTCCTCAGCCGAAGTGATCGAAATGTGCGCTGCGCGGTCGCCGCTCATATTGATTGCGGCCGATCCGTTCGCTTGGACCTTGTCATTCCCGGCAGGCCGCAGGCCTGATCGGGAATCCAGAGCCAATTCAAGAACGCTGGTTTTGCTCTGGATTCCCGATCGCGCGCAGAGCGCGCGTCGGGAATGACAGACCACCGAGCCGTTCAAGCGGCATTTTGAATCACGCTTCGCCTTCTTCGAACAACCCGAATTGCCCTTGAGGCCTTGCCGGCTCGGCGAGGCCGAGGTGACGGAAGGCGTGCGGCGTCAAAAGACGTCCGCGCGGCGTGCGCTGCAAAAAGCCCTGCTGCAAAAGGAACGGCTCGATAATGTCCTCGATCGCGTCACGCGGCTCCGACAGGGCCGCGGCGATCGTCTCGATGCCGACAGGGCCGCCGCCGAAATTGACCGCCACCAGATTGAGATAGCGCCGGTCCATCACGTCGAGACCGATGGTGTCGACTTCGAGGAGCGACAAGGCGCGGTCGGCGAGCTTGCGCGTAATCGCTCCGGCGCCTTCGACGATGGCGAAGTCGCGCACGCGCCGCAGAAGGCGGCCGGCGATGCGCGGCGTGCCGCGCGAGCGTCGCGCGATCTCTTTTGCGCCCGCGTCGTCCATGCCGACGCCGAGAACGCGCGCGCCGCGCTTGACGATCAGCTCCAATTCTTCCGGCGTATAAAAATTCAGACGAACAGGAATGCCAAAGCGGTCGCGTAGCGGCGTCGTCAGCAAACCTGCCCGCGTCGTCGCGCCGACGAGCGTGAATTTCGCGAGATCGATCTTCACCGAACGCGCGGCCGGGCCTTCGCCGATGATGAGATCGAGCTGGAAGTCTTCCATCGCGGGATAGAGGATTTCTTCCACCGCCGGGTTCAAGCGGTGAATCTCGTCGATGAACAACACGTCGCGCGGCTCGAGATTGGTGAGCTGCGCGGCGAGGTCGCCGGCCTTGGCGATGACGGGGCCCGAGGTCGAGCGAAAATTGACGCCAAGCTCGCGCGCGACGATCTGCGCCAGCGTCGTCTTCCCCAATCCTGGCGGGCCGACGAGCAGCACATGATCGAGCGCGTCGCCACGCGACTTCGCGGCCTCGATGAAGACCTTGAGGTTGGCGCGCGCCGCCTCTTGTCCGGTGAAGTCCGAGAGCGACAGCGGGCGAAGCGACGAGTCGGCGTCATCGTCGCGCTGCTCGGGGGTGACAAGGCGCGCGGGCGTAGTCAAACGGCGGCTCCCATGCGCTGGCGCGGGCGCTATGCTATGATGTGCGGTAAACGGAGCCGCGCCGTGAATCGCCCGTCCTCGCAATATGAGTATATGTCCCTCGACGATTTCGAGGAACTTCTCCCCGACAAGCCCGCCGACGAAAAGTGGGAGCTGATCGGCGGCCGCGTCGTGCGCATGATGGTCGGCGCGCGCTGGGAGCATAACTACATCATACAGAATATTTCAGCGGCAATGATGACAGATTTCCGGCGCCGGGGTTCCGATTGCCGACCATTCTTAGCAACATTCTGGCTCAAGGAGCCACTGCTCGACTTGGCCTGCTTTCCCGATGTGATGGTGAGATGCGGCCCATTGCCCCGCGCCGCGACATCAATCAATGACCCGATTGCGCTTGTGGAGGTCGTCTCGAAAGGCTCTGCGCAGCGCGATCGCTGGGAAAAATGGGGACTTTATCAAAGGCTCCCGTCGCTTCAGCATTATGTGCTGGTCGAGCGCGATCATCTCGCCGTCGATGTCATCGACCGCGTCGAGGGCGGCTTCTTCGAACGCCAGAGACTCTGCGCAATCGGCGACGCGCTTCGTTTGCCAGCAATAAAATTTGAGACGCCACTCGCCGAAATCTATCGGGACGTGATCGCCTGATTGCGAGCCACGGCCAAGTGTCTTGCGCGTGTTGACGCCGGTCCTGCGCCGTCGCGCTTTGCGAACGGCCGTGTTCTCCTGTGTGCCGGGTGGCATGATGTCGTATCACATGGCAATCGCCAGTAAATCCATTTCTTTAACCGCTTTCCGCTGGAGTGAAATCGAGTGACGCTTGAAACATCGGCGGGTCGGTATCGTTGCCATGAGCCAGCATATCAAAGTCAACACTAACTATGAAGGTTGTGCGAATGGTTGACCCTCCAATGTCGTGATACGTCAGAGTCAGTTCCGACCCAAATTTCAGATCAAATAGCTCATCAACTTTTCTATTTTTGATAGAAATAAAAATTATAGCCGAGATTATCGCTTGATAGAAGCTTGGGACATGAATTTTAAATTTCTCAGGTCCGTCTCCGACTGGATAAATATAGGGAATATTTTGGGACTCGAACATTCGATGGTTGTAACCTGAGCCAGCGCCATTAACTCGCCAAAACATCCCGTCGCTTGTTTCGATAGAATAGTCCGGCGCAGCCAATGCGTTGAATAATTCAACAAGTTTGTTTTTTTGGTAAGACCAAACCACGTTGACGTGTTTAGCTGCGCCTTTGCCAATGTTCTTTATATCAGCGGTTGCATATTGGATCGTATCTGAGCTCGGCAGTTTTTCGTCGTGCCCAAAGGGCAGGTGCCAGATGGCTGAGAGGGGATCCGATATAGAGCGATAGTTAGCCTGGAAACGCAAAGAGGGAATTACCAAATCCGGCCGATATGTCGATGCCCGCTGCTGCTTTAGTTCAATTAAAGTTAGCCAAGCCATGATGGCTGCAAGGCAAGCCCCTATTGATGAGAGCAAGGAAATGTAATCGGATGTTTGCATAGCAACGGCCCAACTCAAGTAGCCCCACATACACAAGAAAATTGCAAAGGCACACCGGGTTGCTATTCAATTTTGCCCAAAAGCCCAGCGTAATTGGAGAGAAAGAATTGTTTAAACAAAGGGCAAAGCTGCTTTTTTGCGAGGACGTGATGCGGATAGTTACTTTCACAGGACACGCCGCCGCTCAGCGCGCGAGTTCTCGCAGTCCTTGCCGAATCAGCGCGCCAGCCTCGGCGGCGTCGCCAAGCTGCTTGAGGCCTTCGGCCACTGCGGCTGCCGCCTGCGGGCGTCCATAGCCGAGATTGACCAAAGCCGAAATCGCATCGCGCGCGGCCGACGGCGCGCCTTCGGGCTCTTCGCCAGACAGGCGCGCGACGGCAGGGTCGATAGCGCCGAAGACAACTGGGGCCTTGTCCTTCAGCTCCGCGACGATACGCGCCGCGAGTTTCGGCCCGACGCCCGGCGCGCGGGCAACCGTCGCCTTGTCCTGTAGGGCGATGGCGGAGGCGAGATCGTTCGCGGGAAGAATCGACAGGATCGCCAGCGCCACTTTGGCGCCGACGCCCTGGACGGTTTGCAGCAAACGGAACCAGTCGCGCTCCGCCTCGGTCGCAAAGCCGAAGAGCCTGATCGAATCTTCTCGCACTTGCGTCTCGATGGCGAGCGCGGACGCCTCGCCGACGCGCGGCAGCTTTTGCAGTGTGCGCGTCGAACAATGCACGACATAACCGACGCCATTGACGTCGAGAATCACAAAGTCCTCGCCATAGCTGTCAACGAGGCCCTTGAGCTTGCCGATCATGGCGCGCAGCGCGCAAAGACCGCGCTCTTGGTTCCATCCGCCCAGAGGATCTGCAGGCCGGCGGAATCGATGATGAGGGTGAACGTCTCCTGCCGCGGCTTCACCGATTCCTCGCCGACGCAGGATTTGGCGGTCGCCTTATAGAGGGCGCGGCCGCCCTTGTTTTCAGTTTGGTCGTAGTCCACGCCCTTGCAGCTGAATGTCGGCAGGACGGTTTCGCTTTCGGTGATCGTCACGAAATAGTCCTTCGCCTTGCAGGCGGCGGCGTCGAGCGCATAGCGTCCCGCTGGCGAATCCTTATTTACCGAGGCGGCGATGGCTGGCGCCGCCGACAAAACGAGCAGCAATGCGATGCTTCTCATCCAATCTTCTCCTTGAGAGCCCGCGCGCCGCGGTGCTGCGCGTGGCAGATCGCCACCGCGAGCGCATCGGCGGCGTCGGCGCTCGTCGCTGCGCTCGCCGGCAACAGCACGCGCACCATCATCTGCACTTGCGCCTTGTCGGCGTGGCCGGCGCCGACGACGGTCTTCTTCACGAGATTGGCGGCGTATTCGGCGATGACGAGGCCGGCGAGCGCGGGGGCGGTGAGCGCGACGCCGCGCGCCTGTCCGAGCTTTAGCGCCGATTGCGGATCGCGGTTGACGAACGTCTCTTCGATCGCCGCTTCATGCGGCGCGTGGTCGGCGATGACTCCCATCAGCCCGTCGTGCAATTGCCGCAGCCGCTCGCCCATGTTGAGCATGGCGTCGGATCGGACGCGCCCGCAGGCGATGAAGGACAGCCGCGACCCTTGGGCCTCGATGACGCCCCAGCCGGTGTTGCGCAGGCCGGGATCGATTCCAAGGATGCGAATCGGGGCAGGGATCATGGCGCCAGCGTAGGCGGAAAGGAGCATTGGGGCGAGCTTTTGCGGCGTCCTGACTTCTCAGGGAGGTCGCGTATTCGGCCGCTCGCGCGTTTTGCCATCGAGCAGACAGCTGACAGTTACGTCGCCCATGACGTTGATGGCTGTCCGGCAGCGGTCCAACAACCAGTCGACGGTAAAAAGCATGGCGATGTAGTCGGTCGGCAGCGCCACGGCCTTGAAGACCATGGTCATCGTCACCAAACCCGCTTCTGGAATGCCGGCCGCGCCGACGGACGCGACCACGGACGTCAGCACGACCATGAACTGCTGGCTGAGCGTCAATTGCATCTCGAGCAATTGCGCAACGAACAAGGCCGACATGGCTTCATAGAGAGCCGTGCCGTCATTGTTGAAATTCGCGCCCACGAGCGCGCCCATGCTGGCGGACTCCTCGCGCAGCCCGACATTTTCGCGCAGACAGGCGTAGGTCACCGGCATCGTGGCGGTGGAACTGCCCGTCGAGAACGCCATCACCAACGCATCGCGCACGCCCCGCAGCAGTTCGATCGGGCGCACCCAAGAACCGAGTCGCACGCGGATGAGGTAGTAGCCGGCTTGCAACGTCAGCGCCGCGAGTACGGCGAGGACGAAGCCCCCCAAAGCGATAAAATCGCCAAAGCCCTTCACGCCGACGATGCTGGCGACGATGCCGAAAACGGCCAGCGGCACCAGGTCTATGATCCAGTGCAGAATTGTAATCAGGCTGGTCAGCGCCACGTGAACGAGGTCTTCGACGGTGCGCACCTCATGATGCCGCAGGCTTCTCAGGGCGACGCCCAGCGCCACCGCGATGAAGATGACGCCCATTACCGTGCCATTGTCTGAAAATGGCCCGCCGATGCTCTTGGGCACGTTGTCCAAGAATTGCGCGAGGGGATCGGCGGCAGCCGCGGCCTTGGCGGGCTCGCGCGCCGGCGCGGGGTTCGACCATGAACCGGGTTGAAGGACATTGGCGACAAGGAGACCGACGCCGATCGCCACCAATGTGTTCGTCAACAGCAGCGTGACCAGCCGCAGCGCCTGCCGGCCGCCAAGATGCGCGCGCATTAGCGCTTGCATGATCGCCAGCAGAATCAGCGGAGGCGCAAGCGCCCCCAAGATCCGCAACACAAGCCTGGCCGGCGTTTCGAGCGCCGACGCCTGCTCGCCAAGCATGACGCCAACGGCAAGCCCCAGCGCCACGGCCCCCAAGATGCGCAGATACAAGGGCGTCGCGCGCCACCAGCCAAGGACGCCCAGGCGGCGGGTCGTCCGTTCCGCATCTTGTGAGTTCAACTGGGACGACCCTTGTCTTGGCGAGAGACACCTATTGAGCGTGCGTAGGCAACTGAATGAGAGCTTTTCCGGCCTCTTCGGCTTGCGATCAAGCCTCCGCCTTCGTCACAGCGTCCGCGACAGCGTCAAACGCCAGCATGGTCGAGCCATGGCGCGCCTTATAGTCGCGCACCGGCTCCAGCACGGCGAGGTCAGCCCATTTGCCAGTCGGCGGCGGGCCGTTCTCCTTCAACATTTTGCGTAGCGCCTCGCGCGCTTCGCGCAGCTCCTGAGGCGTCGAGCCGACGATATTGCGCGCCATGATCGAAGCCGACGCCTGACCTAGCGCGCAGGCCTTCAACTCATGGGCGTAATCCGCCACTTTGCCGTCGCGCAGGCTCAGATCGACGGTGATCGTCGAGCCACAGAGCTTGGAATAGGCGGAGGCGGTCGCGTCCGGCTGCGGCAGCCGGCCGATGCGCGGAATGTTTCCGGCCAGCTCCAGAATGCGTTGATTATAAATGTTGTTGAGCATCGCCGCCGGCGCGTTACAAGCCAAGGCCTTACCATCGCCTTGATAAATCTCTATATAGGATTTTGCGCGCCGTCGCGAAAGCGGTGCGACGCGCCAGAGGCCGGCAAGGTCTTTGCTTAGTCTCGAATTCTCGCGTGATCTCGAACTTTTCCGGAGAGGGCGACGATTTGGGGACCGCCTCGCGCCAGTGCGAGAGGCATTCGCTGCGCTGCGCCTTGTCGGGCGCGCGCTGGACGCATTTGGAGGCGCCACATGGACGACGTGGTTAAGACCTTTCCTTTTTCTTCCCTCGAGACCGCTCAGACCATAGAGCGCCCCAGCCGCGATGAGGCCGAGGCCGCCGTGCGCACCCTCCTGCGATGGGCCGGCGACAATCCGGATCGCGAAGGCTTACGCGACACGCCGAGGCGCGTCGTCAAAGCCTATGAAGAATTCTTCAGCGGCTACCGTGAGAGCGCCGACGAGGTTCTCTCGAAGGTCTTCGAGGAGGTCGAAGGCTACGACGATCTCGTGCTTGTGCGCGACATCCCTTTCACTTCGCACTGCGAACACCATGTCGTGCCTTTCGTCGGTAAGGCGCATATCGCCTATTATCCGAACGGCGGCGTGGTAGGCCTGTCGAAGCTCGCCCGGCTCGTCGAGATCTTCGCGCGCCGGCTCCAGACGCAGGAAGCGATGACGGCGCAGATCGCGGCCGCCATCGACGAAGCGCTCGCGCCCCGCGGCGTCGCTGTGATGGTCGAAGCGGAACATATGTGCATGTCGATGCGCGGCGTGATGAAGCAGGGGTCGTCCACGGTCACCATGCAGTTTTCGGGCGTGTTCCGTGACGATCCGGCCGAGCAGGCGCATTTCTACACGCTGCTGCGCGGGGCGCGGTGATGTCGCAAGCCGCCGAAGAGGATGTGGAGGAGGGGGTCGTCTTCGCGCCGAAATTCGACGCGAACGGCCTTATCGTGTGCGTCACCACGGAGGCCGCGACGCGCGAAGTGCTGATGGTCGCCTATATGAACGAAGTCGCGCTCGAAAAAACGATCGAGACGGGCTTCGCCCATTATTGGTCGCGGTCCCGCCAGGCTCTGTGGCGCAAAGGGGAGACCTCCGGCCAAACGCAAAAGGTTCTGTCGTTGCGCGTCGACTGCGATCAGGACGCCTTGTTGCTCGAAGTCGAAGTTGGCGGTGACGGCAAGGCCTGCCATACCGGAAGGAAATCCTGCTTTTATCGGGCGCTCGACGGCGCTGGCGCGCTGGTTTTCTCCGCCGATGGCGTATAGGCGGCGCTATCTGGCGGAAAGTTAACCCAGAAGCCACTTTCGAGGCGCAGACTACTCGCCAATATATCTCCTGCTATTTCACCGTCAGGGATACAGTTGAGCAGGAAGGCCGGTATGTTATCGCTACGCTCACGCAACCTCCAGGATCACGACGCCGAAGCGGGTAGCGGGATGACGGACGAACCACAAGCTCCCCCCACCACCATCGTTCGCAAGGCGGATACCGAGGCCAAACGTGAGAGACGCGGGCAGCCAACGATCGGATTAGCGCTCGGCGCGGGCGCGGCGCGGGGATGGTCCCACATCGGCGTGATCCGCGAGCTTGTCGCCCACGGAATCTACCCGGACGTGATCGCCGGCACATCCATCGGGGCAGTGGTCGGCGGATGCTACGCGGCCGGCAAGCTTGATGCGATCGAAGCGTTTGCGCGCTCGTTGACCAAGAGGCGCGTATTCACCCTGATGGATCTGTCGTTTTCCGGCGCGAGCCTGATCACCGGCGAACGTCTGCGGTCGGCGCTGGAGAAGGAGCTCGCAGACATCGAGATCGAAGATCTGCCGATTCCCTTCGCGGCCGTCGCGACTGAAGTCGGCACCGGGCACGAAGTCTGGCTGCAGCACGGATCGCTGCCGCTCGCGATTCGAGCCTCTTATGCGTTGCCGGGCATTTTCGAGCCTGTGCGTATCGGCGAACGCTGGTTGTTCGATGGCGCGCTGGTCAACCCCGTTCCGGTCACCGTATGCCGGGCGCTGGGCGCGGAATATGTGATCGCCGTGAACGTCACTGCTGACACGATGTATCGCGCGCGCGTCATCCGCGACGATCCGGCGGCGGTCAAGCGTGCGGCGGAGGCCGGGCCGTTTGGAGAAAAGGCCGACGTCTCCTTCGCGGATCGGTTCCTGCCCCGTTATTTCGATCGCCTGGCTAGCGACGCGCCGAATGTCGCCACCGCCATGATTGACGCCTTCAATATCATCCAGGACCGGATTCTGCGTTCGCGATTGGCTGGCGACCCGCCGGACGCGACCATCACAGCGCGCATGGAGGAGGTCGGAATGTTCGACTTCCACAGGGCTGAGCAACTCATCCATGTCGGCAGCGAGGCGACGAAGCGGGCGCTGCCGAATATCTTCGCTCACATCCCGCTGCCCACTGCGGCGTCCGCGACCTAGGCCTGAGCGATATATTCCCGCATCGAGCGGTGTTCTTCCTCGATGACGCGTATGCGGTATTTGACGACGTCGCCAATCGAGATGAGCCCCACGAGCAGGGTTTCCCGGACCACCGGAATATGCCGGCGCCGTTCGA
>Ga0233425_10003278_pt1 | contig 29742 bp, 28 predicted proteins | sample Watercolumn_Towu_2_FD_181712 | JGI IMG/M metagenome (GOLD analysis project Ga0233425, IMG submission 181712) | Freshwater microbial communities from Lake Towuti, South Sulawesi, Indonesia - Watercolumn_Towuti2014_140_MG | ecosystem: Environmental > Aquatic > Freshwater > Lake | place...
ATGGCGAGCCCGCGACCCTGGCGTCGTCGGGCACATCCCTGATCACGGTGGAGCCGGCGCCGACCAGGGCCCGCGCGCCGATGCGGATGCCCGGGATCACCGTGCTCCCGGCCCCGATGAGGCTTCCCGCGCCGACCCGGACGTTGCCGCAGAGGTGACAGCCGGGCGCAACGTGCACCCCATCGCCCAGCTCGCAATCGTGATCGATGCAGGCGCCGGTGTTGACGATGCAATCGTTCCCCAGGACGGCATCGCTGTTCACGACCGCCCCGGCCATGAGCACGCTGCCGGCGCCGATCCTGACCCCGGCAGCGACGATGGCGCCGGGGTGCACCACGCTGACCAGGCGCAGGCCGGCGGCGCGCAGGCTTTCCGCCACCGCGACGCGGGGGCGGTTCTGGCCGATGGCGACGATCCCGGCCGACACGCCCTGCTCCTTGCACCAGGACGACAGGACATCCCGCCCCCCGACCACCGCGCAATCCATGAAGCGGCCGCCCGCTAAGACGGGGTTGTCGTCGAACAGCACACACACCTCGTAACCCTGCAGCCGGGCAGCGTCGAGCACCACCTTGGCGTGACCGCTGGCACCGAATATGAAAATGCGTTCAGGCATCGCCGTTCTTCCTGTTGCCGGTGAATTTTGGCATGGTCGCATGGCCCTGGTGGCTGACGCCGCGTGCGAACAGCACGGCGGCCAGGGTCATGCGCAGAATGCGGAGGTCGAGCGCCAGCGAACCATGGTCCACGTACCAGACGTCCATGGCCAGGCGGTCCTCCCAGGACTGGGCATTGCGGCCGTTGACCTGGGCCCAGCCGGTGAGGCCGGGCCGCACCGCGTGGCGCCGGGCCTGCTCGGCCGAGTAAAGGGGCAGGTATTCCACCAGCAGCGGTCGGGGACCCACCAGGCTCATGTCGCCCCTGAGCACGTTCCACAACTCCGGCAGCTCGTCCAGGCTGCTGGCACGCAGCCAGCGCCCGAAGGCGGTCAGGCGCAACTCGTCCGGAAGCGGTCGGCCCGCCGCGTCCAGCGCATCGCGCATGGTGCGGAACTTGTACAGCTTGAACAGCCGTCCGCCCAGACCGGGGCGTTCCTGGCGGAACAGCACCGGGGCGCCGAGAAACACCCGCACCAGGGCCGCCAGCGCCAGCAGCAGCGGCGCCAGCAGCAGCAGGCCGGACAGGGCGGCGCCGAAATCGATGAAGCGTTTCACGCCAGCCCCATGACTTCCAGAATGGTGCGGTTGACCCTGTTCACATCGAACTCCTCCTCCACCCGGCGCCGGCCCGCCGCGCCCATGGCCGGGGCCAGTTCCGGCGTCGCGATGAAGCGTGTCATGGCCTCGGCCAGAGCCTCGGCATCCCTCGCCGGGACGAGGTAGCCGTTGCCGCCCTCGCGCACCGTGTCCCGGCAGCCGGGCACGCGGGTGGTGATCACCGGCCGCCCCATGGCCATGGCCTCCAGCACCGTGCGCGGCATGCCCTCATGATAGGAAGGCAGGCAATAGACCCGGGCGTCGGCGAAGGCGGGGCGCACGTCATCCAGCCGCCCCAGGTATTCGATCACGCCTTCCCTGATCCAGCCATCCAATTGCCGGGGCGACACGGCGGACGGATTTTCGTCGATCCAGCCCGCGAGCCGGAAGCGGGCCTGTGGGTATGCGGACTTCACCCGTCGCGCCGCCTCCACATATTCCAGCACGCCCTTGTCGTGCAACAAGCGGGCCACCATGAGGAACTTGGGCGCATCCGGCAAGGGTACGGGGGCGAAATGCGTCAAATCCACCCCCGACCCTGCCGTCAGGCAGGCCTGTGACGGATCGCGCAACAGGCCGAAGGCGGTGAAGGCATCGAGGTTGTCGCGGTTCTGGAACAGGACGCGCTCCGCTCCCGCCAGGGAGGCGCGGTACAGCGCGCGGGCCAGACGGCCCACCAGCCGGCATTTCAGCCCGCCGCCCGCGAAGCTGTAGCCCAGGCCGGTGATCATGGCGTAATAGCGCGGCACCCCCGCCAGGCGGGCCGCCAGGCCGCCGTAGATCACCGGCTTGATGGTGTAGGCCAGGAGATGGTCGGGGCGCAGCCGCCTGAAGAGGCTGAACAGGGCCAGCAGGGTGCCCAGGTCGCGCAGCGGATTGAGGCTGGCGCGCGCCAGGGGCACGGCGTGATGGCGCACGCCCATGGCGGCGAGAGCGGCGACGACGCCCGCCTCCGCCGGCGGCGAGGCCGCGTGCACCTCATGCCCGGCCGCCACCATGGCCCGCAGCAGCGGCCCGCGGAAATTGAGGAGGGATTCGGGCAGGCTGCCCAGCACGATCACCCTAGCCATGGCGCCGCACCTCTTCCAGCCAGGCCTGGAACATCAGGATGTCCCAGAGGTGATAGGCGGCGTTGCGCCGTCCGTTCAGGTGCTCCGTCCACAAGGCGCGGATCGGGCGCGGGTGGAAGAAGCCCTCGCGCGCCAGCCGGCCCTCGTCGAGCAGGGCTTCCGCCCAATCGCGCAGCGGACCGCGCAGCCAGTCGCCCACGGGCAGGCCGAAGCCCGCCTTGGGACGCTCCACCAAGGCCGCCGGCACATGGCGGTGGAGCACCTGGCGCAGCAACCACTTGCCCTGGGCGCCACGAATCTTCATGGACAAGGGAAGACGCCAGGCGAACTCCACCACCCGGTGATCGAGCATGGGCACGCGGGTTTCCAGGCTGACGCCCATGGCCGCCCGGTCAACCTTGGTCAGGATATCGTCGGGAAGGTAGGTCACCATGTCCAAATACATCATCCGGGACTCGAAATTCTCCAGTCGCGCCAGCGCGGCAGGGTCGGTGAGCAGGGTCGGCGGCTCCGAGGCCGCCCGCGCCACCTCCAGGGGGGATTTCCAGTGCGACACCAGGTCCAGATAGATCTCCTCCGGCCCCCGCGCCGCCAGCACCTCGGCGAGCTTGTGCAGCTTGTCACCGGGATTGCGCTGGCGCAGGGGCGAGGGCAGGAAGCGTCCCAACCTGGCGAACAGACTGTCCCAGGCCGCCGGCGACAGGGCCTCCACGGCAGTCGCCAGAATACCGCGCAGGGGCCTGGGCAGGTACCCGGCCCGCCGCCAGAGCTGGGCCGCCCAGAAATGACGGTTATAGCCGCCGAACAGCTCGTCGCCGCCATCGCCGGACAGGCTGACGCTGACCTGGCGGCGCGCCAACTGGCTCACCAGGAAGGTGGGAATCTGGGAGGAATCGGCAAAGGGCTCGTCGTAGAGCGTCGGCAGCCGGGGGATCACCGCCATGGCCTCGGCGGGCGACACATACAGCTCGGTGTGGCGCGTGCCCAGATGCGCCGCCACCGCGGCGGCCTCGGGCGCCTCGTTGTAGCCGCTTTCCGCGAAGCCGATGGTGAAGGTCCGCACCGGCTGGCCAGCATGGGCCCGCATCAGCGCCACCACGGTCGAGGAGTCGATGCCGCCGGAAAGAAACGCGCCCAGCGGCACATCGGCGACCATCTGGCCGGCCACGGAGCGGCCGAGCAGGCGCTCCAGCTCATCGGCCGCCTCGGCCTCGTCGCCGCGGAAGGGATCGGCCAGGCCGCGCTCGGCCACCTCCCGGACGGACCAGTAGGCCACGGGCTGCTTGCGCTCGCCCGATGCGGCGACGGTCAGCGCGGTACCCGGCATCAGCTTGCTGATTCCCCGGTAGACGGTATGCGGCGCCGGAATGCAGTTGTGCCTCAGGAATAGCGCCAGGGCGCCCCGGTCGATTTCCGCGTCGAATCCGGGCCATGCCCGCAGGGCCTTGAGTTCGGAGGCGAACAGGAAGGTCCCCCGCAGCCAGCCATAATAAAGGGGCTTTTCCCCCAGGCGGTCGCGCGCCAGGGTCAGGGTGCGCCGATCCCTGTCCCACACGGCCAGGGCGAACATGCCCACGGATTTCTTGAGGGTTGCCTCGATCCCCCAGGCGGAAAAGGCCGCCAGCAGGGTTTCGGTATCGGCATGGCCGCGCCAGGGCGGCGCCGCGCCGGCACGCTCGAGTTCCGTCCGCAATTCCAGGTGGTTGTAGATCTCGCCGTTGAACGTCAGGACATGGCGCCCGCAGGCGGATGCCATGGGCTGGTGCCCCGCCGGTGTCAGATCGAGGATGGCGAGGCGGCGATGCGCCAGGGCCACGCCGGCCTCATCATCCGCCCAGACGCCGGCGTCGTCCGGGCCGCGATGTGCGAGTCGGTCCCCCATGCGCCGGGCAAGGTCGGCCCGCGCCCCGGGGACGGCACCGACGTCCAGCAACCCGGCGATCCCGCACATCTATGCGTCCCTGCCCGGGACGCGCGGCGCGCCCGCCTGTTCGTCGTCGACGCCGGCTTTCCTGGACAGTGCCAGCCCGAGAAAGAACCAGGCATAGCGTTGGTACATGACCTCGGTGCCCAGCGATGCGCCGGCGAGCAGCAACGCCACCCCCAGCACGCCCGCACTGCGCTGGTCGACCGCGGCGAGCCGGTAGAGCTTGAGGATGGCCGCGAGGAGGAAGCCGCCAAACAGCAGCGCCCCAATCAGGCCCATCTCGCTCAGCCACCACAGCAGCGTATTGTGGTTCGTCGAGGCGGTGGCGCCGCCATGCGCGGCGAGCTGGGCGCGCATGAAGCCGCCCACCCCCGCGCCCCGCAGGGGATTGTCCCGCCACATGGTGAAGGCATCATGGGCAAGCTGTGCCCGGGAGGTCACGCCCGAATCCATATAGTCGCGTTTGACGATGAACAAACCGCTGTCCCTGTCGTTATCCAAGAAGCCCGGGGCCGCAACCAGCAATGCACCGAGCAGCAGCAGGGCGGTCGCCGCCGAGCGCAGCACCGCCGCCGGCTTTAGCCAGCCGCGCCAGAGCAGGACGGCCGAGGCCAGTGCCATGCCCAGGTAGGCGCTGCGGGACGCCGATAGCAGAACGGCGGCCAGCAGCAGGGCGGAACCGAGTCCGTCCCGGCGTCTGCCGATGACCGGGCCGCCCCGCAGCCACGCCATTTGCAGCAACCACGCACTGGCTGCCAACAGCCCGTAGGCATTGGGGTTTTCGGCGAAGGCCTGGAGGCGGGGGTACCAGTGGGAAGGATACAGTCCGTAGGAAGCCAGGACATAGCGGGCCAGCGCATAGGCCGCGATCGACCAGGCGACCAGCACGTATGCCCGGCATATCCGGGCCGCCGCGTCCGCGCCCCAGTGCGCCGCCACCAGGCCGCCCGCGAGGAAATAGCCCAGCAGCGCGAGGAAGCCGGCGAGCTTGAGCAGCGCCCAGGAGCCCGCCGGGTCGGCATGGCCCCAGCCCCGCCAGACGGAAAGGCAGAACCAGCAGAGCATGGCCACGAACCAGAGGGGCAGATGCCGGACATGCCAGGCCGGCACAGCATCGCGCCGCCGCCACCAGGAGACGGCCAGCATCAGGCCCAGCACCGGCAGCAGCAGGTCCGAGGCCCCGACCCGCAGGGGGCTGCCACCGACCTCGATGGTGAGCAGGACATGCAGGGCGCCGGCGAACACGGCCAGGAAACCGAGAACAGGGGCGCCGCCCGCGTCATCCTGCCGCATCATGACGGCCCCCGCGGCTTTCTGGCCAGGCATAGCGCATAGGGGGAAGTAAAGCGGTTGGGGGGAATGCCCAGGCCATGCCGCTCGATCCACCAGTACGCCCGGCTGGCCCTGGCGATCAGGGCGCGCAGGCGCGACAGACTCCGTCCTGGCGGCTTGTCGCCCAGCACACCGGGCAGCCCCAACAGATAGACGCAATCGACCACCTCCAGTCCCGCCCGACGATGGGCTTCCGCCAGTTCGGCTTTCGTCAGGGGCAGATGGGCGGCGTAGACCCGCCGGTCGAGCATCCTGTAAGCCAGGCCGTAGAGACCACGCATGGTGGGGACCAGGGTGATCATCCGGCCGCCCGGCCGCAGGTAGGCGGCGCAACCGGCCACGGCATCCGCCGTATCCTCGAAATGCTCGACCAGGCCGAAGGAGACCACCACATCGAAGCGCGCCTGCCATCCCTCCGGCGGCGTGAACAGGTCGCCCTGCACGATCTCGCCGCCCGCGCCGGCGCTCTCCAGTATCCGGCGGGCACTCTCGCAGCCCAGCGGCGAATAGTCGATACCGGCTACCGAAAGACCGTATTCCCGCTGGAAATAGGGCAGCCAGCGCGAAGCGCCGCAGCCGATTTCCACCAGGCTCCCGCCCGGCGCATCCGGTGACGCCAGGAAGCGCCTGAAGCGACGATGCAGGATCCGGAACAGGGGGTTCGTCCCGTTGGGGTCCAGGGGCTCGGGCAGGTCGGCGGCACGCCAGGCGGCTTCCCAGTATTCCGGGCCGGCCATCGCGGCATGTTGCCGACTGTTCTCAGGATTCATGACGCATCATTCCATTTGCGTGGCATTCCGGTCGCGCCCGACAAGCGCGCAGGATGAAGCCGCTGACCAGAACCGACCAGAGCAGGTAGGTCGCCACGGTCGCCGCGGCAACCCCCACGAGACCCCAGATCCCGCCCATGGCAAAGCCCAGCAGCCCATTGAGCAGGAAACAGCCCAGCGCGATGCGGGACATGGCCCGGTGCGCCCCGAGCGCATTGGCGACCCGCCATCCGATCATGGCCGTGAGGTAGAACGGTGCCTGCAGGGCGAAGACCGCCAGCACTTCGGCTACCCGAACCGATTCGTCCGCGCCGAAGGCGTCGCGCTGATAAAGCAGGGCGGTGATTTCGCCGGCATAGAAGGCGCACAGCAGGGTCAGCGGCGTGGACAGGGCCAGCAACAAGCCCACCCACTGCAGGAAAGCGCGCCGAAGGGCGGCACCTTCCCCCTTGGCCGCCAGGCGGGAAAAATGCGGCAGGGCCACGTTGCCCGTGACCACGGTGGCGAAAGCCAACCCCAGCAGGATGGGGCGCGTGGCATAGCCGAACGTGGCGACGCTGCCAGTCGGCATGCCGGCCGCCAGTGCGACATCGGTCAGCAGGACCCCCCCCAGCAGCGCCGCCGCCGTCACCATGGGCCAATAGCCGGGCAGCGCCATGGCGTAGCCGGCCGGGTCGGACGCGACGCTCGCGCGCGCAAAGCCGCGACGGCGCACCACATGCCATGCGAGCGCGCACTGCAATGCCGATCCCAGCAGGGCGCCCCAGGCGATGGCTGGCGCACCCAACTCACCGGACAGCAGCAGGACGCCCACGATCACCGTCAGCGGCATGGTGGCCGGCATCAGCGCCGCCAATACGAACGCCTTGATACCGTTGAGCACGGCGGCATGGAAGGAGGCCAGGCCGGCGAGGAAGAAGCTCGGGAGCACGATCCAGAACAGCGTCGATGCCAGGCGGAGGGTTTCCGGGGAAAGCCCTCCGGAAACCGCTGGCAGGGCAAGCATGAAAAGCAGCGCCATCGGGAGGCTGGTCACCGCAAGCATCCGGGCCAGACGCGCCCGGGCGAGGCCGACGAGCTGCGCCGCCCCGCCATGGCCATGGTCGAGCTCCGCCCTGACCAATGCCGGTACGAGCACCGCCTGCAGCGTGCCGCCGGCGAAGATGTTGATCCCCAGCATCGGCAGCAGCATGGCCAACTGATAGGCGTCGATTTCCGGCCCGGTGGCGAAGCGGGATGCCAGCGTCACGTCCTGCAGCAGCGTCGCCACGCCGACCACGGCCGTGGCAAGGCCGACCCGCAGGGAAGCCTTGAGCATGGTCAGCATGGCCCGCCCGCGACCGCCCCGCGGAGCACACCCGCTTCGGGCACGGCGTGCTTCATGGCCATGGGCGACGTTTCGCGCGCGTGGGACATCGCGACCCGCGCCAGCACGTGCAATTCGGCCAGACCGGACGGCATCAGGCCAGCCCCCGCACCAGGGCATCGAATTCGGCCGCCACCCGGGATACGGCGTAGCGCCGCACCACCTCTTCCTCCGGCGTTGGCAGCAGTCCGGCGCGCAGCGCGGCCAGGGCACGCTGGATGCCTTCGGCGATGTCGGCCTCGCTGGCGAGCGAGACGACCAGTCCTCCCGCCGCCGTAACGATGTCCGCCGTGGTGCCCGCGGGGGTCAGCGCAACCAGGGGCCGTCCGGCGCCCAGGTAATCCACCAGCTTGCTGGGGAAGAAGACGTTGTGCTCGAAGGGGGCGTCGATGATCAGCAGCGCGTCCGCCACGCGCATGAGCCGCAGCGACTCCGCATAGCCCACCGGCTTCCTGAGGCTGAGCAGGCTCTCCGGCAGGCCCAGCGCGGCGGGCGACCAGTTGGCATGTCCTATCCAGCGCCCGATCAGCTCGATACGCACATTCTCTAGAACCTCCGGGCGGGTGCGCAGCAGCAGGTTCAGGGCTTTCGCCAGGGCCAGCGGATTGCGCTGGCGGTAGAAATTGCCCAGGTAGCGCAGCAGCAGCGGGCCGCCGCGGTCCCGCGGCGGCGGGTCGCCGTAGAGCGCCGGATCGTAGGCGTGCGGCAGCACCGAGACCTTGTCCCGCCATGCCTCCGGATACTTGGCCATCACCAGGTCGGCGGTCTCGGCGGAGGTGAACAGCACCCGGTCCGCCGCGCCGATCACCGTCTGCTCCATGCGGGCGAGCTTGGCGCGCGCGAAGGGAATGGGCAGCAGGTAGGGGTTGTCGCTCCAGGGATCGCTGAAATGGGCGATCCAGGGCATGCCCAGGGCGCGCTTCAGGCGCAGCCCCGCCAGGTGGTCCGACATCGGCTGGCCGAAGGTGACCAGCACATCGTCCCGGCCGACCAGGCCTTCCCTTTCCGCCACGCCGGCCACGCCCAGCGCCCAGGGTCGTTGCGGATCGGGCAGGTAGAGGACGTGCTTCGCCAGATGCCACCAGCGCGGCGAACGGTCTGGGAAAACCCTGACCTCGACGCCGTCCCGGGGCGACTCGGCGCCCACGGCGGCGCAGAGGACGCGAACCGGCAGGCGGCTGTGGCACGCCAGGCGCGCCACCTGCACCGCGCGCGGCGCCTGCAGCGGCGGGAAGAAATAGGACAGGAAGACGGCCCTCACAGCCAGGCCTCAAGCCAGTAACCCAGGATCAACAGGATCCAGATCTTGTGCGCGGCAGCAGCGTCACCCGCCACCGCCCGCGCGAAGGCAGGACGCGCCCCTTCCGGGTGGAACAGTTCCGGCAGCCGACTGCCGGCCCCGAACAGGCGATCCTCCGCCCAGGCCTTCAGTTCGTTGCTCAACCAACGATAAGCGGGCACCGGGAAGCCCTGCTTCGGCCGCTCGAGAATCTCCCGGGGCAGGCGGCGGTGGCAGAACTCGCGCAGGATGCGCTTGCTGGCGTAGCCGTGGCGCCCGTCTCCCACGCGCCAGGCGATCGGCAGCCGGGCGGCCCACTCGGCCAGGGCGTGGTCCAGGAAGGGTTCGCGCACCTCCAGGGAGGTGGCCATGCTCAACTTGTCCGCCTTCATCAGCAGGTCCTCGGTCAGCCACTCGCCGCTGTAGACCTGCTGCACCTGGTCGATGGGGTGACGGTCGGCCGCGGCAAGGTACCAGCCGCGGATGCGCTCGACGCTCGAGGCCAGCCCCTCGGCGTCGCGCCAAAGGGCGTGCTTCTCCGCCTCGTTCCAGTGCAGGGTCATGTGGTAGGGCCGGGCCGCCAGCATGCCGCGCCAGCCGTGCCGGCCCCACAGGCGCAGCCATTCCCCCGCGCCGCGGGCCGGCACCCGCCCGAGAAGGCGGAGAAGACCGGCAGGCAGCCAGGCCTCGGCGACCTGGAGGCGAGCGAACAGGCAACCCAGGCGGTCGAAGTTGTAGCCGGCCAGCAGTTCGTCCGCGCCCTCGCCGGAGAGCACGACCTTGACCTCCTTGCGCGCCAGTTCCGAGACGAAGTAGAGCGGCACGCTGGCCAGGTCGGCCAGGGGCTCGTCGCTGTGGCGTACCAGCCGGGGCAGGAAGTCGAGGAATGCCTCCCGCCCCAGGCGAACCTCGTGATGCCGGGAACCGATGTGCGCCGCCACCGCGCGCGCATAGGGGGATTCGTCGTAGGCGCCGCCCGCGTCGAAGGCAATGGAAAAGGTATGGAAATCACGATGCCCCAGCTCAACGGCGGCAGCGCTGACCGCGCTGGAATCGAGACCGCCGGACAGCAGCACGCCGACCGGCACGTCGGCGGCCAGCAGGCGTTTTTCCACCGCGGCAAGGAACAGCCCGGCGAACTCACCGGGGTAGTCCCGGTCAGGGTCCTCGGCCTCGGCGTGGAAGTCGAGCCGCCAGTAGCGCGTCAGCAGGAGCTCGCCGCCATTCAGGGGCAGGCTCAGCCGGTGCCCGGGCGGCAGCTTGCGGATGCCGCGCCAGACGCTGCCGGGAGCGGGCACGAAGCGCAGGGTCAGATAGTCGTGCAGCGCCTGCCGGTCCAGTTCGGGGCGGCCGGGGAGCGCCGCGAGAATGGCCTTGATCTCGCTGGCGAAATAGAAAACGCCATGGATTTGCGCGTAGTACAGGGGCTTGACGCCGAAACGGTCGCGAAAAAGATGCAGTTCACGCCGCCGCGGGTCATACAGGCACATGGCGAACATACCCTCCAGGCGGTGCACCATCTCCGGGCCGTGACGGTGGTAGAGGTGGAGGATGACCTCGGTGTCCGAGTGGCTCTTGAAGGCATAGCCTGCGGCTTCCAGTTCGGCGCGCAGGGCCCGGTAGTTGTAGATCTCGCCGTTGAAGACGATGCCGACGCCCTCCTCGGTCCACATGGGCTGGTGCCCGCCGGCCAGATCGATGATGGACAGCCGGCGCATGGCGAAGGCGAACCCCTCCGTGCTCCAGCTTCCGGCATCGTCGGGACCGCGATGCACGATGCTCGCGTTCATGCGCCGGACAAGCTCGGAGGCCGTGGCGGCGGAAAGGGGGCCGGCCACGCCGACGATGCCGCACATGCCTAGTCCTTTCGGCCGTGGGCCCAGAGACTCCAGCCGAAGCGGCGCGCCCAGGGTTTCTTGGCCCAGGCGGGCAGGACCAGTCCCAGGCCGGGCAGGAGGGCATGGAAGGCGGTGTCCAGGTCCGTGCCCAGAACCCGGAAATCGAGATCACGGCTGGTCGGGCCCAGCATGGCGCGCAGCTCGTCCTTGGTCACCGGCCAGGTATGCGGATTGCCTTCGGCGCGGGCGCCGTCGCCATAACGGCTGGCCAGTTCCAGGGGGCCGAGGAAGCGGCTCTCGTAGTGCAGGAAGCCCTCCGTGTAGAGGGTCTTGTACCCATGCAGCAGGGAGCGCCGGTGGTACAGCATCAGCCCGAAGCCGCCGCCGGGCTTGAGCACCCGCATCATCTCGCCGAGGGACTGGCCGAGATCCGGCGAGTGATGCAGCACGCCCCAGCTGTAGACATAATCGAAGCTGGCATCCGGCAGGTCCAGGCCGCGGCCGTCCATCAGTTCGATGCGTGCCGGCAGGCCCAGCAGTTCGAAACGCCGGCGGGTCTGCTCGACGCTGGTGGGATTGAGGTCCACCGCCGTCATCTCGACGCCGTTGCGCGCCCAGTTCATCGCCATGGTGCCGAGTCCGCAGCCGATCTCCAGCACCTTTGCCCCGGCCCCGTATCGGCTGTAGGGAAACAGCCGGTCGAAAGGCCGCTCGCCGTGCAGGGGATGATTCCAGCTGTAGAACTCCCGGTCCAGGCGCTCGAAGAACTCGGGCGTCCCCATCTCGTAGCGGCCGTCCTTGTAATCGGTGCGCCCGTGTTCCGCCCCGTAGGTCATGGGGTTGTCCCGCCACCAGGCCTGGACCTCGCGGTTCTCGTTCATGCCCGCCCCCGAATCCGGTCCAGCGCCCAAAGCACAGGGGTGACGACCACGAATACCGGCAGGAAGAGCAATTCCGGCAGCATGGTCCATTCCAGCAGGCGGCGCAGCCGCAAGGCCAGGCGCGTGGCGCCGTTCAAGAGAAACTTGCGACGGCGCCCGTTGAGGACGCTCACCCCGGCCCAAGGGCGTTTGCTCCCCATCAAGGCCCGTTCGACGGCAGAAAAACCCAGGCCGATGGCATCGGGGTAGAGCAGGACCACCTGATCGGCGGCCGCGATGCGTTCGCGCCAGTCCGCATCCGTCCCGGTGCTTACCCACAGGGCCTCGGGCAGGCGTTCCGCCAACAGGGCGCGCATGTATTCGGCGGAACGCGGATTGGCCTTGTACCAGACGGCATAGCGGTATAACGCGCCCAATCTGCGGCCCCGGGGCCGTTCCATGCCGGCCTGGGGCCAGGGGTTGTGATACAGGGCGACGACACGGTGCGTCATGGCAGCTCCGCGACCAACTGGCTGTAGGTGACCGGCCTCGCGGCGGCGGCCCAGGACGCCACCGCCTCGAAGAATTCGGGCCGGTCGTGGATGTGGGAAGGGTCGGCGTAGAAGTTCAGCAGGCCGACGCCGAGCGACTGGAAGCGCTCGGCCGCCAGGCGCCCCTCGTCGCGGTAGTCGCCGGGGCCGAACCGACGCGCCGGCGCCTCGAAACAGGTCCAGCTGTCGAGGATGCGCAAGGGTCGCGAGGCCATGCCCGACACCGGCAGCTCCAGCACGCCGAAATCGCGGAAGGCGGGACCGAAGCGATAGGCATAGAGGGGCACGGTGGACGTGGAGAAGGCGTAGCCCAGTTCCTTCAGCACGCCATGCTGGAACCGCAACTGCGCCGGGCGCTGGAAGGTGCCGAAGTGCGGCGCGCGGAAGCCGCGCGGCGTCACGCCCAGCGTGTCGCGCAGGTTGTGGTCGCCGCGCACGATGTCGTCGCGTACCGTTTCCTGGGACTGCTGGTCATAGAAGAAACAGCTGGCGTAGGCGCCGCGCGCGGTGTCGAAATAGGTGTGCTCGCGATAGCCGTGGTTGATGAATTCGCCCCCGTCTTCCAGGATGCGCCGGTAGGTCCGCTCGCCACGATTCAGCAGTTCCCCGGGCACGGCATAGATCGGCGTCACCCCCATCTCCCGCAGGCGGGCATGCACCGCCCAGGCCACGTCGGCATCTTCCTTGGTGTCGCAGTCGAAGGAGAGGACGAAATAGATGCCTCGCAGGCCCGAGCGGCGACAATGCTCCCCATATCTCATCCACAATCCCTCAGGAGCGAGGGATGCCCTGGCACGGTAAGCCAAGTCAACGGGATTCGCGAGGAGCGAGACGATCTTGCGGAGCATCAGCGCAGGTCCAGGATGGCACGAAGGTCAGTTACCACGCGCTCTGCGGTGTGCCCATCCCACAGCTCGGGCACGCTTCCGAGCCGCCAGCGGCCTGCCAGCGCCTCCTCCAGCGCCTCATCCAGGCCCTCAGGCCAGACCAGACGGTTGGAGCCCACGGTGAGGGTGATGGGCTGCTCGGTGTTTTCCCTCAAGGTGATGCAGGGTATGCCCAGATAGGTGGTCTCTCCCTGCACGCCGCCAGAATCCGTGATGATCACACGCGCATCCTTGACCAGGCTCATGAAGCGGATATAGCCGAGGGGCTCGCTCAGGTGGATGGTTTCCGCCGCCTCAAGTCTGGCCAGCAGGCCCGTCTGTATCAACCGCTGCCGTGTGCGCGGATGCAGGGAAAAAACCAGTGGCAGGCGCGCACTGGCCGACAGGATGCGCTCCACGATCTGGGCCAGCGTCTCGGGCTGATCCACGTTGGACGGCCGATGCAGCGTCACCACTCCGTATTCCCCGGCTGCCAGGCCCAGGGATCGGGCGCAGTCTTCGGCCTCGATCCTGGGGCGCAGCAACTCGTAGGCATCCATCATGATATTGCCGACACGGCTGATGCGCTCGGGAGGCACTCCCTCGCGCAGCAGGTTTTCGTCGGCATCGGGGGAGGGTGTCCAAAGCCGATCCGCCAGGGCATCGGTCACCACGCGGTTGATTTCTTCCGGCATGCGTCGGTCCCAGCTACGCAGGCCGGCCTCAAGATGACCCACGGGTAGCCACAGCTTCTTGGCCGCGAGGGTGCAGGCCAGGGTGGAATTGACGTCGCCCACGACCAGCACGAAATCCGGCGGACTGACATTGCAGACCCGTTCATAGGCGATCATCACCCCGCCGGTCTGCTCCGCATGGCTGCCACTGCCGATGCCCAGATGGATGTCGGGGGCGGGCAGCCCCAGATCCTGCAGGAAGACATCCGACATGGTCGGGTCATAGTGCTGGCCGGTATGGATAAGCACGGGGTGACAGCCTGCCTCCCGAATCAACAGGTGATAGACCGGGGCCACCTTCATGAAATTGGGGCGCGCGGCCGTCACCAGATGCACGATCCGGCCCATCTCAGGCGCCCTCCGGCACACCCAACAGGCGTCGGTAGATGGCGACCACCTTGCCCTCCATGTTGGACGGGGCGAAGTACTCCCGTGCATGGCGTAACGCACGCTCACCCATGGATTGACGCAGGGAGGCGTCCTTGATCAGCGAACGGATGGCGGACCGGTAAGCCTCTGGGGTGTTGTCGCACAGGGTCAGCCAACCACCTTCATAGTCGGGTATGGGCTCCACGGGGTGTTCGTTGACCACGATGGGCAAACCCGCCAGGGCACCCTCGATGAGCGTTTTGGAAATGCCCCAGTAATCGCAGTGGGACAGCATCAGATCGCAATCGTACAGGAGGCTGCCCAGTTCCGAGTTGGGCATGGCCTTGATAAACCGCACCTTCTCGCCGCATCCCTCCGTCTCGGCCAGCCCCTTCAACTGCTCATGGAACGGGCCATCGCCGATCAGTATGTATTCGCACTCCAGGTCGCGAATGGCACGAATGATGTTGCTCGGATCCTTCTCCTTGCGCTGGCGGTTGATGGTGATCAGCCGCGGTGGGCGGTGCAGGCCATAATCGGTCTTGGGCACGATGTCCCAGCCCGCCACGATGTTATAGATGAGGTGCACGTCGCACGCGCCAAACTCCCTGGCATAACGCACGATGGGCTTGTATACGGCGATCACCGCGTCGGCCGCCTCCAGACAAGCGCGCTCCAGCTTGCGGCGGAAGGCGCTGCGCAAGCGGCGTGGCAGACTATCTAGTTCATCCCGATCCCAAACGCCATGCAAGGAGGTAACGAATGGAATACCCAGGGACTGTTTGATACGTCGGGCGAGATAGCCTTCCAGAAAGTTGTTGTGGGTACGGATCAAATCGGGCCTGATCTCCCTGGCCAAGGCTAGGCCCTGGCGCAGCCAGCCGCCGAGCAGCGCGGGCTGCCAACCCAGGGTGCGGAAGAAGAGGCCATGTCCGGCTGGCAGGTTGTGCAGGAAGAGGCGCGCGCGACCAACGGTCTTCTGCACAGTAGCCGGATCCGGCCGATCGTCGTTGGTGAGGAGGATGTGCACTTCGTCGAAGAACTCACCGGGATTGTAGTAGCGGGCGGTGATCTCACCCTTGTTCACCAGGACCGTGAGCCGGTCGGGAATGATGACCAGGAGCTTGCGCGGCTGGGTGACGCTCATGCTGGCCTCATCCCGGTGACGATGGCCCAGCAGCCCAGGAGCTCCTGGGCGAGCAGCAGCGGCAGGCGCAGGGCCAGCGGCGGCTGGCGACCGAAGGGCAGCAGCATTTCTACCCGTTCGAAACCCGCCGCGCGGACCCGGTCACGCAACTCCCACTGCGTCCAACAGGGGCGATTGGCGTTCTCTGCACGCTCCAGGCGGCGCTGGGTACGGCGGTTGTAATCGAACAGCAGGACGCGCCCGCCCGGTCTCAGGACGCGACGGAAATCCGCCAGGGCAGCGTCCGGGTCCGGAAACTGGAAAAAGGCCGACTTGGACATGACCAGATCCACGCAAGCCGCCCGCAGGGGCAGGCTGGATCCCTCGGCAACCACATCCACGTCACGCGGCCAATCGGCATAGTAAGGGGCGTCGGTATAGTCGATACCAATGAAGCGGGCCTGCGTCACGTGCCGGTAGAGGCCAGGGCCACACCCCACGTCAAGCAACACCTGACCGGCGGAGACATGGCGGTTAAGGAGCGCGACTACGAAAGGGGTGGGCGTGCCGTGGGGCACCGATCCGGAATCGTTGGTCTGCGGCTCGCTCATATGATCCCGCGGGGAGCCTCCCCCGTCTTTATTACCTTCATGATCTGTGCCGGGCCGAAAAAGGGGAAAAGCCGAAGAAATATGGCCTCGACCCTGCCGCCGGCATCGGCACTGAACTGGTGATCGACATACTCGAAGCCGTTGGTCACCAGCAATGTCAGCAGGGTGCTGGGGGTCCAGCAATAGATATGCCGATTCCATTCTACGTCGGCGAAATAAATTGCCGCCCGCAGGCGCCTTCGGCTCCTGAACCGATTGGCCAGCTCATGGACGGTGAATGCCGCCATGTCTCGCCAATAGTAGGGGTGGGGGGTGCTGAGAATGAGCAAACCACCCGGCCTGAGTACCCGGTTGATCTCCTTGATGGCCTGCGCCGCGCCTTCCAGGTGCTCGATCACTTCCTGGAAGGTGACGCAATCCACCGACGCATCCGCGAGGGATAGGGCATAGGTGCTGGATCGTAAAAAACGACGCCCGGGATGCAGGAACTTGGCAATGCGCAGGTTTTCCGGGTCGGAATCGATGCCCACCACCTGCTTGTCCGGGTGGCGCTTGGCAAGGGCGTCGACAAAGGCGCCGCCGTAGCAGCCGATGTCCACCACCATGCCACCCTCCACCCAGTCCAGACAACGGCGCTGGCGATCCTCCAATCTGCCACCGGCAAATATCTGCCGGCACGCTTCCGCCGACACCGGCTGCCCATCCACGATGAAAGGTCCGTTATCCACGTCGCACATGTCTGAGAAAAATAGCGGTGAATTGTGGCGGCAACAGACGCAGCAGCCAAGCCGACACGGCAAAGGCAGACGCACCGATGACCAACTTCAATGCGAAGCCCTGCAAATCATGCAAAGGCAGCCAGCGATCCGCCAGGTAGAGCGGCACCCCCATCAGCAAGGCCGCGACCAAGACCCGCAACGGATAATTCAGACGGACCCTGAGCAGCCCATGTCGGGTAGCCATGGCCATGGCGAATGCGAGCTGGGTGGCGAAACCCAAGGTGGTTGCCACGGCTGCTCCCACTATGGTGTAGGTCGGGATCAGCAGGATATTGCCGACAAGATTAACGAGGAAAGCTAGCGCGGCAGACGCTGTGGCCAGATGCTGGCGATGTATCAACCCGAGGGAAACCTCGAAATAGGCCGCCAGCATGAGGCACAGATAGCCGAGCGCCACGAGGGCCATCAAGGGTGCGCCGGGCAGGAATTCCGGGGAGGCGAGCAGGGCCAGGACGTCCTCCCCCAGGATCAGCAGGCCGACCAGGCTGGGCAGGGACAGCACCAGGATGGAGGCCACGGAGCGCTCGAACAAGCGCTGCACCTCCTCGTGACGTCCCTGGTTGTGGGCCTCTGACGCGGTGCTGGCATACATGGTCCAGATCGGATTGACCAGGAATTGAACCGCGATGTAGCCGATCTGGTATACGAGCGAATAGATGCCGATTTCCTGGAGGGTGCCGTAGCGCACGAGAAAAAGACGATCCATGTAGCCCAGGCCCCACATGGCGAAGCCCGCCGGTACCAGGGGTAGGCCGAAACGGACCAGCTTGCCGAGCAAGGAGAAATCCGGCCTTGCCAGCCCGACCTGGCGCCCGATATAGACCGCGCAACCCAGTGCCACCAGCAGATCGGCCAACACGGCATAGAGGATCAAGCCTTCCAGAGGCACGGCCTGGTAAACCCCCAACGCCAGCGCGGCCAGGGAGATCAGCGCCTGAAGCGCCGCAACCGCGCCGAAGGCCCGCGTCTCGTTGCGTATGCGGAACCAGTTGCGCAGGCAGTTGAGGGCCAGGGTCACCAACAGCATCAGCCCCGCCAGATAGACGAAGCGCGCGAAGTCGCCCTTGCCATAGAACATGGCCGCGACCGTATCGGGAACGGACCCGATCAGGATGACCGCCCCGCAGGCGGTGGCCAGAATGGTCAGCAACCAAGCGGTAAAGAGCCGGCGCTGCTGGTGTAGCGACATGCCCGGCAGGTAGCGGATTATGGCGGAATCGGTGCCCAACACGATGAGCGGGGAGAGAGTCGCGGCGATGACGGAGGTTTGGGACCAGATTCCAAACTGCTCCGCTCCCAGATACTTGGTGAGCAGCGGCAGAATAATCAGGCCCCGGGCCTTGACTACCAGTTCCACTAGGGTCAGATAGGCCGCACCGCGGAAAAAGCTTTGACTCATGACAGGCCGCACCCGACTCAGCCAGCCTTGGCTGGATTGGCATCGGCCCACCCGTGCCGACCCCGGACGAAACCAATCAGGTGCGTGGCGCTCCGCAACAACCAGTGGCGCCATTCGAAGCGGTCGAATTGCACATGGCGCCCACCCCATTTTTTCTTGAAGCGACGGATGTTTTCCTCCTTGGGCGAGGCGGGTTGCGGCGCAACGCCGGCCAGGTTGAACGTGTGGCAACCAGCGCGCCTGGCTTCCAGGAACATCTCCCAGTGCAGGAGGTCCTGAGCGGGAAGCTTGCGCTCGATGGCAGCAGGCGCCACCCCGGAGGTGATTTCGGTGGCGACACCGTTGAACAGGTACATGCCCAGCGCGGCCAGCACCGTTCCGTCATTGGCCTCCGCCACGTAATAGCAGTACAGCTCGTGATGGCCGGGGTGTTCCCAGATCCGCCCTGCCGTCGCCAGATCCTCGTCGTGAGCCTCGGCGCCGCGTGTCCAGCCGAGATAGGGCAGCAGGAAGCTGTTCCGATAATCATCCCAGTCGGTCAGGGCGCGCACGTGGACCCCCTCCCGTCCGGCCTTCTTGATCCCCTTGCGGGCCGCGTGGTCGAGAGACATGAACAGCGCCTCCTCGTCCAGCCGCAGATCCACCAAATAGGTCGCCCAAGGCGTGGTCTCGTAACCACGGGCCGTGTATGCCGCGGCCAGCTGTCCGTCCCCGGCCAGCGGCGAAGACGGCGAGAGGCCGCTGGACCGAATGATGCGCACGCCCTGGCGCCGGGCATAACGGGACAGCCATTCGAGCAAGGCGTCCACCGCGGCGCAGGCCATGGAACCGTCCAGGATGACCGGACCATCGGAAAACTCGATCCGCCCCATGCCCACCAGGGTGGTGAGCACGCGCAAGGCACGGCCCTTGCCCGCGACAGACCGGTTAGAGTGGATGGCCAGCAGCATGGCCACCACCTTCTCCCCGTCGCGGACCGTCAGATAGAGCGGATGCCCCCGCCCCAGCGCCGCCATGAGCGAACCCCAGAAGGAAGATTGCAGCAGGCCTGCCTCGCTACCGGCCACGGCGAGGCTCGCATCCCAGTCCGGAGGCGGGACGTGGTGCATGCTGACGACGAGTCTCATGAGCGATAGGCGTCCCGGCCGTAGCCGTAATCCACCACCTCGTGTCCCGTCAGGAGAGCGTAGTAGAACAGGAAGGTATCCAGGCAGGTCTCCCAGGAATGATTGCGATGCACCCACTCCCGTGCCGACCGGCCGAGGGAGGCCAAGGTGGCGCTATCCGAGTGCGCCATAATGCATGCGTAGATCTCGTCCTCGGTGTAGGCGTTCAGCACGGGAGGCGGCTCCGAATAGACTATGGGCAGACAGGCACGATCCAGATAGAGCAGGACGGGCTTGCCCAAGGCCATGGCCTCGACGGCGATGCCGCCCAGCCCGCCCACATCGAACTGGTCCACCACCATATCCGCGCTGGCCATGGTGTCGAAGAATTCTTCCCGGCCCAGATGGGGCAGCCAGATGAAGCGCTGGGCGTGGGGACTCGCCTCGATCAGCTGCCGGGCGATAGCCCGGTCGGGACCTCGGTCGAGCATCAGGCATTCTGCATCCAGCCCTCCATCCAGGGCACGCAGGAAGGCGCGCAGGAAACGGTCGTTGCCCTTGGACGAGTTGCGGTGGCGGCCGTTGTCGGTGAGCCTGAAGTCGAGGTGGCTGGCGTGGAAGAAGCGCAGGCGCCCCGGTCTTACGACCTCCGGCCTCGGCTTGGGCAGCAGGTAGGGGTGGTGCAGGAAGGCGATGTTGTCGACGCGGTAACGCAGGATGTTCTTCAGGATGTGCGGATACGCGAACGCCGCATTGATGTCGCAGGTGCGCACGAAATAGCGGTAGAACCAGGCGATGGGGCTCGACTGCGCCAGCAGTTCGGAGAAGTCCGAGCCGGTGGGGTAGTTGAACACCGGCGGCAGCCCCAGCCAGCGGCGCAGCGGCCAGCGCCAGCGCAGGGCGAAGCCGAACGCGCCGGTGAAGGTCAGCACCATGCGCGAGGCACGCGCCAGGGCGACCAACTCCCCGGGTCCGCGGATGTGTACGACCTGCTCGGCGGCCAGGGTGGTGAAGAAGTCGCGCGGCAGGTCGATGGTGACCACGGAAGCGTCGCGCGCCTTCCGGGCCACGCGCACCCGGAGGCCGCGGCGCGCGAGGAACTCCCCCATCTGCAGGTCGTTGGCGCACTGGTCGCCGTAGATCAAGATGTCGTTCTCGGGATAGGCCATGGGGGCACGCCGGTTAGCCCGCAGCGACATGGAACAGTTCGTTCCAGGTGATGACGCGCGTCGCCGGCAGCCGAGGAGTCAACTCCGACCTCAGGCGTTCCCCAAAGGTATGCGAAAAGATCAGCAGATCGTCGGTCGGGTTCGCCAGCAGGCAGGCGCGCGGCTCCACCGGAACGGTGATACCGGGAAAATAGGTTCCCTGCAGTGTCGGGTTGTCGTCGAAAAAACGCAGGCCGCGAGGGGGCGCGCCGATCAGGCTGAGGGCGTTGACGGCGCGCGACGGCACGTAGATGCCGATGCTGCGGCCCGCGCCCGCCACGCTTTCAACGATCTTCCGCAGCCGGTCCAGCATCGGGCTCGCCAGGGCCCGATAGCGCGCCGCCCGTTGGCAACGCCCTGCGAAGTCGGCCGCGTGCGCTCCCGCCGGCGCGCCCTCCTGGGCGAAGGCATAAAGCAGACCGCCGAAGCCGGCCGACTCTATGTGGGACTCGCCAAGGCCGCAATACTGCAGAAGGGCGCCCAGGGTAGGCAGATCGAAGTAGCTCCAGTGCTCGTGGAACAGCATCGAGAGGTCGCCGTGCTCGACGTAGGGAGTGCAGTCTGGTACCGCTAGGGCCACGCGTCCCTGCGTGGCCAGGTGAGGCGCGATCTGGTCGAAGAGCTGCGCGGGATCCTCAAGATGCTCCAGAACGCAGTACAGGATCACGAGGTCAAACCGGCCCGATACCGCGGGGGTGGGAAAATAGTCGTGGACAATGTCCACGTCGTAGCGCGTGGCCCCGGCCGCACCCTGTGATCCGGGCTCGACGCCCATGACGCTCGCCCCCAGTTGCCGCAGCCTGTGCAGCAGGTAGCCGTTGCCGCAGCCGATCTCCAGTATGCGCATGCCAGCGTATGCGGCGGAGCCCAGTCTGCGGTCGAGAAAGGCCAGGAAATCGTCGGCGTAGCGTCGTCCGATGCCAACCTCGTCCATCATGCCGGTGATCTCGGAGCCCACCGCATAGGCCTGACGCAGCGCGTCGGACACGGTGCCGTCGGGTGCCTGGCAGAGCCGGCCGGTGACCTCGTCGATCGTCAGCGCGAAGGGCAGGCTGTCCGGCAGACCCGCCAGATTGGCGGGGGTTGGCAGCGGCCTCCAGATGAAGGGCAGGCGGCCCAGGTGCCAGGGGAAATCGGCGCGTTCGTTCATGGCATCAGGTCACTCGCCCGCACGACGCCGTCGGGCTCCACAAAGCGTTCCTGCAGGCCGCGCAGGATGTCTCCGCTGCGGTAGTCGAAGCGGTGCGGGATAAACTCGCCGAGCAAGTGCCTGCGAACCAGCACGTCGGGTTCATTGTAGCCCGCCAGGGCCCTCAGCGAGGTGGTGCCGGAGAAGCGCGGGTTGATCTCGAAGACGTACGGACGGCCATCCACGAGCCGACACTGGATGTTGACCGCCCCGCGACAGCCGAGGGCGAGGGCGATCTCCTCGCACGGCCCGGTGACCTCGGGGTAGCGGTCCAGGCGGCCCTGCGAGATGCCGCTGCTGACCACCAGCGCGGGGCCGAAGCGGTCGTCTCCGGTGCGGTTGGGTACGCGCAGCCGGTTGCCCAGCCCGCTCAGGATGGTGCGGCGAATGGCGACGGAATTGATGAGTTCGCCCTGCATGGAGAGCAGGACCCCGACGGTGTACTCCGCATCGGCCCTGCCTACATACTCCTGGGCGACGATGCGCGGGTGGTAGGCGAGCAGATAACGCCCGAGAAAATGCAGTTCCTCCCGGCTCTGGGCGATATGCACGTTGGCGGAGCCGCCCCCGCTGTGCGGCTTGAGAATGGCTGGCATGAAGTCGACCTGCTCCAGGTCCGCAACGGAAGCGATTTCGCGCGAGCGGGGGCTCAGCAAGCCGCGACTCGCCAGAAAGCGGGCGGTGGCCAGCTTATCCAGGCAGGTGCGTATCACCTCGGACGGATTCATGGGTACCAGGATGGCGGCGTCTTCGAACGCCCCGCGCCGTTCGCTGATGACGCGCAGCTCGGGTTCGGAGCCGCAGAACAAGGCGCGCACCCCCTCGGTTTCGCACACGGCCTGGAGTTGAGGGATGTAGGCAGGGTCACCAGCAGGAGGGACCTCATACGCCTGATCGACCTCCATCAGCCCCTTGCTCACGCTTGTGACGTCCGTGCCGATGATCCGGTAGGGCGTCCGGGCGAGGCGCAAGGCCTTGACGATCTGTTCCCCCACGCCGCCGCCGCCGACCCCAGTGACCAATACCGCGATGCGCGCGCTCATGTCACTACGCTCCGGTGTCGGCGGCTTGCGCCGGGTCAGGGCCGGTCCGACGCAGGCATTCGGCCACGGCCAGATGCATGCGCTCGCCGTAGTCCGCGATCACCCGTTCGGCATCGAAGGGTACGCGCAGGATGCGTGCGGCCCTACTTTCCGTGTCGTAGACGGCACAACCCGCAAGGTTGCCGCGGTCGCGCGGCAGGCCGCACGAACCCACGTTGACCACCTGGACGTCCCCGGCACGCGCCTGGAAGGGACGGTGCGTATGGCCCATGAAGACGCAGTCGTAGGGCAGGCCGGCGAAACGGGACAGATCGGCGTCCGGATAGACGTAGCCGTCAGCCGGTGCCCAGGGGCTGCCGTGGAAAAATGCGAGGCGGCGGCCGGACTCCGTCACCTCCAGGGAAGGGCCGTGCCAGCCGCAGATGAAGGCGTGTTGAGTGGCATCCAGGGCGCGCCTCGCCTCGCTCAGGCGGTAAACCCGGTCGCGATGCGGCGACAGGGGCAAGGTTCCCAGCAGCATCTCCTCGTGGTTGCCACGCAGGCAGATGGCATTCATCCGCCCCAGCCGGCCGAGTATCGGGGCAACATCCGGCATGTAACCGACGGCATCCCCCAGATAGAAGATGCGTTCCACACCCTCTTGCGCGAGCCGGCTTGCACAGGCGGAGAACCCATGAAAGTTACCATGGGCGTCGGACAGGAGGCCGATCAGCATGGGGCGGCAGCCGATCGGCGGGCCCATTCGCGGATGCCCGACGCCAGGTCGACGGCGGGCCTCCAGCCCATTTCGACGTGGGCCTTGGTGATGTCGACCGCGACGCGATGATCCTCCTGAGGATCCGCTTCGCCGGAGGCGAGGACCCGGCTGCGACAGCCGGGTACGCCAGCCACCGCCAGCAGGGCAAGCTCACGCATGGAGGTAGGCACGCCGCTGGCGATATTGAAGATGCCGCACGCCCGGGTGTCGACGAGGGCCAACCGCACCGCCTGGGCGACGTCCGAGGCGGCGACGAAGTCCTGCGTGCGGCGGCCGCTTCCGTGGAAGCGGATGTCCTGGCCCTGTAGCGCCTGGGCGAGGAACAGGCGCAACACGTTGGCGGTGCGCTGGCCGGGGCCGTAGGGGGAACTGACCCTCAGGCACACACACCTTGCCGCTTGGCCGAGGCAGTCCGACTCACCTTCGAGCTTGGCACGGGCATAGGGGCTCTGGGGACAAGGGGCGGATGATTCCCGCCATGGCAACGGTGCCGTGCCGTAGACGCTGACGCTCGAAAGGTACACCAGTGGGCATGCGCGCTCGGCCGCCAGATCGAGGACGCACCGATCCATGCGCCGGTTTTCCAGCGCGATCTCGTCCGGGGTCATCGCCTGTCCGGGGCGAGGAAAGACGGCGGCGCAATGGACCACCGCGTCGAAGCTCGATGCGCCCAATATCCGCCGCGCCTCATCCCCGGTCAGGTCGGCGAAGAGAGCGTCGGGAGCGGGAGCGTGCGGGCCCGGGTGGCGGTAGAGGGGCGTGACATCCAGGCCTGCGCGGTTCAGGGCGGCCACGCTCGCCTGGCCGATCAGTCCGGCCGCCCCGGTCACCAGGATGCGCATGTCAGGCGCTCACGCAACGCAGCAGCGCGCAGCTGACGGATTCGACGGCCGTGCCGCCCATGTCGGGGAAGAGCGGAAGGGCAAGCCCCTGCCGGCAAAGCCTGCCGGCGGCGCCCCCTTCCAGTCGGCGGGCCTCGTCCGGATAGCGGGCCAGGAAGTGGGGCTGGACATGCAAGGCCTGGGCCCCCTGGTTGCTTTCGATGCCCGCTTCCTTGAGTTCGGACATCACCCGCCCGCGGTCCACGGCGGAAGGGAGAACGACCATGAAGGTCTGCCAGGCATGGCCATCCACCCGCGCCGGCAGCGCTATGCAGCTGCCTTCCAGGGCCTGCCGATAGCGGGCCTGCAGGCCCTCGCGCTCGGCGATCCAACCATCCAGGCGGCGCATTTGGACCCGCCCCAGGGCGGCCTGGAAATTGGTCATGCGGTAGTTGAGCCCGGCCAGAACGAATTCCATGCCGAGTTGGCCGCGTCGCATGCCGTGGTTGCGCAGCAATGCCAGTCGCTCCACAAGTTCCGGGTCGCGCACGGCGATGGCGCCGCCCTCGCCAGTGGTCAGGCTCTTCCTGGGGTGAAAGGAAAAGCAGCCGGCCGCGCCGAAGGTGCCTGCCAACCCGCCAGCGCAGCGCGTGCCCAGGGCGCAGGCGGCGTCCTCCACCACTACCAGCCCATGGCGGCCGGCCAGATCCATCACCGCGGCCATGTCAATCGGGCAGCCGAATTCGTGCACCGGCATCACGGCGCGCAGCCGTTCAGGTCCGTCCCAGCGGGCGATGGCCTCGGCGAGCCCGTCGGGGGTGACGTTGTAGGTCGAGGCATCCACATCCACGAACACCGGCCGGGCGCCGACCAGTTCCACCGCGTTGGCGGTGGCCGGAAAGGTGAAATCCGGGACCAGCACCGCGTCGCCGGGCCCAATGCCCATGGCTAGCAGGCTCAGGTGCAGGGCGGCCGTGCCCGAAGAAACCACGAGAACATGGGGCACCCCCAGGTAGGCGGCCAGTTCCGTCTCGAACGCCTCGCATTCCTCCCCGTGCACCAGCTTGCCACTGCGCAGCACACGCTCGACGGCGGCGCATTCGTCATCGCCGACCAGAGGACGCGCGAGGGGAATCATGCGGACGAACTGGATGTGAAAATGGCGGGCAATTCGGGCAGGTCGTCGAGGCGCTTGCGGTACCAGTCGGCAGTACGGCGGATGCCTTCCTCCAGATCGACCTGGGCCATGAAATCAATCAGCTCCCGGGCCTTGCCCGTGCTGGGAATGCGCAATTCGATGTCTGCGGACAGGGCGTCGCGGAAGACAATGCGCGATTTGGAGCCCAGCACCCGACAGACTGCCTCCGCGAGACCGAAGATAGTGGTCACGGCACGAGCGTTGCCGATGTTGAATGACTCACCGACGGCGCGTGAATGGGTCAGTGCCCTCATGAGCCCCTCGATCATGTCGTCGATATAGCACCACGCGCGTATCTGGCTGCCATCACCGAAGATGATGATATCCTCGTCGCGCAACGCCTTGCGGATGAATATCTGGATGGCGCCCTCGCCCACCTGGCCAGGTCCGTATACGTTGAATGGACGGATTGTCACAGTTGGCAGCCCATGCTGCCGGTAATAGGCATGGGCGAGATGCTCGCCAGCCAGTTTGCTAACCGCATAGGTCCAGCGTGCCTCCCCCACCGCGCCAGTGACGGTCTGGTCGGCCTCCTCCACCTTGAAGGCGTGGGAGCCAAAGACCTCGGAGGTGGAAAAGTCCAGGAAGCGCTCCACCGTGCCAGCCCGGTGCGCGGCCTCCAGCGCATAGGCAGTGCCCAGCATGTTCACGCGCATGGTGTTGACGGGATTCCTGACCGTGCTTTCTATACCGGCGATGGCGGCCGCGTGCACCACGATATTAGCCCCCTGCATGGCCTGTTCGAGCGCCGTGGCGTCCAGCACGTTGCCCTGCACAAGGGTCAGATTGCGATGCCCGACCAGTCCCGAACCGCTAAGGGCGTCACGCTGCAGCGTGTCGAACACGACGATCTCGTTGTCTTCGATCAGCCGTGTTGCCAAGCTGGTGCCGATGAAACCCGCGCCTCCGGTAATGAATACACGTTTGTTCCTAAGCATATCCATGCTATGTGTGCCTCAAGTTGATAGTCCTAGCCGCCTGTTCACCAAATGTTCAAAGCGCTTCCAGCAGAGCCTTAACAACAAAGTCCTGGTCGCCCTCGTCGAGATAGGGGTGCATAGGCAGACTCATCACCCGACAGGCCGCCCGTTCGGCCACCAGGAAACGGCCCGTGGGCTGGTTGAGCCAAGAGAAGGCCGGCTGCAGATTAAGCGGCACCGGATAATGGACAGCGGTGGGAACGCCGCGCTCCTTGAGCTTCGCCTGCACGCGTTCCCGGTTCTCGACCTCCACCGTGTACTGGGCATAGACGCTGGTGTTGTAGGGCTCGACATGGGGCACACCCACATGGCCCCTGAGCAAGCGCGTATAGCGTGCGCCAATGCGGTCGCGCGCCTCCAACTCATCGGGCAGCACGTCCAGCTTGGCCAGCAGGATGGCTGCCTGCAGGGTGTCGAGCCGACCGTTAACGCCGACCAACGGATGATGGTAACGGCGGTCCTGGCCATGCACCCGTATCTGCCGCATCCTGGTAGCCAGGGCATCATCGTCGGTGAAACAGGCGCCACCATCGCCATATCCACCCAGTGGCTTGGAGGGGAAGAAACTGGTGCAGCCGATGGTGGAAAGCGAGCAGGACTGACGGCCCTGCTTGTAGGTGGCGCCCAGGCTCTGGCAAGCGTCCTCGACGACCGGCAAGCCGTGGCGCACAGCGATCGCGTCGATGGCATCGAATTCCGCGCACTGGCCATACAAGCTCACGGGCATGATGGCCCGCGTGCGGCTTGTGATCGCAGATTCGATGAGCGCCGGATCAAGGTTGTAGGTATGCGGATCAATGTCCACGAACACCGGTTTCGCACCCAGCAGGGCAATCATTTCGCCCGTGGCGATGAAAGTGAACGGTGTGGTGATGACCTCGTCACCATACCCGATACCAAGAGCCATCATGGCTATAAGCAGGGCATCCGTACCGCTGGCCACCGCAATGCAGTGCCTCACCCCGACATACTCAGCCAGCCGTGCTTCGAGTTCTCCAACCTCTGGCCCCATGATGTACTGGCCATGTTCAAGCACCGCATCGATACGCGCCCGAATGGGATCGCGCAGGCGCGCATACTGCGCCTTCAAGTCGATGAATTCGATTGCCATCAGGAACCCACTGCTTTCTGCATCCGGCATCAGGCAGGACGGCAAGCCCCGTCCATGACCCGGTAGTGGGCACAGCACTCCCCACAGGTCACGTCATGCCCTTCAGGCAGACGTACACCGCACCGGCACATCCAGCCAATGCGCCGTGCCGGGTTGCCCACCATCAAGGCGTACGCCGGCACATCCCGCGTCACCACCGCCCCTGCGCCGATGAAGGCATACTCGTTAATGGTGTGGCCACAGACGATGGTGGCATTGGCACCGATGCTGACGCCACGCCTGACCAATGTAGGTTTGTATTCGTGCTTGCGCGAAACGTGTGCGCGTGGATTGACGACATTGGTAAAGACCATGCTGGGCCCACAGAAGATGTCGTCCTCCAGGGTGACATCGTCATATATGGAGACGTTGTTCTGCACCCGCACGTTGTTGCCGATCACCACGCGATTGCCGACGAAGACGTTCTGACCGAAGGAACAGGTCTCGCCGATCTTGGCACCGCCGCTGATGTGCACCCAATGCCAGACCTTGGTGCCGGCACCCAGGCTTGCACCCTCGTCGACGATCGCCGTGGGGTGGATGAAGGTTTCTGGATCGGACAACTCAATACTCCAGTGGCAGGGAGATGCGTCGTCCATCACGCGCGGCACGGTACATGGCGATTAGCACCTCCAGGGAACGTAATCCCTCCCGTCCGTCGGTGTCTGGCTCGGCATCGCCTCGCAACACCTTGATGACGTTGTCGTAGTAAAGGGGGTGACCAAAGCCATAGACCGAGGTGGTCTGGTAACTGGCGTCCTTGACCAACTCATCATCCGGGTCGGCATCGGCAAATTCCCAGTGCTGGATCTCGTTTACCGCCACCCCCCCCATGCGCACCGTTCCCTTTTCGCCGATGATGGTGATGGACCCCTCCAGGTTCTTGGGGTAGGTCAGCATGGTGACGTTGACGCTCCCCATGGCCCCGGAGCGCCAGCGCACCAGCGCCACGCCGCTGTCCTCCACCTCGATGTTCCTGGCCAGGGTACCAGTAAAGGCTTGCACGCTTTCTACAGGTCCGATCAGCCAATCCAGCAGGTCCACATAGTGACTCGCCTGGTTCATGAAGGCGCCGCCGTCGAATTCCCATGTGCCCCGCCAGGCATCGCTGTCGTAGTAGCTCTGCGGGCGAGTCCAGAATACGTTGATGGTGACCATGTAGATACGGCCGAAACGCTTCTTGTCCACCGCCCTTTTGAGCAGTCGCAGCGTGGCGTTTCGCCTGTTCTGCTTGACAACGAAAAGGCGTACACCGGCAGCATCACAAGCCTGCACCATACGCTTGCCATCCTCCCAGCGGGTGGCCATGGGCTTCTCAGTCATGACATGACAGCCGCTCGCTGCAATTTCTATGGTTTGCTCGGGATGCAGGCCGCTTGGCGCAGCGATAACCACGATATCCGGCCCAGTCTCTGCGAGCATGCCGGAGAGATTTCCGAATCCCGCAGCACCTGTGGTGGAAACTGCCTGTTCGAGCCGCTGAGGGTTATTGTCGCACACACCAACCAGTTCTACATTGTCCCGATGCTGGTGCATTGCGCCGAAGTGGTTCTTTGCGATGCGACCGCAGCCCACCAGGGCAAAGCGGATTCTACGATCCATAATGGCCGGTTTGGGCTGAAAACTCATGCCTTGGTCACCTCATGCCGACGTTGGAATCAGGAATGGAGCGCGTCATGCAACTTGTCACTCCCTGCATCATTGTTAGCGCCTAACCAGAGAATCCCGCGCGCCTGTTAATTCCGGCTGCAGCGGAGGATTGCTCGACATGCGGCAATACCGCAAAAGATATGTGCTTTCAGACGGACCACACCGCTTAAGGCGTGGCGATTCTAGCATGCCGGAAGCTCTTTTCTGGCCGCCAGCACATCAACTCTATACGAACAAAGTCCCCAGCCTGTGCGGAATGCCCAAAGTTGTAGAAAGACTCATCACAAGCACGGCTTATAGGTCAGCGTTCATCCTCGGACAGTCCTGCTGATACCCGCAGATATTCCTCATCAGCCGAGCACTTGGCGGAAAATAAATGTGCGTTCGCCCGCATCCTGGCCGCATCCCAATCCCACCAGGCCAGCTGCCGTATCCGTGCCTCCAGCTCCGGGGTGAATCGCTTGCGTATCGGCCGTGCCGGGTTGCCAGCGGCAACGGTATAGGGAT
>Ga0233425_10003280_pt1 | contig 29732 bp, 31 predicted proteins | sample Watercolumn_Towu_2_FD_181712 | JGI IMG/M metagenome (GOLD analysis project Ga0233425, IMG submission 181712) | Freshwater microbial communities from Lake Towuti, South Sulawesi, Indonesia - Watercolumn_Towuti2014_140_MG | ecosystem: Environmental > Aquatic > Freshwater > Lake | place...
TTCCAGCTTCAGCTCACGAGGGTATTGCTGCATTCCCTTCTTCCCTGTCATAAAAAAGCTCCTCCTGCTCTATTTTCTCACAGGAGGGGCTTTCTTGTTTCGTGTCTCGTTTTAGGGGGTCAGTTCAAAATCCAGGAGCTTTTTGGTATTAATAACTCTTGCCGCTTGCATTCATTTCGGCGATGAATTTATCACGGTTGGCAGAGCGTGCGGTCTTCCCACTGGAAGTTTTTACCAACCAGTGCTTGCCCACAACGTGCACATAGCGCAGTGCCACCGACGATCCGCGTGTTACCACTGCTCGTATGGCATCCGAGATCTGCAGCCGTTCCACCGGATCGTCACTATCCACCTCGACAACCATGACCACATCTTCCGTACCATTTTGATCATTGAAGACGCCAAAAGCTGAAGCGCGGCCGGCATGGACGCCTTCGACCTCATAGGCCAGCAGTTCGAGGTCCTGCGGATAGATGTTCTTGCCACCGACAATGATCAAATCCTTCTTCCGGCCGTTGATGAACAATTCCCCATCAACCAGATACCCGTAGTCGCCGGTCAGGTACCATTCACCCAAAAAAGCCTTTCGGGTCGCATCCTGGCGGTGATAATATCCGGTCAACATGCAGTTGCTTTTCACGGCGATCTCACCGACGAGACGGTCAGAAAGGGTCGCCCCGTGTTCGTCAACGATCTTGACCTGCGTGTTCTCGATCGCCTTGCCGGCCCCGAGCATGCGCACAGAGGTTCGATCCCCGGACGCAGGACGGGCGATCTTCTCCACCTGGAGACTTTCCCGATCGATATCTTCAAAAACAACCGGTGAATCCAGACCGCCCTGGGTGACAGCGAAAACATTCTCGGCCATGGCGTAACAGGTGGCCAGTGCCTCGTACCGAAGGCCATGCGCCTTGAACCGTTCGTAAAATGCCTGATGACTGTCCCAGCGCATTGGTTCCGAGCAATTCGAGATCGCCCGCCAGGAGGAAAGATCCACTCCGACCAGGTCACGATCCCGTACCTTCTGGGCACAGAAATTGTAGGCGAAGTTGGGAAGCCATGACAGGGTACCCTTGTATTTTGATACCGCCTGAAACAACCGATACGGGGCGCGCACCCACTCGAACGGGGACATCAGCACGAGCGGATACCCGAGCAAGATCGGCATCAACCAGCAGGCGATCAGGCCCATGTCATGATACAGGGGTAACCACGAAACGAACACATCCCCATCCCGGAGTTGGATCGCCCGGGAATAACTTTCCAGCTGGTTCAGAACCGCTCTGTGGGTCAGGGCGACGCCTTTTTGCAGGCCTGTCGTTCCGGAGGAATGCTGCAACAGGACGATCTCATCCGGCTCCCGCTGAAGGCCATCCATGACGGTGAAATCCACAGCGCGCGGACCCAAAGCCTGGTCGCTCACGATCACCGCCCGAACGGAATCCTCTCCCGGTTTCAGGGCGGTCCGCACTTCCGTTTCGAATTCCCGGTAGGTGACGATCGTTGTGGGCCTGGTAACGGAGATCAAAGCCGCCAAGTCCGCCCGGTATCGCTCCGGAAGGAGCTTTTCCGTCAGGAAGGGCATGATCGAAGGGATCGCTCCAGCCAATACCGCGCCAAAATAAGCGTAGAGCATGTCGCGGCCATGCTGCAGGATCAGGAGCACGACATCCCCAGGCTTTACCCCGGCCTGTCTGTACGTATCGACATACCCGGCGCTCCCCTCCATCAGAATGCGATATGAAATTGGCAAGTCCTCCTTGCCGGAGGCCAGCAAGGTGATGGCGATCCGCTCCGGGGACTGCTGGTAATACTGTTCCAGTTGTTCGGTGAAATTTGTCATCCCTGGCGTGCCTGAATGAATGCGGTCAGCTGGGAAAGGGTATCGAAGGTTGAGGCATTCAACTCGGAGTCGTCGATGTGGACACCGTAATTGTCCTCCACAAAAAGCGCCAGATCGACCAGATGGAAGGAATCGATCAGCCCACTCGAAAGAAGCGGCTCATCCTTCCCGAGGGAGCGGTCGGGCTGCCTGAGAAACTCCGAGGCGATGTATTTACCAAGCTGTGAAAGCATCTCTTCCGTCATACGCATCTCCTTCAAATAGATAATTCAGGTGCCAATTTTACCTGATGTTCATCCGGTTCAAGCAACAGGCTATTTATTGATCCAGGCGCCACCTGTTACAAAAATGTAATCAGGATCCTGAATAGCAGACAAGGCGGTGACTGGAGTCGTTTGGAACGCCGGCGACTCCGACACGGAGAGACGGATCGTATACTGACCATCCTGCCAATCGGTTCCCATCCAGGCGAGTCCGCTGGCGTCGGGGGACCAAACCAGGACCGGATCGAGCAGCACAGCCGAGGGCAGCTGTCTGGTGAGGTACCCGGGAAGTTCGACAAGGAAATTCAACCCGTCCGTCACGCGGCCGGAATAATCGCTGCGGACGGCTTGATGCACGGCGATCCAGTTGCCATCCGGTGACCACGCAAATGCCTCCAGCAAGTCACCCGGTAGTTCGAAAAGGCGGTCCCCTCCCCCGTTCAGACCGGCGAAGGCAAGCTCGGTATCGTTTTCGCCGGTCAATGTCCGATACGCCAGTAATCCACCATCCGGCGCAAGCACAGGCTGGGTCATCGCCAATTCCTGGGTCTGCCCGGTCTGGAGATCGGTCAACCAGAAGGCTTGGGGGGTACAAATGCCATATCCGCTGCAGGATCCACTGGCCCAGGTTAGGCGCGAAGAATCGGCGATCGACAATAACTCAAGCGGAGCTGCGTCCGGCTGCAACACCACCTCGGCAGCACTTCCAGAACGGCTAGCCCGGGCGATTTCCAATCCAGCGTTCCCATCCTGAATGAACAGGAATTGCCCGTCCGGCAGGACCAGGGTGCTTTTCATACTGTTCGAGAAGAAGGAATCGCTGATCAATACGGGAGCACCGTCGATCAAATGGAAGAGCCTGGGTCCCCGGTTGACCAGCAGACTGCGGCCATCGGTGGAGGCACCGCGGAAATCCCATCCCGGAGACAATACAGGAACCAGTTGATCTGTGCCAAGATTCAACAGGTAGATCCCTTCGGACTGATATTGCCCACCCTGTCTGGATGCCATGCCGAAGATCAGGGAATCTCCAGCCGCCAGTGCATTAAACTCGTTCGGGAGCGCCGGCGTCAGCACATCAGATCCGACGGGTGTTGGCGCCTGTGTTGGCGCAACCGCGACAGCTTGTCCCGCATTGCGCAAGCCCCGCCAGACCGAATCGAGCGCTTGCAAGCCGGTGAAGCTGCGCACGTTCCAACCATCGGTCGAGATATGGAAACCGTCGTTGCGAGTCGAGTCGAGTCCATGATTGGGCAGGTTCTGGACAGCCAGCCAGAAATTCCACAACGGCAGGTCATACTCATGGGCAAGGCGGGCTGTCGCCAGGTTGATGCTGTGGTCGCCTTCCACATTATCGGCCTTGGTGGCCAGGATCGGGACCGCACCGTGCGCGATGATGGTGTCAATGATCTGGCGCATATAGCTGTCGTATTGCTGCACCGTCCGCCCATCCCACCAGACCTCAAAGCTGACGAAAACGATCGACGGGCGCGTCACCCGCAATTCGCATTCGAGCGGGTTCTCCCCGGCCAGACAAAACTCCGGATTCGCCCAAAGCGGGGACAAGACCGTGGCAGCATTGAACCCGCCTTTGACTGCCTGCCCATCCGTGTTGAAATAACCGGAAAACTGGTCGATGGTTTCCTGGAGATACTGGTAATCTGCGCCAAGATTGTAACGATCCGGCTGGTCGAAGAAACCCATGAAGGCTTCCCTGATGTTCTGACAATCCCCGACCTTCGAAAATGCGCGCGGATCGTTTCCCAGGACCAACCCTTGAGCGTAGATCTCGATCGCCCGGCCGGTGGCTTCAGGAACGACCGGCCATTCCTGCCAACGTTCCGGCGGCAGGCGCAGGTCCGCAGTCGCCGTTGGTTGCGGGGCGAGGGTGGGTGCGATGATGGCGGTCGGGGGTGGGGCCAGCTCGGCGGTCGGGCTGGCCAGCTCTTCCACGGTCTGCTCGGGGATCGGGGTATTTCCCGATCTCGCGCAAGCCGACAGACTCAATGCAAAGAACAGTGCAATGAATTCTCTTCTCATGGGGCAACGCTCACGGCGTTCCGCACCGCATCCAGGGCCTGCAGCGCGGTCAGGTTTCTCCAGGGCCAGCCAGCCGCCATACGATTGACGTCGTCGAAATAGCTGCGCGCCTGGGTCAGGTGAAAGCCATCCCCGGTCAGGCCATGATAAGGCAGCGGATATGCAGCCGCCCAGAAATTCCACAGGGGAACCCGATAGTCGTATGCGATCCAGGCAACAACAGCATTGATCCCGTCGCCGTGGTCCAGGTTGTCCGCCCGCGTCGCCAGGATCGGGATGACTTTTTGCGAGAGAACCGATTCCACGATCATGCGCATGTATTGATCGTATTTTGCCAGATCGCCGGACCAGGATTCTTCCATGCTGATGATCGCGTAACTGGCATTGTGCACGCGCAGCTCGCAGGCCAGTGGAGTTTCTCCGCTGCTGCACTCGGCCGGCCTGGGGGTCAGGGTCCAGAAAGGATTCTGGACCGCGGCGACATTCATGCCGCCGTGTACGGCCAGGCTTTCGCGTGACCAGGAACCGGCAAATGCGTCGATCGTCGGCTGCAAGTACGCATAAGCGTCGCCGAGTCGATACTCACCCGGATCGTCAAACATGGCCAGGAAATATGTGGTGATGTTCTGGCAGTCACCGATCTTGGAGAAGCGGGTCGGATCGCGTCCGGCCGCCAATCCCGCCTGGAAAATGGCGTTCATTTCCTCCGGAACCACAGGGACGACCGGAAGCTCGCGCCAGTCGCCGAGCGGAGGCAGGTCCGTGGAGGCCGCAAGCGGCGTTGGCGTCTCTCCCTCCGGGATTGTCGTGACGGCCGTGGCTGTCGGGTTGGGGACCGACGGAACCGGACCCGGCTGCGCGGGCGTGCAAGCGGTGAGCAGGAGCAGCAGGAGCAGGATGCGGGATCTCATCAAGGGCAACGGGTCTCGAGGATGGCACCGGCCAGCGCATCCGCCAGGAGCGCTTCCCCGGCCGGGGTCAAATGAATGGCGCTGTTGGTGAATTGGTCGGCAGGGACAAGATTCCAGAGATCGACGTAGTTCCAATCCGCCGTGCCGGCTGCCTGTTGCATCAATAGGCGATACTGGTCGTATGCCCAGCGCGGATAGAAAAAGTTATAGCGTATGTCGCTGTTCGCACCCGAACTAACCAGCATCGGTTCGTTGAAGACCAGCACCGGGACGGTCCCGGCCGCAGCCGTGCCTGCATCCAACGCGAAAAAGGCCAGCGCCGAGGGATCCAATTGCGGGCCAACCAGATCATGAAAGGATGAATCCGCCTCCAGGTCGACCTGTGCCGGCTGGTAGTCCAGCGGATAGACCTGGTCGACGCCAGTCGCAGCCCACATCACGCCGTACAACTGAAGGCGGACCAGGTCGGCCAGCGATCGGCGCTGCCCGATCAGTGTGTTCTCCCAGAAGGACCTCCGCACCAGGTCCGGAGAGTTCGGATCCAGGGGTAGATCGTACCTGGCGATCAGCTCTGCAACCCTGGCCGCGTTCTCGGAGACCAACGGTGAGGTCAGCTGTTTGTCGGCCGGCAGCGCTTCGAGAGTCACGCCCCAGACGATCAGGTCCGGGTCGTAGCGCATGGCGGCATCCAGCAGCATCAGGTCCTTGGTGATCGAGAGCGTTGGATAACCGAGGTTGTACACGCTCGCTGGTTTCCCGCATACGGTCAAGCGCATTGAGTCCAGCTGGCCAGCCAGGGTCTCATCCGGCCGCAGGAGAGTCCCCCAGACGGACGAATCTCCCAGCAGGATGATGCGAAATTCATTCCCGGATTTTTGCCGCCAATCGATCTCGTGAGACGAGAACATCGCGTTCACGTCAAAGAGGGAGAGGTTGTATGCGTTCGCGGAGTCTTCCCCGAAAGGCAGCCGCTTCCGGCCAGGGAAGACCAGGTTATAGAGCGAGAATTGTTCCCTGTTCCCGACCGACCGGTTGCCGGCCCAGACGCCATACAGCAGGGTCAGGAGCACAAAAAGGATCAATCCTTTAAGGATCGCGTTTCTTGCTTCCTTGCCTTGAAGATTCATCTACTCTGTTCCTGTCGTGACATAGCGCCAGACCGCATCCAGGGTCCGCAGGGCATAATAACTGCGCAACCCCCAGGTATCCGGGCTCAGGTAAACACCCGGCGGTTCGCGCTCCATATCCAAACCATGGTTTGGAATGCGGTCGCTCGCCAGCCAGTAATTCATCAGGGGAATATCGTACGCGAAAGCCACCTCGGCGGTCACCCGGTTGATGCGATGATTCCCTTCCACGTTGTCTGCCTTGGTGGTCAGGATCAGGATCGCACCGGCAGCAATGAGCTGATCGACGATCTGGACCAAGTAACCCTTGTAGGCTTCCTCGGATGCGTCAGCCCGCCAGTTCGTTCCCAGGTTGACGAAAACGATCATCGGATGGTAGATGCGCAGCTCGCAGGTCAGGGGACTCTCTGTCGGATCGCAGCGTTCCGTATCCGTCCACAGTGGATCCAGCACGGAGGGCGCGCTGAGGCCGTCGCGCACGGCGACACTATCGTGTTCTAAGGAGGATCGAAAAATAGCAATCGTTTCCTGAAGATACTGTTCATCTGCGGGTAATGAATACCAATCCGTTGAGTAAACGCCAAGGAACACTTCAGGCTCGCTCTGACAGTCGCCGACAACCGAGTATGTGTTCGGGGTCATGCCCAGGACCAGGCCCTGTGCATAGATCTCCCGCACGCGTGGACTGGGAAACGGCACGATCGGCCAGGAGGACCACTCGCGCGGCAGCGGGCGGGTGTCCGGGGTCGCGGTCGCAGTGGTGGTCGCGGTGAAATCGGGCGTAAATGTGCCGGTGGGCAGCTGCGTGGGGCTCTCTGTCTCGGTCGGACTCGGGATCGGCGTTTCCGTTGATATCGGTTGCGCAGGGGCTACGGTTCTCGTGCAGGCAGCCAGCAGGACTCCGATCGAAAGGACCCAGACCGATCCTGCTTTCAAGACCCACCTCCCCCGAAAAGCAAAGCAAAGATCCGTAACGAGGATGAAAGGTCCGGCAGGGCGAAGAAAACCCAGCCCAGGGCGACGTAGTGGAATGTAGCCAGGAGGCTCACGCCGTTCAGCAGCCTCTGGACCGCCGGCGAGGAAACCGCAGGCCGGGTCTTGCGCCATTCCGCCCAACGATTGTGGACGAATAAACCGGCACCGTGCCACAAACCCCAGAGAACGAAATTCCAGGTCACCCCGTGCCAGAGCCCGATCAGGACCATCGTCGATACCTGGGTGATCAGGATCATGGCAGACATCGGCAGCGGGCACCTGCTGGTGCGCAACGAGCGGGTCAGCGGGTTAAAGAAGTAAGCCCGGAACCACTGGGTGAGGGTCATATGCCAGTTGTTCCAGAACTGGGTCAGGTTCGTTCTGCTCAACGGCCTGTTGAAATTCTCCGGTAATTTAACGCCCAGCAGTTGTCCCATGCCGAGCGCCAGGTCGGTGTACCCGCTGAAGTCAAAGAAGATCTGACAAGCATAGGCGTACAGCATTACCCAGGTCCAGCCAGCGGCGGTCACCTGGGTGGCATTGCTTGCGTTGAGCGAGATCATGGCCAGCGAATCCGCCAGGACGAATTTCTTGAACAGGCCAAGCAGGATCCGCCAACCTGCCTGCAGGTAGGCGGACGAGGAAACCCTTTCCTCGACATGCAGGTCTTTGATGAACCGCTCGAGCCGGTCGATCGGACCTGCGGCCAGGGTCGGGAAGAAGATCACGTAGACGATAAATTCGTCCAGGCTGACCGGGAAGGTCCGTCCGGTCTGCCGGTCGCGCAGGACATGCAGAAGGCGGAAAGCGATATAGGAGAATCCGAGCCAGCGTAGATCCAGGCTGCTGGCTGTCTGGATGGACTGCTGGTTCAGCGAACGGAGCAGTTGGCTGGCTTGCAGGCTGAGCGCGGGAACCTTCAGAACGGTGAACAGGACCAGCAGGATCACAACCGCGAGGGAACAAGCGATCCGTCCATCCTTTCGCGACAGCGTCAGGAAAACGCCGCCAGAAAAGAGGCAAAGGATCGCCAGGATCACCGAGAGCAGGGACGGCGTCCGCGAGGCCTGCATGGGAAAGTCGAGACCCAGATTCCTGCCTGCCGCCAATATCAGGACGATCCCGACCAGGATGGAGATCGCCGGCCAGTTCTCGCGCCAGACCGATCCTGCGCGGGTCCGATACAGGGACCAGACAAGGACCGTCAAGGCCAGCGTCGTTGTCGGCAGCCAAAAATCCATGCCCCGGATCGGCACCACCGGTTGCAGGATGAAGATCGCCAGAACGCTGGCAGAGAGGTATGCCAGGGTCCTGGCACGCCCGCGCGGCAAAATGCCCAGCAGCAACGCAGCCGCTACTAGAATCAGGAGAGTGGTGATCGTCACTAGAATCCCTGATAGATCCAGGAGGGTGAACTGCTGGCGGTCATGATCACGAGGCCGATCAAAATGACTGCCAGCAGAACGGCCCAGAGATCTTCACGCTTGAAAAACGGGATTTTCATCTGTAACCGCAAACCAGCCAGTTTCCACCCTGCTGGATGACCTGGTAGGTCCTGACCGAGAGATCCAAATCCTGATCCTCGTCGTTGTAGGTGGCGATCAATTTTCCCTGGCAGGTCACCAGGGTTGTCCCGTTATCATCCCCTGAAACCGAACAGCTGAGATCCTCCAGCCGGGTATCCACTGCCTGAAGGGAGTCGAGTTCGAGCAGGGCATTGAGCTCCCATTCCGCGCAGGAAAGAATGGAGATTTCATCGCCGTTTTTTTCGACCAGTGCACCCAGGTAATCTTCGACGACCTGCACCTGGGGTTCCTTGGCCGGACCACAGGCGGCGAGGAAGACGACAAAAGCCAACACTAGAATTACACTTCGTGAACCCATGGGAACTCCTCTTGGATCTGGTATTGACATGGGATTATACAACGAGTTACACTGGTTGACAAAAGGGCTTTATCCTGATAGGATTGGTCTAATTTACAACAGAGGAAAATATGACGACACCCATCGAGACAAAAATTACCTCCACAGGTGAGGTGACCATGACGGCTGCCGCAGTGGACGTGGTCAAGGGATTGCTGCAGGAAAGGAACCTGGACGCAACCTACGCCCTGCGGATCTACATTGCAGGCAGGTCTTGTTCCGGATTTCAGTACGGGATGGCTCTCGATAACACCAAGAACGACAGCGATTCGACATTCCACAGCGGCGGCATCAACCTGGTGATCGACGAAGGCTCCATGGAGTACATGTCCGGGGCTAGCGTCGATTTCATCGACGATGAGCGCGGCAAGGGTTTCTTCGTCGACAATCCCAACGCTGCACCCGCCTGCTCCTGCGAGAGCGGCTCCTGCGGAAACTAGGCTGCTTCTTCAACAGAAAAAGACCGGATGACATCATCCGGTCTTTTTCTGTTTGATTGTACTCAGCGCCCGCGAACGAAGGAGATCAAGGCTCCCAAAACGCCGACCACCAAAAAGCCCAGGATGATAAAGCCCGCGGGGATGCGGGAGTTCGTTCCGGCCACCGGTTCGAACGTCGGATACTGCAGTGGAGGTGGAGCTGTGAACGTCGGCAGGCGTGTCGGGGTTAATTGGCTTCCGAAGGCGGCTGCATAGGTGGGATTGATCGTCGGTGTGGTCAGGGGCGTGGCCGTTGGCGGCGGTTCCACGATCGGCAGGATGGACCCTTGATAGAGTTCCAGATAATACGCATACACCCAGCCGACTCCGCCAGGCGCGCCCAGGTAAGTGATCTGGATCCATTCGCCCCCCGGAGAACGCCCGATCGCCGGGGCGGTCTCTCCGGTCTGGAGGACGCCGATCTTCTCATAAAACGCCTGATTGGGACCGGCACGCACATTGATCTGTTCCGGGTAAGTGACAACGATGTACGGACCCTCGGGAGTACCGGTCACCGTGGGGATCACCCCGGTCGGCTGCTGGGCGCGGACAGCTGTCGCGGCAGGCGAGACTGCCATCGATCCGGCGATCGCCAGCACGAGCATGCTCAGGAGCACAAGGCGGGGGGTTCTAGACATAGCATGCAACTTCAATACGGGACAATGCGTAAATCATGATGATTGATTGACCCGATGAGCAAAGGGATTATAATCGATAACCTATGGACAGGCGCATATTCCACGGAACGATCACACCCGGCGACGTCGCCCAGGCCTTGTTGGCCGAATTCAACCAGGGCAATCTGCGAACCCAGTTACTCGGGGACGATCAGAACCTGACCGTTCAGATCGCTTCCTCCCAGCTGGCGCGCTCCGGCGGGAAAACCGCATTGGCGGTCAACATCCAACCCCACGAGGACGGCATCCTGGTCCAGGTCGGGGAACAGCAGTGGCTGGGCGTGGTTGCCAGCCTGGGTCAATCCGCAATTGCCACTCTGATGAATCCCTGGAACCTGCTCAACCGCCTAGACGATATCGCCCAGGACGTCAGCAACCTGCAACTGACCGACAAGATCTGGCAGATCGTCGGTGCGGTCGCGCGGACCAAGGGTGCCAGCCAGGAGCTCTCCGAGCGGCTGAAACGCGTCACCTGTGAGTTCTGCGGTTCGGCCAACCCGGTCGGGGAATCCAACTGCCTTGCCTGCGGTGCTCCCCTGGGGAAGGTTCAGCCTCGAACCTGCCCGGATTGCGGATTTGTCCTCAAAGGTGAGGAGAGATTCTGTCCCAATTGCGGTAAACAAGTGTGATCTCGAAGCCCGGCCAATCCTTGCCGGGCTTTTTCATCAGCCTTGTGGTTTTTCAAGCTCGCCTCTATAATGACAAGGTATGGGAACACTCGGCGATCTCGAAGCCAAGCTTCAAACCCTTTTGGAGAACCTGTTACCGAGGACGTTGCAAGGCGCAAGCCCGGAGGACCAGGTGGTCCAGCAGCTGGCGGCAGCCATGCATTCCAACAGCGAACAGACCGCGGACAGCTTTTGCGCGCCGAACCTGTACGTCATCATTGCCAATCCAGCCACGCTGTCAGTCTGGAATAACAAACCCAGGTTCCTGGAGAACCTCGCCTCCATTTTACGGACGGTCGGCACGGAGTCGGGCTTTACGTTTTTGGTCCAGCCAAGTGTAACCACCGCTGCCGATCCGGGCATGCAGGTCGGGGAAGTCCGTGTGCTGGCATCTTTCAGCGGGGAGATCGTCGAAGACACCAACGGTCTGCCCATCGAGCAAGCGCAGGAGACCATCCCGGACCTGGATCAGGCCAATGCCTTCCTGGTCCTGAACGGGACCAAGATCATCCCCCTTAACCAGACGATCGTCAACATCGGCCGCCGGCTTGACAATCAGATCGTGATCGACGACCCGCGCATCTCCCGGACGCATGCCCAGGTGCGCGTGGTCAAGGACCGCTTTGTCATTTTCGACTTGAATTCGACCGGCGGCACGTTCGTCAATGGACGACGCACCAATCAGTGCGTGCTCTATCCGGGCGATTCCATCTCGCTGGCAGGCGTGACGTTGATCTTCAGCCAGGACTTCCCGGGCAGCCGCAACGGCCCGGACGGTCAGACCGAACCGGGTTCGGCCTTCTCCGGCGACCGGCCGACGGCCATCCTCCACCCAAAGAACGACGACTTCAAATGAGCGGCGTGGTGGTTCTGATCCTCCGGCTGCTGCTTGCTGCCGGTTTGTATGTCTTTTTGGCGTGGGCATTCCTCAGTCTCTGGCAGGACCTGCGCCGCACCAGCCAGCTGTTGGCCTCGCGCAAGGTGCCGCCGATCGGCCTTCAAATGGTCACCGGCGACGGGAGCAGCGCGCAGATCTTTTTTGCCCGACCGGATGCCACCATCGGTCGCGACCCCGCCAATGAAGTCCATCTGGAAGATCATGCCGTCTCCGCGCGGCATGCCAGATTCAGTTATCATCACGGACAATGGTGGGTTGAAGACCTGAATTCGACCAACGGCACATACCTGAACTCGGAGAGGTTGAAAATTCCCGCAGTGGTCATGACGGGGGACGTCGTCCGCTGCGGAGAAGTGACCTTCACTGTCAGCCTCCCGGGCGAAACCGTCCAGTCGGATCAGAATTCTGCAGAGACGGTTCGGATCGAAAATCCACAGCAATGACGATGATGGGATGTCGCTGATGAACCGCTTCGCTTCCGCGCGGGAAAAACAGGGACAGCTGCTTCTCCTGGCCGGAATCCTTCTATTTCTTGCCTCGCTCATCCTGACCCTCGCGCCGGCAGCCCGGGAACGCAGCTGGTCCGCCGAATTACGCTGGACTCACTGGTTCGGCTTTTTCGTCTGGGCGATCGTCTTCGGCCTGGCCCATGTCCTGACATGCAGACGCCTGCCGGACGCAGATGCGCTTCTCCTGCCCGTGGTTTCCTTCCTCAGCGGCTGGGGCTTGTTGACCATCTATCGCTTGATCCCGGGATTCGGTATCCGCCAGACGATCTGGCTGCTCATCGGCGGGAGCATCCTGCTCCTGGGGATCAGGATCGCTCCGGAATTGCACTTCCTGCGCAGATATAAATATATCTGGCTGACCGGAGGACTCGTCCTCACCGCCCTGACTCTGGCATTTGGCACGAACCCGGCCGGGGACGGGTTGCGGCTCTGGCTGGGCTGCTGTGGAGTCTACCTGCAGCCGTCCGAACCATTAAAATTCCTGTTCATCGTTTTCCTGGCGGCTTACTTTGCCGAACGCATGCCGCTCAAGCTGCGTCCGTTGACGCTCCTCCTGCCAACCTTCATCGTCATGAGCATCGCCCTGCTCCTGCTGATCGTTCAGCGGGATTTGGGAACGGCTTCGATCTTCATTTTTCTCTACACTGCCATTCTGTACGTCGCCTCCGGCAAGAAACGCGTCCTGACCATCAGCCTGGCAGGGTTGGCCCTGGCGGGCCTGGCTGGCTATCAACTGTTCGACGTCGTCCGGTTGCGAGTGGACGCCTGGCTGAACCCCTGGCTGGATCCCGCCGGCCGTTCCTTCCAGATCGTGCAATCCCTGATGGCGGTTGCCAATGGCGGCACCCTCGGGCGCGGCATCGGGCTGGGAAGCCCCGGGCTTGTCCCGGTGGCCATATCCGATTTCACCTTCGCGGCCATGGCGGAGGAGACCGGTCTGGCTGGGATCGTCGCACTATTACTTCTCTTTGGTCTGTTGATCAACCGTGGATTCCATATCGCCCTGCACGCACCGGACAACTACCGGCGGCTGCTGGCCAGCGGTTTGACGGCCCACCTCGGCGCGCAAGCGATCCTGATCATGGGCGGGAACATCCGGTTGCTGCCCTTGACCGGGGTCACCCTGCCCTTCGTTTCCTATGGCGGCTCCTCCCTGCTGACCTCCTTCGTCGCCGCTTTGATCCTGTTGATCATTTCCAGTCAACCGGAGCAGGAACCGGCTGCCCTGGCGAAACCGGACCCCTACCTGCTCCTTTCCGGCGGCCTGATCCTGGGCCTGATCGCACTGGCCCTGACCAGCGGCTGGTGGTCGATCTGGCGCGGACCGACCCTGCTGGACCGTACCGATAACGCCCGCCGGACGATCGCAGACCGCTACGTTCACCGCGGCAGCCTGCTCGATCGTCACGAAGCTCCGATCAATATCACGACCGGGGATTCCGGCGACTACCTGCGCACTTATGTCTATCCGGACCTGGGTCCGATCACCGGCTATACCAATGCTGTCTTTGGGCAATCCGGTCTGGAGGCCAGCCTGGATCCGTATCTGCGCGGCCTGCAGGGGAATCCCGCCCGCCTGATCTGGTGGGACCATTTGCTCTACGGTCAACCGCCGCCCGGGTTGGATATTCGTCTGAGCCTGGACCTTGAACTTCAGGCAAATTCAGACTCGGCCCTGGGGAACCACAAGGGTGCGGTGGTTCTGATGAATGCTGCCACTGGCGAGATCCTTGCCATGGCATCCCATCCCACTTTCGATCCGAATCGCCTCGATGAGCAGGCGGACTCCTTGCTTAACGATCCCGATTCGCCTTTATTGAACCGGGCTGCGCAAGCACTGTATCCACCCGGGCAGGCTCTGGGTTTATTCTATCGGGCTGCTGGATGGGAGGGGATTCCGGAACGCGAACCTGCCCTGCAGTGGAATGACCGCCTCGGTTTCTACACCGCACCGCCGTTACGCCTGCCGGTCTCGGAAACATCCACACCGGACGAACTGCTGCGGGTCAGTCCGGTCCAGATGACCCTGGCCGCTGCCGCTTTGAGCAACGGCGGGATACGTCCATCGCCGCGCCTGGCGACCGCGATCAATACGCCCGAACAAGGCTGGGTCATCCTGCCCGCGCTGTCCGAACCGGTGGCGGTCTTTGCCTCTTCTCAGGTGATTGCGCTGACCGATGAGTTGATCCTCGAAGGAAGACCTTGCTGGCTCTGGTCTGGAACGGGAGGCGCAGGGACCAATCAAGTCTCCTGGGTACTCGGCGGAACCCTGCCAGACTGGCAGGGCACGCCTACAACAGTGGTCGTCCTGCTGGAGGAGGACAACCCGGAACTTGCCCGGCAGATCGCCATCTTCCTTCTCGATCGCTCCATCGCCCGATGACAAAGATCCCGCATGATTGCAGCGGGATCTTTGATCAGGACTTGTTCACGGACTACTTTACGCGCACGAAACGCCGTTTCCCCACCTGCAGAACGCCGGGGTGCGGAAAAACAGCGTCGAATTTTTCCAGCACCTCGCCGTCGAGCTTGACACCCTTTTGTTCGACCAGCCGCCGTCCTTCGGATTTGCTGGCAACCAGTCCGGCAGCCACCAGGACGTCGATCACGGTCTGGCCGGAGGCCAGCGCGAAATCCGGCATTTCGTCTGGGACGTCCTTCTGCTGGAAGATGCGCTTGAAGTTCTCTTCAGCCGCCTGCGCGGAGCCTTCGTCGTGGTAAATGGCAACGATTTCGCGGGCTAGCGACATCTTGACGTCACGAGGGTGGACCGCCCCGGACTTCAGGTCGGCGTCGATCCTGGCGATCGCATCCGGTGTCCAGCGCGTGACCAGGCGCATGAACAATCCCATCGCCTTGTCCGGCACGGACATGACCTTCCCATACATGTCCTCGGGCGTGGACAGCAGTGGAATGTGGTTTCCCAGGGACTTGCTCATTTTGATCTCGCCATCGGTGCCGGGGAGGATGCCCAGGATGATGGCGATGTTCGGCTTGTCGCCCAGTGCGGTCATGATCTTGCGCGCCGCGGTGACGATGTTGAACAATTGGTCCGTTCCCCCGACCTGGATATCCGTGTTCAGGGCATGCGCGTCGTAACCCTGCATGATCGAGTAGAATGTTTCGTGCAGGTAGATCGGGTCGCCGTTATCCCAGCGTTTGCGGAAATTCTCGCGGGTGATGAACTGCTGCAGGGTGAAGTTCGACGCCAGCTCGATCAACTCAGCAAAGGACAGCTCGGACAACCACTCGGCATTGAAGCGGATCCGTGTGCGCTCGCGATCGAGGATCTTGTAGGCCTGTTCGGCATAGGTGCGGGCATTGACCTCCACCTCCTCCGGCGTCAGGCGCGGGCGCAGCTTGTCCTTGTCGGAAGGATCCCCGATCAGCGAGGTGAACGACCCGACCACGAAGGTGACTTCGTGCCCAAGCTCCTGGAACTGGCGCAGCTTGCGCATCGGGACGGTGTGCCCCAGGTGCAGATCCGAGGTGCGCGGGTCGAAACCGCAGTAGACCCGCAGGGGACGGCCTTCCTTGTCCGCCTCGAGCAGGCGTTCCTTCAGCTCACGCGCCATGGTCTTCTTCAGCTCCTCGTCCCCGTACTCGGTTCCCTGCATCAACAGGGCGACCTGGTCTTCGATCGACATCTTATTCTTGTCCATAGCTGGCTCCAAATCAATGATCTCGTCAAGGGAAACGAAAACGCGCCCGCTGCTGCAGGCGCGCCATTCTCTCCGCAGCAACGGTTATGAACAGCCCGAATAATAATAAACCGAGAGCAGATGATTCATGGTTGGTATTATACAACGGAATTTCTACGCGCAGAACGGATTTCGCGATCCCATTTGTTATAATACCCGTTCAGTCTCCGTTGCCCCAACCGAAAAGGATCCAAGATGGACGCTACACCAACACCCAAGCCACCCAGCTTTATTCTCGATGCCGTTGCCGAAGACCTGAAATCCGGCCGTTTCCAGTACGTTCGGACGCGCCTGCCCCCTGAGCCGAACGGATACCTGCATATCGGTCATTGCAAGGCCTTCCTGATCGACTACCTGACCGCCAAGGAGTTCGGCGGCGAACTCTACCTGCGTTTCGACGATACCAACCCGGCCAAGGAAGAGACTGAATTCGTCGAGGCGATCGAGGAGGATGCACGCTGGCTTGGCATCCAGTGGGCAAAGGTGACCTTTGCCTCGGACTATTTCGACCAGTTGTACGACTGGGCGATCCGCCTGGTCAAGATGGGCCTGGCGTATGTCGACGACCAGACGCAGGAGCAGATCAGCGCCGGACGGGGTACGCTCCCAAAAGGCACCAAGTGGAGCGAGACGGAAGCGGACCTCAAGCCCGGGATCGAGTCCCCCTACCGCAACCGCTCCGTCGAGGAGAACCTCGATCTGCTCGAGCGGATGAAGAACGGGGAATTCCCCGAAGGCAGCCGCGTGCTGCGCGCCAGGATCGACATGGCGCATCCCAACCTGGTCATGCGCGATCCGGTCATGTACCGCATCATGCGCGTCCCCCATCACCGCACCGGGACCAAATGGTGCATTTATCCTATGTACGACTGGTCCCACGGGCAGAACGATTCCATGGAGGGCATCACCCACTCCCTGTGTTCGAACGAGTACATCATCCACCGCCCGTTGTACGAGTGGTTCCTGCAGAAACTGGAGGCCTTCCCCAGCCGGCAGATCGAGTTCTCGCGCCTGAACCTGACCTATGCGATGATGAGCAAGCGCACGGTCCGCCGCCTGGTCGAGACCGGCTTCGTGCGCGGCTGGGACGATCCCCGGCTGACCACTCTGCGCGGCCTGCGCCGGCGCGGCGTCCCGCCGGAAGCGATCATCAATTTCGTCACCGGCACGGGCGAGACCAAGAACGACAGCTGGGTCGAGATGGCCCAGCTCGAAGCCGTCATCCGCGACGAATTGAACCAGCGCGCCCTGCGGCGGATGGCCGTGCTCAAGCCCTTGAAGCTGGTCATTGACAACTACCCCGAAGGCCAGGTCGAGGAGATCGATGCGGTCAACAACCCCGAGGACGAACGCGCCGGAAAGCGCAAGGTGCCTTTTTCCAAGGTCGTCTACATCGAGCAGGAGGACTTCCGGGAAGTCCCACCTCCGAAGTACTTCCGCCTGTTCCCCGGTAACGAGGTCCGCCTGCGCTACGCCTATCTGGTGACCTGCACCGGCGTCGTCAAGGATCCGCAGACCGGCGAGGTGATCGAAGTGCACTGCAGCTACGACCCAGCCACGCGCGGCGGGGACGCGCCGGACGGGCGCAGGGTCAAGTCGACCATCCACTGGGTCTCCGCACAGCATGCCGTCCAGGCCGAGGTGCGACTCTACGAACAACTCTTCAAGGTCGAAAACCCAGATGTGGGTGACGACCTGGAAAGCATCATCAACCCGAATTCGCTGACTGTGTTGGAATCCTCTTTCGTCGAACCGTCTCTGGGGACGGCGCAGCCGGGCGAGAAATTCCAGTTCGAGCGCACCGGATACTTCTGCGCCGACCCGGACTCGACGCCCGGGAAGCCGGTCTTCAACCGCACCGTGACCCTGAAGGACAGCTGGGCCAAGATCGAGAACAGGCAGTAACGCCCATCGGAGAACCCGGATGACGCTCGTGGGATATTTACTTGCGGGAACGGCCGCCATGGCCGCGGGCCTGATCAACGCCCTGGCCGGCGGCGGCACGCTGATCACGTTCCCGATCCTGATGGCGATCGGGGTTCCGGCGGTAACCGCCAATGTGACCAACACGGTCGCCCTGGTGCCCGGTTACCTGGGCGGGACCCTGGCCCAGTCCAGCGACCTGCGGCATCAAATAAAGCGCCTCTGGATCGCCCTGCCCGCCGCCCTGCTGGGTGGCCTGACCGGCAGTGTCCTGCTGCTGAACACGGATGAGAAGTTCTTCACCGCACTCGTCCCGTTCCTCATTCTTTTTGCGTCCATTCTGCTGGCCATCCAGAACCCTGTGCGTGCCTGGCTGACGCGGCGGATGCAGCCAGGCAAGACAACTCCCGGCTCCGAGGCATGGATTTTCCCGCCGGTCTTTCTGGCGGCGATCTATGGCGGTTATTTTGGCGCCGGGTTGAGCGTGATCGTGCTGGCCGTGCTCGGGTTGATCCTGAACGACAGCCTGACGCGCCTGAACGCCCTGAAGCAGGGCATCGCTTTCGCCACGAACATCGCCGCAGCGATCTTCTTCCTGTTCTCGGGAAAAGTCGTCTGGGACCTGGCTGCGATGATGGCCGTCTGCGCTCTGTTCGGCGGCTGGATCGGCGGGAAACTGGCCGGCCGCATCCGCCCCGGAACGCTGCGCCTGCTGGTCGTGCTGATCGGCTTCACCGTTGGCGTCATTTACCTGATCCGGACGTAACTTCTCCGCTGACACGAATTCTTGAAAATCAAATGCCCCGGCATCAATTTCCGGGGCATTTTTCTTATCCGTGACTTTCGAGCAGAGCGATGGCGTTTTGAACACGTTGCAGCACCCGCTCCCTGCCGACGATCTCCATGCTCTCGAACAACGGCGGGCTGACCGTCTGACCAGTGACAGCAACGCGCAGGATCCCAAAGACCTGGTTCGGGCCCAGGCCCAGCTGTTCGACCAGCTGGCGCATGGGTGGCTCGACCACGGGTGGGGTCAGGTCTGGCAGCTCCTGCAGGATCGCCAGCGCCTGGCGGGCGATCTGGGCGGATTGGGCTGCGCTCAGACCCTTCCCGATCAATTCCTCGGTCTTCGGTTCGACCTGCTCGCGGAAGAACCAGGCCGCAAAGGGCAGGCAGTCGTCCAGGGTGACCAGCCGCTCGCGGATCAAGGGCCCGACCTTGAGCAGCGTCTCGTTGTCCACTTCCAGGTCCTGCCCCAGGAAATAGGGCTTGATCCGCCGGGCCAGTTCCTCGACCGGCAGCAGGCGGATGTGCGTGGCGTTGAAATGGTCCAGCTTGGTAAAGTTGATCGCCGCCGGGGAGGGCGTCAGGCTGTTGATATCGAAACGCTCGATCATCTGCTCAAGTGTCATCACATCGTCTTCGGAAACGCCCCAGCCCATCAGGGCGATCCAGTTGAGAACGCCTTCCGGGATGTAGCCGAGGTCTTTCATGTCGGTGACGAATGTGGAGTAGCCATCCAGCGCAGCCTGAGCCGAATCGCGCTTGCTCAGCTTGCCCTTGCCGGACGGTTTGAGGAAGACCGAAAGATGCGCAAAGACCGGTTCCTCCCAGCCGAAGGCGCGAATGACGTGCACATGCAGCGGCATGGATGGCAGCCACTCCGAGCCGCGGATGACGTGGGTGATGCCCATCAGGTGGTCATCGACCATGGCGGCCATGTGGTAGGTCGGCAGCCCGTCGGACCGCACCAGGACGGAATCGTCCAGGGCGGAATTCTCGGTCGTGATCGGTCCGCGTAACAGGTCCGTGGTCGTGATGGCGCCCTCCTTCGGCATGCGGAAGCGGATGACATGCCGCTCGCCCGCCAGGATCCTGCGGTGCGCTTCGTCGAGATCCAGGTTCCGGCAGGTGCCGTCGTAGCGCGGGTTCTGCTTGTTCTTCATTTGTTCGGCGCGCACCTTTTCCAGGCGCTCGGCGGAGCAGAAACAGGGGTAGGCACTCCCCGATTCGACCAGAATGCGGGTGTGCTGTGCATACAGCTCGCGACGTTCCGTCTGCCGGTACGGCCCGGCTGGTCCGCCGATATCCGGACCTTCGTCATGCTCGATGCCCAGCCAATGCAGACCGTCGATCAACTCCTGTTCCGCACCGGGAACGGTCCGCTTGAGATCGGTATCTTCGATGCGCAGGATGAAGGTGCCACCCGTGCGGCGCGCCAGCAGGTACGGGTAAAGCGCCGACCGGGCCGAACCTAGATGCATGCGTCCGGTGGGTGACGGGGCGAAACGGGTGCGAACCGGTTTGGGATCCAAGAATGCCTCCGAACTTAGAAATCGAGCGGTTTATGCCGTAAAGCGACGCTTTCGACCAGGCCGATCCCGAGCATCAGGGAGACCAGGCCGCTGCCGCCGTAGCTGATGAATGGCAGCGGAACCCCGGTGACCGGGATCAGTTTCAGGTTCACCGCGACGTTGACCGCTCCCTGGAAGAAGATCAGGACACCAACTCCAAAAGCGATCAACGCGCCGAACGGATCGCGCGCCATCCGGGCGGTACGCAAACAACGATAAACGATGAAACCCAGCAGCAGCAGGACGAAGAGGGCACCGACCAGTCCCAGTTCCTCGCCGATGACCGAGAAGATGAAATCATTGTGACGGACCTTCATAAATCGAAGCTGGGTCTGTGTTCCCAGGCCGTAGCCCTTGCCGAACCAACCGCCCGAGCCAAGCGCGATCAGTGCCTGGCGGACATTGTAGGTGGCGCCGTAGGAGACCGTCTGATCATCGACGAAGAAATTGATGATCCGATCACGCTGGTAGTCCTGCATGATCTGGAAATCGCCGATCTTCAGAAAAAATGCCACAAAGGCAAGCACCACGACGACCGAGCCGATGATCAGGACGTACTTCACCGGAAGGCCGCTGACCCAGACCATGGCCGTCCAGATGACGGTGGTCACGATCACGTTGCTCAGGTTGGGCTGAATGTAGATCAAAACGATTATCCCGCCGGCGATGACCAGGCTTTTCGCCAGCCAGGACCAGTTCCGCGGGGCAGCCATCTGCCGGGAGAAGTAATTGGCCAGTGCCAGGATGACGACGATTTTGGCCAGCTCGGTCGGCTGAATATTGATCAGGCCGGCCTGGATCCAGCGCGTGGCACCGAAACTGGTCAGCCCGACGACGAAGAGCAGCCCAAGCGCAACGACGATGACGAAATACATCGGTAGGATCGCCCCGGACCAGAAGCGATAGTCGATCGCCGAGACGATCAGGATGATCGCAAAACCGATGCCCCCATAGATCATCTGGCGCGGCACCAGCTCTGCCAGGTTTTCGTTCCCGGCAATGGCCGAACGGATCATTGTCACTCCGAAAACCAGGGCCACGATGACCGCCCCCAACAACCAGAAATCGAAATGTCGCCAGAAGGAGGTGCGGAACATGGAATTAATCCGGCGTCAGGGAACGGCTACTTGCCCCGCCTGCGCCCGGCAACCCGCAACGGGATATTGGCGATCAGCCTCTGCTCGCGTCCATCCTGCGCCACGTTGATCATGACCGCGTTCGGGTCGATGTCGATATGGCGCGAGATGGTGGCGATCAAGTCATCTCTTAGCGTCTCGAACTGTCCCGGAGTCAGGTCGGTTCGATCGTGGATCAATACCAGTTGAAGCCTTTCCTTGGCGCTGTTGGCGCTTTTCTTGGGGCCGAAGAGGAATGCCATGTCACTTCCTCCCCAACAGGCGGTCAAGGAAATTGTGCGCATCCAGGTCCAGGAATGGCACCGTTTCGCCCATCAACCGGCGGGCGATGTTGGTAAATGCCTGCCCGGCCCGGCTTTTCGGGTCCAGGGCCAGCGGCTGACCCTTATTCGAGGCGACGATGACGTTCTCGTCCTCGGGAACGATGCCGATCAGCTTGATCGCCAGCAGGTCGAGCACGTCCTCGACGGAGAGCATGTCGCCGCGCTTGACCATGTCCGGGTTGAGCCGGTTGATGATCAACGAAGCCGGCCCCTTCTGTTCCGCCTCGAGCAGCCCGATCACCCGGTCCGCATCGCGCACAGCCGAAACTTCCGGGTTGGTCATCACCAGCACGTGGTCGGCAGGCGCGATCGCGTTCTTGAAGCCGCGCTCGATACCCGCCGGGGAATCGATCAGGATCCAGTCCACCTCGCTGCGCAGCTCGTCGCAAACCCGGATCATATCGCTCGGTGAGACGGCAGTCTTGTCGCGCGTCTGGGCCGCCGGGATCAGATAGAGCTCTTCCAGGCGCTTGTCGCGGATCATCGCCTGACGCAATCGGCAGCGTCCTTCGACGATGTCGACCAGGTCGTAGACGATGCGATTCTCCAGGCCCAGGACCACGTCCAGGTTGCGCAGGCCGATATCGCCGTCGATACAGCAGACCTTCTGCCCCAGGCTGGCCAGGGCCACCGCGATGTTGGCCACGGCGGTCGTTTTACCGACACCGCCTTTCCCGGATGTCATTGTCAGTACTTTTGCTGTCATGTCTCCATCCTGAACCTAGACGGTCTGCCATGGCCGGGCAACGATCTGCCCATCGACCAGGCTGGCCACTTCGGGCTGTGTATTTTCTTCTTCGCGCGGCGAGGTGGCTATGCTGCCGGCGATCCGCAGCTGGGTGGGCGCCAGCTCCAGCGCGCAAACCACGGCTGCTTCGTCCCCATTCGCCCCGGCATGCACCACCCCGCGCAGCCGTCCCCAGACGATCACATTCCGGCCTGCGGAGATCTCGGCGCCGGGGTTGACATCGCCCAGTACGACCACGCTTCCAGCGAACTCGATCTTCACACCGGAGCGCAAGGGACCCTTGACCCATCGGGCGGTATCCTCCCCGATCGGCTCACTTTCCGGAGGCGAGAGGAACTCGGGCAGTTTCGGCTTCGAGAGACGGGTTGCCAGGCCGAGGTTTTGCGCGGTCCTCTGGGTCAGGTCCGATTCGCTCAGTACGGCCCAAAGGCTGATGCCGCGCTCGGATAGTTCATCGCGCAGCGAGGATAATTCGGCTACCCGCAACTCGTTGCGGCCAACATCCAGGGCGACCCGGGCGCCTTGAAAGAAAGTGGGTTTCTCGTCGATTCCTGTCAGACAGGCTACGCGCTGCTCCTGCCAATCCCCTTCCCCCAAGGTGATCAGCAGGCCGTCGCGAATGCCCTTGATCTGGATCGTAGATTGGACCGTATCGCCCATATGGGCGAAATTATACTGCCTTTTATCCGGGACCGGAAAGGCGTTTCATCCCGGTGATCGAAAAGCATCCTTCCCGACAAAAAGAAAGGATGCCTTATGTAATGGTTATGCGAAAGTTTCGCCCACCCGACTCACCCACCCTCAACCGCCTGGCTCAGGCTGGAAAAGTCCCGTCCGGTGGGCTGCTGGAAGACACGCAGGTCGAAGTGACCGGCAGCCGCCATGAGATGGTCGATGATCTCGGACTGGATGCCTTCGTACTCCTCCCAACTGGTCGTGCGCGCGAATACATACAGCTCGATCGGCAGGCCGGCTGACGTCGGCTCGAGGGAATGGACCAGGAACGGCATGCCCTTCTGATGGATATCCTTCCGCTTGCGCAGATAGCTGTCGACGTACATGCGGAAGACTTCCAGGTTGGTGATCTGCGGTCCATCCAGCGGCGAGTCGATCTCGGCTGCCTTTTCCTTCTGGAACTCACGGATCCCGGCAGTGCGCTTGGTCAGCTTTTCGTTGAGCAGATCGATGCGCACCAGGCGGTCGAGCATGGCATCGTCACAAAACTTGACGCTGGTCATGTCGATCGAGAGCGAACGCTGGATGCGCCGGCCGCCGCTTTCCTGCATGCCGCGCCAGTTGCGGTAGGCCACGTCCACGATCTTGTAGGTCGGGATGACCGTGATCGTCTTGTCGAAGTTCTGGATCTTGATCGTGTGCAGGTTGATGTTGATCACGTCGCCATCCGCCTCGTAGCTGGGCACCTCGATCCAGTCCCCCTCCTTGATCAGGTCGTTGGCCGCGATCTGCACCGAGGCCACCACGGACAGGATCGTATTCTGGAAGATGAGCAGCAGCACAGCCGCCAACGCGCCCAGGCCGGTCAGCAGGATCATCGGGGATTCGCCTGAGATCAGCGAAATGCTCAGAATGATCGCCACCCCGACGATGCCGAGTTTGGCGAGATCGAGGTAGCTCTGAATGCTGACCCCGTTGAAGCTCGGCCTGCGTTCGTAGATCTCGTTCATCGCATTCAGCAGGCCGTTCAGCGTCAGGGCCATCAGCCACAGGATGAAGAACAGCGCCACCTTCTCGATGACCTGCTCGTAATCCGGCAGCAGCGAGGCGGCGGCATAGAAGACCACCAGCGGGGCCATCCAGGCGATGCGCAGCGGCCGCAGGTATTTGACCAGGATGTCGTCGGTCTTGGTCGAGGTGCGCGAAGCCAGACGGATCAACCCGCGGGCAATAATGAGGCGAGCAAACAACAAGATCAATACCGAAAGAAGTATGATCGAGCCGATGGCCAGTTCAGGATTTTGTTCCACCCAGGCCTGCAACGTGATCTGATCCATGTCAGTTCTCCCTGCCTAACAATTTAACACCAATGTTATCATATTTATCGTATAATGGCGATGCCGGCAGGCAGAATGGACGCTGCCCTTGAACGCCGGCAGCTCCGATCCGGGGTACAATTGACTCAACGCCGAGGACCAAATCCGCATGCAGGATGAACTGACACCCATCCTTGACTCGCTCAAGGAGTTCTATTTCGAGACCGATATCCGCGGCGTGCTGACCAACATCAACCAGCCCTTCAGCGAACATCTCGGCTTCAAGAACAAGGCCGACATCCTCGGAAAACACATCCGCCATTTCACCAGCACGGATACCTTCCGCAGGGTGTTCCAGAATTTCTCCCGTGTGATCGAAACCCGTGAGGCCATCGATCTATACCACTACGCCTATCGGACCCGGGACGGACGCGAGCGCATCGGGGAAACGACCGTCTCTCCGATCCTGTCCGGCGAGACCGTGGTCGGGGCACGCTGCGTCCTGCGGGATATCACCGACCGGCTGAACGAGGAAGCGGAATTACGCAAGGCCAAGGAAGCGGTCGAGGAGCAGGCCCGCGAACTGACCGCCATCAACCGCATCGGCGTGATCAGCAACCAGTCGCTCAACCTGAACATCATCCTGGAATCGCTGTGCGAAGAATTGACCCGCATCTTCCCGGTACGCAATGCAGGCATCGCCCTGATGACCACAGACAAGACCTGCCTGGAAGTGGTCGCCTTCCATTCCCGCGATGCGAACGAAAAAAGCGCCCTTGGCATCCTCCTGCCGCTCAAAGACAATCAGGCCTCCAGGGATGTCCTGGAAAAAAAGAAGATCCTCGTCGTCCAGAATGCGCAACAGGACCCGCGCATGAAGGCCGTCGCCGACGTATCCAAAACGCGCGGCACCAAAGCGATCATGCTAATTCCCCTTCTAAGCCGCGGTACGGCGATCGGCACGATCGGCATGCCGGCCCGGGATCCGGAGCACGTATTCAGTGAACGGGAGATCAATCTGGCCGGGATCATTTCCGGCCAGATCGCCGCGGCGATCGACAACGCCCAGCTGTATGCCAAAACAGAAACGGCGCTCGACCTGGTCGAACGTGACCTCGAGATCGGCCGCCAGATCCAGTCCGGTTTTTTCCCGGAGACCACCCCCGCCATTCCGGGCTGGGAGATCGCCGCGCACTTCGAAGCCGCCCGGCAGGTGGCCGGGGATTTCTACGATGTCTTTCCTTTCGATGACCCGCGCTTCACTGCGCTCATCATCGCGGACGTATGCGACAAGGGCGTCGGAGCGGCTCTCTACATGGTGCTCTTCCGCAGCCTGCTGCGCGCCTTCAGCCGTGTCGAGCTCCTGCCCGATACCATCCAGGATCACCTGCTGGAGATCCTCTCCAGCACCAACGATTACATCGCCGACATCCACGGCAGTGCCAACATGTTCGCCACGCTGTTCTTCGGCATTTTGGACGAGGAAACAGGGGTCCTGCACTATATCAACGGCGGGCACGAACCGCCGGCCATCCTCGACAAGGATGGGCATCTGCTCACCCGCCTGATGCCCACCGGTCCGGCGGTCGGGTTGTTTCCGAGCGCGCCCTTTACGGTCGGGCAATACATCTTCGAACGAGACGAGTTCCTGGTCGGATATACCGACGGGGTCTCGGATGCCCAGAACGAACTCGGGCAAACGTTCACCGAGGAACGCCTGCTCAAGTACATCCAGGTTCCCTGGACCTCGCTTTTCAGCATGCTCTTCGAATTGAAAACCGAACTCCGCAACCACATGCATGGCTACAAGCAGTTTGACGATATCACCCTGCTCTCGCTGCGCCGCAAGCTGACCCCCCAGGTAGAGCAGCACGGGATCTGCCGCCCGGCCAGCCTTGCCTGCCTGCCGGAACTGCGCGATTTCGTCGAAACCGCGGCCGTCCATTGCCGGCTGGAACACAAGGATGCGCACGCCTTCAAACTGGCAGCCGAGGAGATCTGTTCCAATATCATCCAATATGGCTATCAGGGGATCGCACCCGGAACTCTATCCGTATTTCTGGAAACGGACCCCGGGATGGTCCGCCTGGTCATCCGGGATGATGGACAGCACTTTCCACCGGACCAGGCTGCAGCCCCGAACGTCGAGGAACGCTGGCAGGAACGGCAGATCGGCGGATTGGGTCTCTACTTTGTCCAGCAGTTGATGGACCGGGTGTCGTATACCCGCATCGAACCAGGGTTCAACCAGCTCATCCTGGAGAAGCACGTACAACTCACGGAATCCTCACCAACCAGGAATGAATCATGGTAATCAAAACCGAGCACTACCAGACCGCCTCCGTGATCCGCGTCACCGGGAATATCGACACAATGACCGCGCCGAACGTCGCCGACTACATCCTGAGGGAGATCGCCGGGGAGAAGATCCGCCTGATCGCCGATCTCTCTGGCGTGGATTTCGTCAGCAGCGCCGGGTTGCGCGTCCTGCTGCTGGCGGTCAAGGCAACCCGGTCCCGGGGAGGCGATTTCCGCCTGATCGGGGTCGGGCAGGACGTCCGCCACGTGCTCGAGCTGAGCGGGTTCAGCCGTATCCTGCGCTGCTTCGACGACCTCGACCAGGCGCTGGCCAGCTTCCCGTCCTCCGAGGCGTGAACCTCCGGGCGATAAACAAAAATCCGCCGGCAGGCGGATGTTGTTCAACAGGTTGCCGGACCGCGGGTCAAATCTCCAGATAAGCCGAATCGACGATCCCGACAATGACCGAAATGACCGGGGCGTCCGGGTTGTTCAGCACCTGGCGGGCGCCGCTGCCCTCCCGGTTGACCAGCACCGTGTCGCCGATGCCGGCCTGGGTGGTATCCAGCGCCAGGAAATCCTCGTCGAGCGCATCGCCCTCCACGGCCAGCGGCCGGACGGCCAGCAGCCTGCGCCCTTTGAATGCCGGATGGCTGACCGTCGCCACTACCGTCCCGACCACCTTGCCCAGGATCATTGCCGTCCTTTCATCAGGAAAACGAATTCCAGCCGCGCTTCAGGATGTAATCGAACTCGCCATCCGGGCGGACCGTCAGCTCGTCCACCACGCCGACCAGCGCCAGGTCGACCGGCACGAATTTGACCTCCGGCATGGCCAGTGCGGCTTCGCGCGAGCGCACCAGGACGCACAGGTCGCCGGGACCGGCATCGACCACGTCGGCAGCCACTTGCAGCGGCCCGGCCGGTTCCAGCCTGCGGTTGAGCGGCTGGACGACCAGCAGCTTCAGTCCTTCCGTGCCGGCGATCTTCGCCGTGCAGACCGCCGTGCCGCGCACCCTGCCCAACAGCATGATCTACTTCAATCCCGTGCTTTTCAGCACGCGCTCGATGATCACGTCCAGCAGCGCCGGATCGACCTGCCCGCCCATGCGGGCCAGCACCGCCGAACGGATCCGGCCGTGCAGCTCCCCGGTCGCCTCCGCGGTCCCCGGGAGCGCGGCAGCAGCCGGGACGGACCCCGCCGGCTGCGGTGGGCAGTTGCAGGTCTTCGGCTGGGACAGGTACGGCCGCACCGGCGCGCTGGGCGGGTTGTCCGGCCGGCTGCGTACCAGGCGTAACCCGAGGCGGTTGGCCTTTTCATAGGCCAGCTCGGTCAGGACGACGTTCTCATTCAGATCGAGTGACAGGATCCCGCGCCGGACCAGGTCCTCGATGTCCCGTTCGGTATAGAATTCTTTCGGCATCTTGCTTTCCTTTCCACAACCCAACCACAAAGAGCACGGAGCACACAGAAAGAAGTAAAGCGGCCCTCTGTGGTCTCTGCGGTCCCGGTGGTTCTCTTACGCGCCCTCGCGGCCGGAGAGCGCCTCCAGCGCTTCGATGGCAGCCTTCTTTGCCGTCATGATCTCGGCCTCCGTGCCGGACAGCCACATGCGGCCGAAACGTCCGACCGAGGTGGTGTGGATCAGCTTGATGCTGGCGGTCTTCTCGGCTTCGTTGCAGGCATAATTGATATAGGCCGCCGGGGCACACTCGAGCACCAGCATGGTCTCCCCCGCCACGAGCATCGAGCCGCGCCGGAAGCGGTTGATCAGCTGGGCCTGGTAGGGATCGACGCGCGTCACCACCTGGGTGGAAACGACCTGCGGGCGGATGCGGTCGGCGACCTGCAGCCCGAGGCGGTTCAGCACCACCTCGCCGGCTTCGATGACCGCCGCCTGGTTCAGCGAATGCACTTCGAACATGCCGAACTCGCGCTCGACGATCTGCGCGCCGGGGCGGGCTTCGGTCGCCTTGACGGCGATGTCGACCACGCGAAAGACCTCGTTGCCGGGGGCCATCTCGACGTACAGGGCGGCCATGCCTTCCGTGGGCAGGTCCCCCTGGGTGATCGTGCCGACGAACGAGGCGAACTGGGGCTGCATGCGGTCCAGATAGCAGTAGCAGCGCAGCGAAAAGGCTTCAGCCATGCGTCATCTCCATCTCGAGCCCTCCACCCCGGGCGGGACGGGTTTGCGCCCGGCCGCGCCCGGGATCAGGCTCGGGTTTCCCTGGAAGGGGAAAGTTATTTGGCCGGTTTCGGTTCGGCGGCGCGGCCGCCGATGCTGCCCTTGCTCTGCTTGGGCAGGATCATCTCGACGTCCGCGTGCGGGCGCGGGATGACGTGCACCGAGACCAGCTCGCCGACACGCTTGGCGGCGGCCGCGCCGGCATCCGTGGCCGCCTTGACGGCGCCCACGTCCCCGCGCACCATGACGGTCACGAAACCACCGCCGACGTACTCGGAACCGAGCAGGACGACGTTGGCGGCCTTGACCATCGCGTCGGCGGCTTCCACCGCGCCGACCAGGCCTTTCGTCTCGACCATGCCGAGAGCGATCAAAGAGGGATCCAGAGCCATTTTCTACCTTCCTTTCGTGATGTTGGTTCAAGTTCCGGGAAAACTCCCGGGCATCGACGGCTTATACCAGCCGTCGGTTTGCACACAATCAGCCTAGCTGACCGCCAGGATCTCCTTCACCACCTGGCGCACCATCCGTTCGATCTCCTCGGGGGAGGCGCCGCCGGCCGTTTCCCCGGGCAGGAAGGCCTCCGGCGGAGGCGGTATCGTCTCGTACGCCAGGCGCTTGATGTTCATCAGGTGATATGCGCTGATGTTGTCGCCGGTGATGGCCCCGCCCAGCCCGCCCGGTCCGAGTGTCAGGGAGGGCATCACCCCGCTGGTCAGGCCGATCGCGCCAAGGGTGCCCATCGTGTTGACCAGG